>WLWD01001529.1_pt1 | contig 18569 bp, 17 predicted proteins | sample 6712731 | NCBI WGS metagenome assembly WLWD01 (sample SAMN12718690, study PRJNA576275) | sponge metagenome | isolation source: marine sponge | host: Mycale hentscheli | place: New Zealand: South Island, Marlborough, Capsize Point | collected 2014-11-01
TATCCCTGTTCATTGCTGGTTCGATAAACCAGTATCCCTGTTCATTGCTGGTTCAATAAACCAGTATCCCTGTTCATTGCTGGTCCAATAACCTGTATCCCTGTTCATTGCTGGTCCAATAAACCAGTATCCCTGTTCATTGCTGGTCCAATAAACCATGCTGGTCCAATCAACCAGTATCCCTGTTCGTTGCTGGTCCAATAAACCAGTATCACTGTTCATTGCTGGTCCAATAAACCAGTATCCCTGATCATTGCTAGTCCAATAAACCAGTATCCCTGTTCATTGCTGGTCCGATAAACCAGTATCCCTGTTCATTGCTGGTCCAATAAACCATGCTGGTCCAATAAACCAGTATCCCTGTTCGTTGCTGGTCCAATAAACCAGTATCACTGTTCATTGCTGGTCCAATAACCTGTATCCCTGTTCATTGCTGGTCTAATAACCTGTATCCCTGTTCATTGCTGGTCCAATAAACCAGTATCCCTGTTCGTTGCTAGTAAACCAGTATCCCTATTCATTGCTGGTCCAATAAACCAGTATCCCTGTTCATTGCTGGTCCAATAAACCAGTATCCCTGTTCATTGCTGGTCCAATAACCTGTATCCCTGTTCATTGCTGGTCCAATAAACCAGTATCCCTGTTCATTGCTGGTCCAATAAACCAGTATCCCAGTTCATTGCTGGTCCAATAAACCAGTATCCCTGTTCATTGCTTGTCGAATAGACCAGTATCCCTGTTCATTGCTGGTCCAATAAACCAGTATCTCTGTTCATTGCTGGTCCAATAAACCAGTATCCCTGTTCATTGCTGGTCCAATAAACCTGTATCCCTGTTCATTGCTGGTCCAATAAACCTGTATCCCTGTTCATTGCTGGTCCAATAAACCTGTATCCCTGTTCATTGCTGGTCCAATAAAAAACCAGTATCATTGCTGGTCCAATAAACCAGTATCCCTGTTCATTGCTGGTCAAATAAACCAGTACCCCTGTTCATTGCTGGTCCAATAAACCAGTATCCCTGTTCATTGCTGGTCCAATAAACCAGTATCCCTGTTCATTGCTGGTCTAATAACCTGTATCCCTGTTCATTGCTGATCCAATAAACCAGTATCCCTGTTCATTGCTGATCCAATAACCTGTATCCCTGTTCATTGCTGGTCCAATAAACCAGTATCCCTGTTCATTGCATGTCCGATAAACCAGTATCCCTGTTCATTGCTGGTCCAATAAACCTGTATCCCTGTTCATTGCTAGTCCAACAAACCAGTATCCCTGTTCATTGCTGGTCCGATAAACCAGTATCCATGTTCGTTGCTGGTCCAATAACCCATGCTGGTCCAATAAACCAGTATCCCTGTTCGTTGCTGGTCCAATAAACCAGTATCCCTGTTCGTTGCTGGTCCAATAAACCAGTATCACTGTTCGTTGCTGGTCCAATAAACCAGTATCACTGTTCATTGCTGGTCCGATAAACCAGTATCCCTGCTCATTGCTGGTCCAATAAACCATGCTGGTCCAATAAACCAGTATCCCTGTTCGTTGCTGGTCCAATAAACCAGTATCACTGTTCGTTGCTGGTCCAATAAACCAGTATCCCTGTTCATTGCTGGTCCAATAAACCAGTATCCCTGTTCATTGCTGGTCCAATAAACCTGTATCCCTGTTCATTGCTAGTCCAATAAACCAGTATCCCTGTTCATTGCTGGTCCGATAAACCAGTATCCCTGTTCGTTGCTGGTCCAATAAACCATGCTGGTCCAATAAACCAGTATCCCTGTTCGTTGCTGGTCCAATAAACCAGTATCCCTGTTCGTTGCTGGTCCAATAAACCAGTATCACTGTTCGTTGCTGGTCCAATAAACCAGTATCACTGTTCATTGCTGGTCCGATAAACCAGTATCCCTGCTCATTGCTGGTCCAATAAACCATGCTGGTCCAATAAACCAGTATCCCTGTTCGTTGCTGGTCCAATAAACCAGTATCACTGTTCGTTGCTGGTCCAATAAACCAGTATCCCTGTTCATTGCTGGTCCAATAAACCAGTATCCCTGTTCATTGCTGGTCCAATAAACCTGTATCCCTGTTCATTGCTAGTCCAATAAACCAGTATCCCTGTTCATTGCTGGTCCGATAAACCAGTATCCCTGTTCGTTGCTGGTCCAATAAACCATATCCCTGTTCATTGCTGGTCCAATAAACCAGTATCCCTGTTCATTGCTGGTCCGATAAACCAGTATCACTGTTCATTGCTGGTCTAATAACCTGTATCCCTGTTCATTGCTGGTCCAATAAACCAGTATCCCTGTTCATTGCTGGTCTAATAACCTGTATCCCTGTTCATTGCTGATCCAATAAACCAGTATCCCTGTTCATTGCTGGCGATAAACCAGTATCCCTGTTCATTGCTGGTCTAATAACCTGTATCCCTGTTCATTGCTGATCCAATAAACCAGTATCCCTGTTCATTGCCGATCCAATAACCTGTATTCCTGTTCATTGCTGGTCCAATAAACCAGTATCCCTGTTCATTGCTGGTCCAATAAACCATGCTGGTCCAATAAACCAGTATCCCTGTTCGTTGCTGGTCCAATAAACCAGTATCACTGTTCGTTGCTGGTCCAATAAACCAGTATCACTGTTCATTGCTGGTCCAATAAACCAGTATCCCTGTTCATTGCTGGTCCAATAACCTGTATCCCTATTCATTGCTGGTCCGATAAACCAGTATCCCTGTTCATTGCTGGTCTAATAACCTGTATCCCTGTTCATTGCTGATCCAATAAACCAGTATCCCTGTTCATTGCCGATCCAATAACCTGTATCCCTGTTCATTGCTGGTCCGATAAACCAGTATCCCTGTTCATTGCTGGTCCAATAAATTAGTATCCCTGTTCATTGCTGGTCCAATAAACCATGCTGGTCCAATAAACCAGTATCCCTGTTCGTTGCTGGTCCAATAAACCAGTATCACTGTTCGTTGCTGGTCCAATAAACCAGTATCACTGTTCATTGCTGGTCCAATAAACCAGTATCCCTGTTCATTGCTGGTCCAATAAACCAGTACCCCTGTTCATTGCTGGTCCAATAAACCAGTATCCCTGTTCATTGCTGGTCCAATAACCTGTATCCCTGTTCATTGCTGGTCCAATAAACCAGAATCCCTGTTCATTGCTGGTCCAATAAACCAGTATCCCTGTTCATTGCTGGTCCAATAAACCAGTATCCCTGTTCATTGCTTGTCGAATAGACCAGTATCCCTGTTCATTGCTGGTCCAATAAACCAGTATCTCTGTTCATTGCTGGTCCAATAAACCAGTATCCCTGTTCATTGCTGGTCCAATAAACCTGTATCCCTGTTCATTGCTGGTCCAATAAACCTGTATCCCTGTTCATTGCTGGTCCAATAAACCAGTATCATTACTGGTCCAATAAACCAGTATCCCTGTTCATTGCTGGTCCAATAAACCAGTACCCCTGTTCATTGCTGGTCCAATAAACCAGTATCCCTGTTCATTGCTGGTCCAATAACCTGTATCCCTGTTCATTGCTGGTCCAATAAACCAGAATCCCTGTTCATTGCTGGTCCAATAAACCAGTATCCCTGTTCATTGCTGGTCCAATAAACCAGTATCCCTGTTCATTGCTTGTCGAATAGACCAGTATCCCTGTTCATTGCTGGTCCAATAAACCAGTATCTCTGTTCATTGCTGGTCCAATAAACCAGTATCCCTGTTCATTGCTGGTCCAATAAACCTGTATCCCTGTTCATTGCTGGTCCAATAAACCTGTATCCCTGTTCATTGCTGGTCCAATAAACCAGTATCATTGCTGGTCCAATAAACCAGTATCCCTGTTCATTGCTGGTCCAATAAACCAGTACCCCTGTTCATTGCTGGTCCAATAAACCAGTATCCCTGTTCATTGCTGGTCCAATAAACAAGTATTTCTGTTCATTGCTGGTCTAATAACCTGTATCCCTGTTCATTGCTGATCCAATAAACCAGTATCCCTGTTCATTGCTGTTCCAATAACCTGTATCCCTGTTCATTGCTGGTCCAATAAACCAGTATCCCTGTTCATTGCATGTCCGATAAACCAGTATCACTGTTCATTGCTGGTCCAATAAACCAGTATCCCTGTTCATTGCTGGTCCAATAAACCAGTATCCCTGTTCGTTGCTGGTCCAATAAACTAGTATCCCTGTTCGTTGCTGGTCCAATAAACCAGTATCCCTGTTCATTGCTGGTCCAATAAACAATGCTGGTCCAATAAACCAGTATCCCTGTTCATTGCTGGTCCAATAAACCAGTATCCTGTTCATTGCTGGTCCAATAAACCAGTATCCCTTTCATTGCTGGTCCAATAAACCAGTATCCCTGTTCATTGCTGGTCCGATAAACCAGTATCCCTGTCCATTGCTGGTCCGATAAACCAGTATCCCTGTTCATTGCTGGTCCAATAAACCATGCTGGTCCGATAAACCAGTATCCCTGTTCGTTGCTGGTCCAATAAACCAGTATCACTGTTCATTGCTGGTCCAATAACCTGTATCCCTGTTCATTGCTGGTCTAATAACCTGTATCCCTGTTCATTGCTGGTCCAATAAACCAGTATCCCTGTTCGTTGCTGGTAAACCAGTATCCCTGTTCATTGCTGGTCCAATAAACCAGTATCCCTGTTCATTGCTGGTCCAATAAACCAGTATCCCTGTTCATTGCTGGTCCAATAAACCAGTATCCCTGTTCATTGCTGGTCTAATAACCTGTATCCCTGTTCATTGCTGGTCCAATAAACCAGTATCCCTGTTCATTGCTGATCCAATAAACCAGTATCCCTGTTCATTGCTGATCCAATAACCTGTATCCCTGTTCATTGCTGGTCCAATAAACCAGTATCCCTGTTCATTGCTGGTCTAATAACCTGTATCCCTGTTCATTGCTGGTCCAATAAACCAGTATCCCTGTTCATTGCTGATCCAATAAACCAGTATCCCTGTTCATTGCTGATCCAATAACCTGTATCCCTGTTCATTGCTGGTCCAATAAACCAGTATCCCTGTTCATTGCTGGTCCGATAAACCAGTATCCCTGTTCATTGCTGGTCCAATAAACCAGTATTTCTGTTCATGACTACTAGAGAACTTGATAGAATCCTAGGATTAATCAAAATAACTACTAGAGAACTTGATAGAATCCTAGGATTAATCAAAATAACTACTAGAGAACTTGATAGAATCCTAGGATTAATCAAAATAACTACTAGAGAACTTGATAAAATCCTAGGATTAATCAAAATAACTACTAGAGAACTTGATAGAATCCTAGGATTAATCAAAATTATTGAAATTAACCAATTCCACTAACATTGAGAAGGATTATTTTTGGGGCAAAAGTTTTCAAAGGGGCCAACGATTTTCATACGAGGGAAAATTTTCTTTAATAAGGGAATAAATATCACTTAGAGCTGTTATGCAGCTCAGTACACTCTGGAAGCAATAAACTAGTACCCCTGTCCAGTTCAGTTACTATAGCTAACTCGGGAGTGGATGAAGCAAAGCAAAGTGCATTAACCACATACAATTCTACTCATCCAATATTTTGGAAAAGATATGTGGATGATATCTGCAAAGCAGTAGAAGTAGACTTGATTGATGACTTTGTAATAATTCACTTTTGGACACTGGCACAAGAGTGAGGGCAGTTTGATAACCAAGGTATACAGAGAAACAACCACAGACAAGTATCATTATTTCGTCTCCCATTGTTTGTTAAAAGTGTGATTGCTTCAGCAGAGCCGGAAAGATCTGTGGCATTACAGAGGACAGAGTTAAAGAAGATGTACATTTCAACAACTTTAAAAAAGAATGGTTATCCAATTCACTTGTATTAACAGGAATGCTGACAGTGACAGTAGTATTACTATATGTAAAACCTATCTGAAAATATCAAAATAATTTTACATCACCTTGGCATCAGAACTGCTTTCAGACCATATCAGACACTGAAAAATATTTTGGTTCATCCAAAAGACAGACTCCCACCTATTATAAAAAGAGGGGTAGTGCCAAATGACATGTAACTTGTTCAAGGTTTATATAGGGAAAACTGGATGAACTCTGCAGCTAAAAGAACATCAAAGAGCATTGAAATAACTTGACATCAACACATCTGCAGTCGCTCAACATGACATTGCCACATTGATTGAAAGAATGCTAAATTTGTAGATTACCAGCAAGAACTACACCAGAGATGTCATTCAGAGTCTTATAAATCAACATGAGTGGACCAGCAATGAACAGGGATACTGGTCTATTGGATAGCCAATGAACATAGGGATACTGGTTTAATGGACCATTGATTAATCCTAGGGGCGCCCTGGGATTCACCCCCCCTCTCCCCTCCAGAATTTCATGAAATAAATTAATAATATTTACTACTTAATGGTATTCTGTGGTTATGATTATAATGGTATTCTGTGGTTATGATTTATAATGGTATTCTGTGATTATGTTGTTCGTATAATTATATCTAATATTTGGTGAAAGTTCACTTCAGTTAATTGAGGTCTTTCAATTGCAATACACATTCCAAGATTGGTGACACTAATTCTAGACCTGAGACGTTTTTTTATTTTTTTTATTTAATGGGTGTGGTTTCAGCATAATTGGGTGTGGTCAATCAAACGTGTGGCCCCCCCTCCCCCCTCCTTCCTAAACTCTTCCCCCCCCCCAGAAAAAATTCCTGTATGAAACCCTGTGGGATGTCAAGATTGAAGGAAATGCACCATTTTTGAGGTGGTATACTAGACATTAAGATTTTTAGAGAAGAAAGGGATAAAGATGGGGTTTCAGAATTGAAGGAAATGCAATTTGAGAATTAAGATGTCATAATAAGTGGTACCAAGAACCTCAGAAGACACAAATGAAGCAATTGGATGCAGAGATAAAAGGCAGAAAAGATATTAGATTGAATTACATCTCCTATTTTGAACAGATAAAGATATTGGACTGAATCACCACTGAACTAAAAATAGTATCTTATCACCATAACCATTATTCCATCTTGTCACCATAACCATTATTTCCATATTTTGTTTGGAAATTGTGAGGTAGTAAAGCAGATTAATCTTTCATTTTGTGAGATTAGAAGTGCAATTCTACTAACTTGGAGGGTGGGCAGGGACGACTTAAGGATCCAAGCCGGATACCAGCAAAGAAATCCCTCAGTTATGCACACATAATCTGCTGGTATCCATCCATCCATCATATGCAAATTATACGTGAAGAAAAGCTCAAATTAGCAGAATATGGTGAGACCTTAGTGTCTTGTCATTGAGGACCATAGTGGCTCACTCTTCTAACCATGTGTTACAACAGAACTGCACCAAATAGTCGTACAGGCTGCACTTATAAATGGCAGTCTACAAGAGGAAGTGTATATGGAGAAACCAATTGGTTATGAGAAGGGAAAACAGCACCTGACTGATAAAATGCATCTTAGGCTTGAAGCAATCTACCAGATGCTGAAACACAGCGTTCAACTGATATTTGAAACAAATGAGATTCACTCAGTCAAGCATGCACAAGACTTGACATTGCATATGCTATTGGAAATTTAAAAGATTCTCGAGTAAGCCAAATGAAACACACTAGACACCAGCCAAGAGATTTCTGTTCTACTTTTCAAAATAGATGCATCAAAGAATTGCATAGCGTACTCTGATGTGTACTGGGCAGGGAACGAGAACAACAGAGAGTCACCTCTGGCTATCTGTTCTAAGTTGCAGGAGGGCCTGTGTTGGAAGAGCAAGAGCAGAACACAATAGCTCTATCCACAGCAGAAGTGGAGTATGTAACACTATCTAGTGCAGCTCAAAAATGTGTATGGATATGTTGAACATGGCACTGCAGAATCCACTGGAAGGGCCAATGACCACGACGTTTTGAAAAATCTATTAGCTAGTTAGCTAGTAGTAATGAACAACAAGTACTAGAGTACAGCAGAAGTAATTGGGATATTGATTGTTCCACTAAACGGTTAAACTATCCAAACTGGCGTGCAGGATGGTGCCGATAAACGAAGGCATTAGGAGCATATTAGAAGGAATTGAGGTGAGCCTCGACTCAGATGAGGCTGACAATTATGTCAATTATGTGGTAAGGAGGGATCAAGCGCTAGCCACAATTGTAACTGGCTGTCAAATGATGCCTATTGTATCTATCTTGAAAAGTAGAATAGAATTCTCTTGGCTGTTGTCCAGTGTGTTTCATTTGGCTTACTTGAGAATCTCGTAAACAGTGTACTGCATGAGCCATAGACTAATCAAGCACCCATTGAAGAGGAGTTTATGCAATGCACAGTGACTCTAGCTCCATTTGATCATGAAGAAGCAAGCTCAATTTATATCAGACAGATAACCAATGAGGTGAATAAAGTACATTAAGAAGGTAAATTAGAGAAAAGTAAGGAACTGTATATTGCAGTGAGAAGACGAGGTGGAAGGAAACCATGTGGAAGGAAATGAAGTCACTAAAAATATAGTGAGATGTGGGAGTGGACCAGTACCACTGGGAAAGAAGGCGATCAGTAGCAAATGTGCAGTTTAATTTGTTGAACCTACTGTGAGGTGGAGTTCACTGAACCCTGTGAGGTGGAGTTCATTGAACCTGCTGTGAGGTGGAGTTCATTGAACTGTGAGGTGGAGTTCATTGAACTGTGAGATGGAGTTCATTGAACCTGCTATTAGGTGGAGTTCATTGAACCTGCTATTAGGTGGAGTTCATTGAACCTGCTATTAGGTGGAGTTCATTGAACCTGCTATTAGGTGGAGTTCACTGAACCCTGTGAGGTGGACTTCATTGAACCTGCAGTTCTATTGTCAGGAATCTCATTATTGAAGAATTTGTGCAGCGACACAAGCTAACTAATCCTAAGTCAATTGATAGTAAAAGAAAACCTTAATCTTCAGGGAGGATTACAGAAAATAATTGAAGGAATAAAACTAGTCTTCAAAATCTATTTCAGCATGAATAACTATGACAACACTGATGTTCTTCCACATTGGAATCACCCAGAAAAAGGAGATTGACTAATAATAATCAATTAGCTAATTGTACTCCTTCAAAAACTCAACTTCTTCTAATGAATATAATTAGCATTGGAAGGACCAAATCAGAAAACAGCAACTTCCATTTTCCATAACTTCATGCTCAAATTATTACCACTATTAATATAAGTGAGTTCAATTATATAACAAAATTGCTATCATAATATTAATTAAATTATTGATGTGACAGATGATTGATAATTTCATGATGCAGAATGTTTTATAATAACTCATAGCAATTGATACCATGGACCATCTACCATGTATTGAATACATAATGTATAGCTACATGTGCTGCTGTATGCTATTCAAATGTTGGGTACAGAGTCCATACTGTTTATGCACACAGTCCAGTCTTTCCTGCATGTGTGATAGATGTTGATCAGAGAGCAGCTTCTGTCTCTGATACACACGTAACTCTGCCAGAGCACATCCTACACACACACACACACACACATAGTCTAACCCTGATGCTACCCCTAACCCTCTACTCACCCAGTCTAGCTCTGAGGTAGTCAACCCCTAGCCCTCTACTCACCCAGTCTAACTCTGAGGTAGTCAACCCCTAGCCCTCTACTCACCCAGTCTAACTCTGAGGTAGTCAACCACTAGCCCTCTACTCACCCAGTCTAACTCTGAGGTAGTCAACCCCTAGCCCTCTACTCACCCAGTCTAACTCTGAGGTAGTCAACCACTAGCCCTCTACTCACCCAGTCTAACTCTGAGGTAGTCAACCACTAGCCCTCTACTCACCCAGTCTAACTCTGAGGTGGTCAACCCCTAGCCCTCTACTCACCCAGTCTAACTCTGAGGTGGTCAACCCCTAGCCCTCTACTCACCCAGTCTAACTCTGAGGTAGTCAACCCCTAGCCCTCTACTCACCCAGTCTAACTCTGAGGTAGTCAACCACTAGCCCTCTACTCACCCAGTCTAACTCTGAGGTAGTCAACCCCTAGCCCTCTACTCACCCAGTCTAACTCTGAGGTAGTCAACCCCTAGCCCTACTCCCCAGTCTAACCTGAGTAGTCAACCAAGTCTAACTAACTCTGAGGTAGTCAAACCACTAGCCCTCTACTCACCCAGTCTAACTCTGAGGTAGTCGACTCCCCAGCCCTCTACTCACTAACTCTGAGGTAGTCAAACTCCCTACCCCTAGCCCTCTACTCACCCAGTCTAACTCTGAGGTAGTCAACCCCTAGCCTTCTACTCACCAGTCTAACTCTGAGTGTCACCACTAGCCCTCACTCACCCAGCTACTCTGAGGTCGTCCCACGAGCACCCTCTACTCACCCAGTCTAACTCTGAGGTAGTCAACCCCTAGCCCTCTACTCACCCAGTCTAACTCTGAGGTAGTCAACCCCTAGCCCTCTACTCACCCAGTCTAACTCTGAGGTAGTCAACCCCTAGCCCTCTACTCACCCAGTCTAACTCTGAGGTAGTCAACCCCTAGCCATCTACTCACCCAGTCTAACTCTGAGGTAGTCAACCCCTAGCCCTCTACTCACCCAGTCTAACTCTGAGGTAGTCAACCACTAGCCCTCTACTCACCCAGTCTAACTCTGAGGTAGTCATTTCTTTTCTTCAGCATTTTGATTTTTTTCTTAAGGTTGCCGTGGTTACTCAAGATGCCATCGAGAGATTTGCTAGCCTTGGATATATTTGTCATGGAAATCAGTGGGGGTGTGGCAGATTTAATAGCAGACTTTTTTGATTGTAGGAATTGCAACTCTTCCTGAAGAACAGCCACTTTGCACTCACACGCCTACAAAGACATCACCATGACAACTATTACTACAACAGCAAGGTTCAGCTATATTAGCTAATGATGTAAAAGTCAACAAGTAATTTTAATACAAAGTGCAGACTGTAACTGAAGGGTGCTGACACACTATTTGAGCGTGAAAAACCCGCCAAATTTCCCACGGTTGCTACTAACTACATACATACATACCTCTACATCTGCTAGCTTAGCTTCATTCCCAACAGAACATAACTTCTCTTCTTCAGTGAGGTCTAGAATTAGTTGCTTGTCATGTGATACGTTGTCTACACACTCTTCCGCCACAGCCAGCATGTGATCCACCTCCTGGTCCACGATGCCTTCTAACACACACAACTCCTCCTGCAAGTCATTCACCTGATACAAGCAACACATGCAACAGTTCACACAATATATACTGTATATATGTATGTACTAGTGATGTGCTTGAGCAAAAATGGCGAGCGAGCCTAAAACTACACTATTGTTAAACATTTGATTTTAACTTCTAACACTCAAGCTACTAAAGAAAATGTCGAATAAAAAACAAAAAATTAAAAACATACAAAAACAACAACAAAGAAAACAAAAACAAATAAAAATCACGTTATTTAAACGTTTTTTTTGTGTTCTTTATGTGAGCGTGACATCAGTCACACTCACATGAACTCTATCTTACATTAGTCATTCACCATAGTAACTCTTGTATGTGTGTGTGTGCTTGTGTTGTGGTTTGAACCAATTGTCACCTGTGTGTGTTGTGTGCCTGGAAAGGGCTCATGTTGTGTATGCCTTGCTACTTGGAACAAAGAACCATTGTGTGTCGTATGTGCGTTATTTTGAATTCTTAGGTCACGTGATCATGTCATATATATGGACTGTACTTTGGTTATTTTCTAATTAGAGATCTTTCTTGAATTACAATTCAACCCTAAGTTGCTGTCAACCTGTTAGCAGGGAGTTAGCTAGCTAAGGGCTCAGTTAGCTGAGACATTGGATCTCCTGGTGGCAGCGATAGCAGCATCGTCCCACCAGACGTCAACGGAGCTTCCCAACTCGGAACCTGTTCACATTCTGGCGGCAGCGGTGTGCGAGACGAACCCCGTCTACCCTCTGTGTGTTTGCACCTGGCTGTTCGAGTTCTGGTCCGACAGCGGTGTGCGAGACGAAACCCCGTCTACCTTCTGTGTGTGTGCTGTCTGCATTCCATTTGGTTGGCAGCAGCGTGCGAGACGAACCTCGTCTACTCTGTGTCTGACTGTCCGCATCTGGATTGGCAGTCGTGTGTGAAAACCTTCGGGATTGGTATTCCTTCGGGAGTGTGTTTTGGATCGTATTGAACTGTGCTGGACACTTGTGTGTGTGTGTCTCAGTGTTTCATTGTGTTTTGTGATCTACCCTGTGTATTGCCTTGTTTCATTCTCTTCTAATTTTATTTTGTGGTCAATTGTGTTTGTTTCTATAGGTCTTGACATGTCTGAGGTCGGGGACGTGCCAGCGACGATCTCATGGATGAGGGGTTGAGTGATACAATAAGTGTTATTGATACAGCAGATAATGGTGACCCTCCGGATGCTCGTTTTCGACCATCTTATTACCCTTCGCGGAACGTATTGGACTTGAGATCGCCATATGGGACTCGGAGCAATGTTTCCCTTGGGAAATCAGTGCTCGTTGAAGGAGATTCCCTTGGCCATTCTTCTACTTCAGACGCCGGTGGGCAGAATCAACAACGTCTTGTGGTGGAGCCGCAAACCCTTGGGCTTGTTAACACCACGACCACCTCGTCAACACCTTCGTCAATACCTGAGACGTTCCCTTCGGAGTTTGCAAGGGCTCCTGGCAGCGAGCGCGGCAATCTTGCCTTTGCGCACGCAGCCCCAGGAGGTTGCGGGCGGGGCACTTCGGTGTCTCAGCATGTAGTACGGAGCCCAACGTCTGTAGGAGCTGACAAGCAGAGTTGTGCACCCAGTGTGTCTGACGACCCCGTGAATTCCCTAACTTCCAGAGATATTGCTATGTCCCATGAGGCAATGTTGACCTGCATGCGGGGCATGTTGGAAAGACAATCACTAGAAGCAGAGTATGCAAGGAAGCAGAGACTGGAAGAACAGGATGAAGCTAGGAAACAGAGACTTGAAGTGAGAGAATTTGAACTTAAACGTTATGAGTTGGATTGTGTTGCTAGAAAAGACGAAGAAGAACGTAAAATTGAAAGAGAAGAACGTTGGAGACGTGAGGACAAGGAAGAGCGTTTACGACAAGAAGATATTGCCGCACAGCTAAGAGAGGATGCTGTCCAACGTGACAACGCTAGACTGAAACTGGAAGAGGACCGTCATGCTGAGCTGGAACGTGAGAAGGAGCTCAAGGTTGCTAGGGAAAACATGAAGCTTAAGCTGCAATCCCTGTCTGCCTACACGGAGAAAGATACATGGCAACCTACCTCTCCAGGTTCGAGGACATCATGTCTTCTGGGCGAGTGGATCAGGAACAGTGGGAAAGCTTCCTGGCGCCCAATCTTCCTACGAAGTTCGCTTCAAAGATCAAGCCTGGTGTTCAGTATAATGACATCTGTCTGGGAAAGCCGGCTATCCCAGACATATCTGAACTATGAACACTGAACTCTTATGCACACTATTTCTCTTATGTTGAGCCAGCCTCATTCATTTCTATTAACACCTATCAACACTTATCCATATTAGGAAGTATCCACTTAACTTACACAAGCTTCACTCAATCATATTCATGATCACTTACTTCAACCCAACTCACTTTCATTCATTCTCAACCTTATGTAAACTCACGCATCTTTAGATTAAAAACTTGTTGCTCACTTACAAGTCTAGCTTGGGATACAATAACCTCCCAGGAGAGGGCACTTTTGGGTTCCACCTTTCCAAGGCTGCAAGCTACATCAGGCCAGCAGCTGCGCAGGGGTGATAGAATCTGCCTCTGACTGGGTGAGCACCTGGTCCTTCGAACTTTAAGTAAGAAGGCGTGATCAAGAGACAGTTGCCAAGCCCAAGTACAAGCCCCACACAAAGGGAAAGGTGTGACCACAAACGCACTCAGCACAAGGTCACACCACCATACAATTCAAGGCATCACTTTCTCTTTCAACATCAAGGCATCACTTTCTCTTTCAACATCAAGGCTGCGCTCCTCAGTAGCTGGGTGAAACTGTCACCGAGTGTGGTTATCGTCTCCTTGGAACTTCGTCGGAGCAGTGGAAAGCCAAGTCTGCTTCTGACATTTGTGAGTTCCTGTATAACACTGTTATGGGCTTTACAGCTCGTTGTGACACAGTTGATGATACTCGTATGACCTTGTGGACTATGTTATCCCGGAGAATTCTGCCTTCGGATGGGTTAGTGGCACTAGAGTCTAAGACCCTGAAGACGTTCACGGATGTCACTAGGTTCTGGGAGGATTGGCTATCCATCAGACACCCTGGCAATTTCTTCAGGCCTCGAGTTGCCGAGTCGTCGTACAGTGGTTTCCGGGGAGGGAGTGCCCATCGATCCGGAAATCACACCCCTTCGTATTATAAGCCTGCTGACAATGTACCTGATGGGAGTAACCCTACTCCGTTCCCATTCCCTTGCTTTCACTGTGGGAAGAAAGGTCACCGTATGGCTGTCTGTCCTGACAAAGATAAGCCTAGTGCCAAGAGTAAAGATCGTCAAATTGTCTGTCACCTCTGCGGGACGCCGGGGCACAAATCCCCTGACTGCCCGAAGAAGAAGGCAGGTGTCGAAAAGAAGGCAGTCAAAGCAGTATGTAAGAAGTCTGATGTTGAAGTTGTATCCGGTACTAATGCCAATGTTGTTGCTGGTGCCGATGCCGTTCCTAAGCAGAGATGGAACGTGACCCCGGGCTATGTTAATGGTAAGCCTTGTAATATTGTCTGCGATACGGGCGCAGAGGTAGCAGTAGTACCCAGGTCCTTAGTAGGTTTTGAATGCAATGAAACAGGTCCTGTTGTAGTCTGTGGTTTTGATGGAAATTGTAAAGGCCGTTCTTCTGCCATTGTTAAGTTTGTGATTAACGGAAAAGAATTTACCCGTAGTGCTGTGATATCTGAAGAGGATGGGGGTGGTTGTTGTTTGTTCCCATATGTTGCCAATGATCATGAGACGGCAACCTTTATAGCTGATGCACTTGACAAAGTTAAGCCTTTTGTCCCCATAACTGAAAGTGAACCCCCTGAGTTGTCTGTATTAGCAGTGACGACCCGTGCCCAAACCAAGGAGAATGCACTCTTAGATCTGAATGAAGTTAGTGAAGATGAGGTTTTGAGAAGAGGTGCCATTGGGGAGGAGTCTGACAGTCTTGCAGGAGATGAGGAAGTTGAGCAGTTGCTTTCTTCGGAAGTTCCGGTGGAGGCAGAACCTAGGCAAGATGTTGGTAAGGGACGTGTTGTGGAGGATTGTGATGTTGATGATGTTGATGGTGTAAATAGTGCTGAAGCTAGTGTTAATGATTGTTGGGATGATGATATATCTGAGTGTACAGATGATAGTGTTTGTGTACAGCTCAAGGACGTTAGGGAGTCGTTGTCTGAGCCTGACTGTAGAGCGGCGGCTTCCCTGGCTTCTCTTGGTGCCTTGGAGAACGGTACTGATCTGGAAGACTTTCTCTCTGAGTTGAAGTCCGACTCCTCACTCGCTACGTGGAGGTCCCTCGCTGACAACGGTGAGCGTGGTTTCAGATGGTATAATGGTAGATTAGCTCAAGATGTTGTGACAGATTGGGAAGAGAGAGGTGTAGTGCTCGCAGTTCCCAAGTCGTTTAGGTCTAAGTTGTTGGTTATCGCACACGATAAGGGAGGTCACCTAGGTGCCGAGAAGTGTATTAAATCCCTGCGTAAGTGCTTTACCTGGCCTGGTTTGTATAAAGACGTGTCCAACTATTGTAGCTCCTGTGAGCGGTGTCAAAGAAAATCTAAACATGTACCCAGTAAAGCTCCATTCGTGGAACCTTTGATAGTAACGGAACCCTTTGAGTCAGTGGCCGTGGACATAGTGGGCCCGTTGCCTAAGGGGCGGGGCGGTTGCCGCTATCTCCTAACGTATATTTGTTTAGCTTCTCGTTGGCCGGAAGCTGTACCTTTAAGAAGTATAACTGCTAAGTCTGTTGCCTCGGCAATGTGTGAGATATTTTCACGTACAGGTATTCCCTTGAAACTGCTAACTGATCAGGGATCCCAGTTTATGGGTAAGGTGGTGAAATCTCTTTGTAAATGGATGGGAATTCAGCAAGTACGTACGACCCCGTACCATCCGGAGTCGAACGGCTGTGTAGAAAGGATGCACGGCACGTTGAAGGCGTGTCTGGGGAAGTGCATTAGTGACAGTAAAGATTGGGTGGACTTTGTTCCGTGGGTCCTCTTCATGATGAGAGGTATGCCACATGCCGACTTGAAGGCTAGCCCGTCTGACCTGGTGTATGGAAGAACCATCAGGACTCCCCTCATTGCTCTACATCATTGCCTGCTGAATACTGGAGAAGATGCTCCTGGTGTCTCTGCTTGCGAGTGGGTCTCTCGACTGTCCGAGAAGCTCCAGTTCCTTCGGGATGAGGTCACAAAGAATGTCATTGTTGCTCGTGAAAAGCGTAAGGAGAGGAAGAAAGATGTAAAGGGTGTGCGTGTTTTCGAAGTGGGTGCAAAGGTTATGTATCGTATCCCAGGTCGTCTCAACAAGTTGTCTGATAGTTGGGATGGGCCATTTGTTGTGTTGCAGCGTGTAGGTGAAGTGAACTACCGTATTGCTAGGGAAGGATCCAGAAAGAATAGTAAAGTTGTTCACGTGAATGTTCTCAAGAAGTTTAATGAGTTGCATGTGTGCAGAGTGGATGTTGTAGTTGAAGGTGATGATCATCCTAAGTGTGTGTTATTGGATGAATTTGAAGGCTATGTTAAGGAGGATATGGATGACCTCCTGTCCCAGTTTAGTGATGTGTTCTCTAGTCAACCTGGTAATACCTCTGTTACGGAGATAAGTATAGACACTGGTGATCGTGGTCCAGTCGTGTCTGCTCCGTACTCGGTCCCTCTAGGCATACGGGACCAGGTGAAAGATGAAATCGATTCCTTAGTGTCTGCAGGTATTATTGAACGGTGCGAGAGTGCCTGGGCATCTCCACTGGTTCCAGTCTGCAAGCCTGACGGGTCTATCAGACTTTGTGTGGATTATAGGCGTGTGAACTCTATCACCATGCCCGAGCCATATTTTATTCCTTCACTGGATGAGATGATGGAATTGGTGGGCTCTGGACAAGTTATTTCTAAGGTGGACCTCGCCAAAGGTTTCCACCAAGTGGCTGTGAAGGAAGAAGATCAGGACAAAACTGCATTCATCTGTCCATTTGGAAAGTTTAGGTATCTTAGGATGCCTTTTGGTCTCCGAAACGCTCCTAGTGTATTTCAACGATTGATGGACACTGTCCTTGCTGACTGTCGGGAATTTTCTAGAGTCTATATCGACGATGTCATTGTAGTGTCCCATGATTGGATAAGTCATCTGTCAGATCTCAAGAAACTATTTTCTACTCTGCGTGCTGCTGGTTTGACGTGTAAACTTAGTAAATGCAGCTTTGGTCGTAAACACTTGGAATTCCTAGGACATAGGATTGGCAGTGGATCGATATCTGTGCTGGAAGCTAGAGTGAAAGCAATCCGAGATCATCCTCGTCCTGTTACACGGAAACAACTTAGGTCGTTTCTCGGCCTCATTGGATTTTATCGACGCTTTGTGAAAGATTTCCACAAGTGGTCTGTGTTGCTCACCCCTCATGCATCGAGAGAGTTGTCTGGTGTTGTTCCTTGGTCTGAGGAGATGGGTGAGGCCTTCATTGCATTGTGTAATTCTCTATCTAGTTCCTTGTTATTGTGTGTACCTAAGTGTGATGATACTTTCTCTTTAGAATGTGATGCTAGTGCCTGTGGCATTGGTAGTGTGTTATATGTCCACAGAAATGATGAGAAGTTGCCTGTTGCCTTTTCCTGGTCGAAAGTATACGCCATTTCGCGTACTACCTTTATGGAAGACGATTTACGGTTGTGACAGATCACCGTGCTCTAGTGAATTTGAAGGAGGAAAAACAACTCAACAGACGCCTGTATAGATGGAGCCTGATCTTGTCTGAATTTGATTTTGAAATTGTCTATCGCCGAGGTCGAGACAACGTCGTTGCTGATTGTCTCAGCAGGTGTTACTCACTGTCGGAGAACGAGGGAGGTGGCCCAACGACTTCTTCGAAGGAGGGGGAGATGTGAGCGTGACATCAGTCACACTCACATGAACTCTATCTTACATTAGTCATTCACCATAGTAACTCTTGTATGTGTGTGTGTGCTTGTGTTGTGGTTTGAACCAATTGTCACCTGTGTGTGTTGTGTGCCTGGAAAGGGCTCATGTTGTGTATGCCTTGCTACTTGGAACAAAGAACCATTGTGTGTCGTATGTGCGTTATTTTGAATTCTTAGGTCACGTGATCACGTCATATATATGGACTGTACTTTGGTTTTTTTCTAATTAGAGATCTTTCTTGAATTACAATTCAACCCTAAGTTGCTGTCAACCTGTTAGCAGGGAGTTAGCTAGCTAAGGGCTCAGTTAGCTGAGACATTGGATTTCCTGGTGGCAGCGATAGCAGCATCGTCCCACCAGACGTCAACGGAGCTTCCCAACTCGGAA
>WLWD01000696.1_pt1 | contig 18562 bp, 14 predicted proteins | sample 6712731 | NCBI WGS metagenome assembly WLWD01 (sample SAMN12718690, study PRJNA576275) | sponge metagenome | isolation source: marine sponge | host: Mycale hentscheli | place: New Zealand: South Island, Marlborough, Capsize Point | collected 2014-11-01
CCCCCCCCCCCCCCCCCCCTCCCCCACCCCAAATCCTGGCCCAATTGTCGCTGTGAGCAAGCCTTTCAAAAGTTAGGACCTATGAGAATTGATCATGTTTATTTGCTCTATTTTGGCATCTTACATTATCAAGTAATGGAGTACTAGAAACTAAGAAGACAAATGCCTTCATAAGCATTATCAATGTTAAAAATGGATGTATGGATAAAACAGGATTTGCTGTCTCAATGCCTTTATTTGGACCCTAATTGTGTGTACACTTACTTATTACAAGATATATTATCTTGAGCACATGTGTATAAGCAATCAATTTATCAATCACACCTTGCTGAAGGATATATTAACATGAAAATAATCATGAAAGGTAAATGTCTTAAAGTGGGTATCAAAATAGTGCCTTCAGCTAAACACACTATGTAGTGTTAATTGAAATTCACCATTTTTAATCGTGATGAAATTCATCAGTTGTCTTCTTACTTTTAATCCCTCTACTTTCGTACAGCTTAAATAATACAAAGTATTTGTTGGTATCAGAACTTGGGAACTGTGTGATGTACAATGAAATATCCTAGGCCTTGAAGCTACCCAATCTTTCCCCACAATTCAATCTTGTTAAATTAAAAAATTAATAATAATAATAATAACAATAATAATAATAATAATAATAATAATAATAATAATAATAATAATAATAATAATAACAACAATAATGTTTGTGTGTCAGTAACAATGACGGTGTGTATTCACAAATAATTCTATAGCTGAGCCAGGTTCATGAAGCTTTAGAATTACCCATGTAAGCTAAGTTAGCAGTAGTACTAAAGTTCAACTTTTCGCGCTTCCGGTATTTCTGGAGAACCCGCTGCTTTTAGAATGCAAAGACAGTCATTAATGCATCCAAAAGCTGACCTCTAGCAAATTTAAACTGGTCTGGCCAGGAAGTCGGTGTAGCTTCTAACAAACATGACTCACATAGCATAGTCGGCATGTTTTATCTAAATTAGATTTTTTACAGTTAATTATAGAAAAAACCTAGTTACTCAACCTATATTTTCAAAGACTGGCTAGCTCTTCATTAAGCAAAAACAATCAATCTAACATTTCCTACTATTGTGACATTACCACACCCAAATCAAGTCACACCCACAGATTTATGCTCAAAAGTTAATGGGATAATAACTTGACAATCTCAACCCTTTCTTACACACTGTTCCAGGAACCAGGTGACCTGTTTATAAAACTCAAAAATTTGACAAATGCTTTCCATTTTTAAATTCATATTTATTATTCAATGAGCTACACTCATTATTGTTTGTTCAGTCTATTTTTTATTTTTTAGTTTGATTCTTTGCTATTTTCTATCCCAATCAACTTTAACATACTGAATCGTCGAGCCACTGATCCTTTTCAACAAGACACTTCAAATCTTTTTGATGTACAATAATGTTTTTTGTACCACCACAGAAAAACTTTGGAGTATTGACTACCAGACAGAAGCGACCTTCACGATAATTTAGCGCAGTATTCATTCTATAGTTGGCCCTGACCTAAGTTAGGGCGGTCTTAAAATACTACAGAGCCCCCACGCCCCTTATTCAGGGTTGCCGCCCATCAGTGCTCGCCTTCGCCCGTAGCGCGCGCCAGACGGCAACAACACGCGCATGGACCGGACTAAATTTGCGAAAATCTAGTGTACCGCTACCGCGCATGCCCCAAACACGTTATTGGGGGCCGGGTCTCTTGCTCACTATTGCGCATGCTAAATCTAGTTCCTTTGCCAATTTTCCTAACCCTTCCCTATCCTTTTGTGTTCTGCTGGGAATTGTGTTGGTGTTGCCTAGCCCTGCCCCTCTTTAGCTTGGGTGAGATAGGGATGACCACACCCCTTGGACCCAGCAAGTCACAGTATAACCGGCTCACTGGTGTGGGTGGGCGGGGTTCTTCACTTCGCTGACTGGATCTCTCTCGCCGTTGCTCTCCTACTTGTTGCCACGAAGACTGGATCACGTCTTACCACTTGCTTCTCACATGACCCCCCCCCCCCCCCCCATCCCTAGCTGCCGCGTATTTGCAGAAGTCTCACCGCACAAGAAGTGTGGTTCCACAATGGGACAAAATTAATTCCCAAGAAAAATCCCAGAATAAAAAAAAAAGTATTTTTTGTGCTTTACCTATTGGAAGTGACACACGATTCAGAAAATTTGCTTACTTTCCTGAAGATGTTGAAGTTGTTGTTATATTGCTACATTATTTAGGTGATGAAGAAATTGTAGTTGATTTTCTGCATGGAAATCTTTTCAAATAAGTAGCCCCGTGTATGCCCTTCAGTACTAGACTCACTCAGGAAGTGGGCTGAATTCCCAGCAAATGTATATAAAAATGTAATTTCATCAAGCAATGTCCAAAGCTGTGATCAGACAATGAAGACTTGCAACACTAAACTTCAAATTTGTAACAAAGTGAGCGCCAAAAGTCTCGATTAACTCATGATGCTCTCTATAATCTTCATAAACTGGCATATGACATCAATCCATTTGTCATTCAATTTAAATTAATTCCCGATATTTGGATTGTGTGTGACCATAGCAGTTTGGCTGAAGAGCTAAATTCATTGCTTGAGGCTGGATCAGAATCCACCTCAACTTCTATCATACGATATGACATTCCAGCTTGGTGATTATTATTTATCCGCTTTTTTATTTCAGACATACCATTATTTCATCTTCACCAGTGATTCCCTACTTGTTTCTATTACATGAACGAAAATTTCAATCGTGTCACGGAGAACACATGTGTGAAATTGCTTTATGTGTTCCACACTTAGTAAATGGACAAGCAGAAGTACCATTGGTTACTGATGAGGAATCTGGCATATATAAGGTAAGCTATTTTAGGTTTATAGAATAAAAGTTCTAAAAATACAAAAATAACATATCAGTTTATACAGCCAATATACAATTATTTTGAAACTTCACACATTATGGACTCCTAGCCAAGTCCTCCTCTTATATTATTGTCCCCTATCACAGCTTTTTGTGGCACAAGTTCTAAAAATGTTAGTATCTAGTGATTATTTACATATACTATTGTGACATGTTGTGCATATAATACTTCATATACAAAAAGCTATGTAACATCTGCGTTTACATCAGGAGTCCTATTTTGAATCCAATCATTTTAGCAATTGACTTGTTTAGTATGCATGTGTGTACATGTATGTATGTATGTTTGTTTGTATGTAATACTTATTGCATGAGTCAGTGTACTATATGGAGAGATATTTCAAAAGCATGGTTATTTTATTTTCATGAACTGAAGGAGAGTCAAAATACGTTAAGTGTGAGGTGTAATATATTGTTTATTGTACAAGAGACATTTTTCAAAACAGTAAAAAAAATTGTGCTTCAAAGACTCGTCGTTTAGAGGTAACTTGGCCATACACCTAAAAATACAGTTGTCCAGAACCTTGGGCATGTTGGAGCATTCAATATTCAGCATTCAATATGGAAACATATTTAACGCTCGGGTGATGCAAGAAATCAAAGAAAAGATCCTATGTACAATAAATATATACGTGTTTTTGTGTGCATGTGTGTGCAATCAGGTGTATATATATATATATATATATACAAGTATTCCTATAACCTATACATACTTTTATTATTCAACTCTTCATTTGTAAATGTATAAATACAAATACAGATGAGGGGTGAGGAGTTCCTGGATCATATTGTCAATCACGTGCAGACAGCCATGCATTCACCTGTTTACACACACACACACACATACACATACACAATGCAAATGCAAATTCTCTTGCTGTCGCTAGGCGGTCACGCGCACCTGGCAGAGCCAGGATGCCTCAACACTAAGCAGGCACTGTGAGCCGTGCAAGCAATGCTCCTGGAGCCGGGCTAGGAGCTCGCAGGAGAACAGGTCTTTCCTCACAGCAAGTTGGTGTGGGCACCCAAAGTCTCACCTGGACCATTGCTGTTTCATGAGAAAAGGCCTTGAATTTACACCCCAGCAAATGCCAGGTAGCCAATCGCCAAGGACACACCCACTACACCACACACTTACACACACAAGCCAAGAGACTTTTAGAGCAGGTTGACTCATTTGCTCACCAGAAGTAAGAAAATACAAGAATACCATGAAATGGTTGAGGAACAAGTTTCATCAATATGTGACCAAATGAGAAACTTGAAGCATCTATATAGTCTTCATAAAGTTAAATCATGCAAAATTCTCTTCTCATGGAACTACTGTACAATCAGCTGAACAGTTTGCAGGTATTCTTCATAACTAATTTTCAAGGAGGTCAAATCAATAGTTATTTCAAGAGGGTAAGAATTGTGGCGGCGCAATAGGCTCCTGATATAACATTATATATTTTTCTTATTGTAAACATGTGTCGAGTTGTTAATGTGGTTTTGTTAATAGTTTGGTTTTCCCCTTGTGTGTGTCATTCGGAGTTTGTGGTTTTATGAATAGTTGGTCATTTCCTGTGTAAGTGTATCATTTAGTATTTAAGTTGAATTTGTGTGTTATTTCACTGGTTCTGGTAAATGTGCTGTAAGCCATCGCTCCATACATCACCTAGTTAGTATATTTTTAATATAATATATAAACTGTCAACTTGCTGAGAGCATTGGTGCGGCCAACCTTAACCCTGGTGGCAGCGACTGAACAACAGGTGTTGTGGCTGAGGAGTGTTACATCTGCAAATATTGACCATAATACCCACAGGGATGTCATTTCTATGAAATTGATGAAAATTTGGGGGCCTAGGCTATAAATAAATTTTGGAGGGATGGATTAAAAAATCCCTGGACATGTGAGACCATTATTGTGATTGCGACAAAACATAGCAATATAATCAATTATTAAATAATATCATCCACCTGCATGAAATATAACCGTGAACAAGTACAAATAGCAGAAGTGAAGAAGAATGACATGAAAGTAAACACAGCAATAAACATCACTATTGCATGACTTGATGAATCAGAAAGAATTGACAAAATAATGAAACTATTATATAAGTGCCTAAACATGAAATATGTTTGTTTGTTTTTAATCCAAATTGTCGGAAAGATTGGGGGTATAATTCTGAATGTAGCTCTGTAATGAATATTCCACCTCAATTTTCTGCCTTGTCTTCAAGTCGCTTGATCCTTCCTTCCAGTTGGCTGCATTTGTCTTCAAGTCGCTTGATCCTTCCTTCCAGTTGGCTGCATTTGTCTTCAAGTCGCTTGATCCTTCCTTCCAGTTGGCTGCATTTGTCTTCAAGTCGCTTGATCCTTCCTTCCAGTTGGCTGCATTTTGTGTTCCATTTACGGTTCATGTTAGCTTGCTGTCGCTCAAATGTCTTCTTTAAATCATCAAGTGTTCTCTTATGCTTCTCACTCAAGTGTCTCAGCCGCTTCTTTGTCTTGATATCAGAAGAAGATTGAAAATCCTTAAAATTTCTCTCTTTTTCGATGTAGTCATTCTTCAGTTTTGAGTAGTCATGTAACGTTTGTAATTTTTGAGCAGCTAGTGGTGACCTGTCCCCCGCATTTATCCTGAGCCGTTTAATTTCATCTTTATTGAGTGTGTTGGTTTGGTCATTGTTGGTAGTAATAACGATATTCACAGAGGGAGGGAGTGGCAGTGAATTGGGTTCTTTCGATATGGTGATACTTACCAATGGGTCATGAATGAATGCTTTACAAGACTTTTCAAGCTGTACCATGTCTTGGCATAAACTGCCAATCTGTGCTAAATTGTACTTCCAAAGAAAATCTGGAAAGGGATGAAAAAATTTCCTGGAATCGAATTGTATATCATTTGACCACTTGATAAGCAGTACGCAGTGGAATGAATCAAACTTCATATAAAGGAAGACATTATCATCGTCAATCTTCACCATTCTAGTCAACTGTGGATTGCGCAGTTGAAAATCTATAATGTGAGAAAAGCTCGAGTGTTCCTTGCTGTAAGCCTTGTTGTCGAGGATGAACACATGGAACTTCGACAGCAGTGGGTGGTCTTTGTAGTCTTCAACATTTGTCATGCAACAAAACTCACGCAGAGAATTGAAAGCATTCCAGAACAGATCCTCATACCCATCCAATATATCCACTCCCAGTAGCATACATCGGAAAAATATCACAGCCAAGATGTGCTTTACCTTCAGGGCATGCTCGCGTGGCATGTGCACTGTGTTTTCTGGAGCATTGGAGGCTGCAAACTCTGGTGTTCTCGCTTGTGCTCCAGTTATGCGAAGGTAATATTGGCACAGCAATTCTTCGTCCTTTGAAGCACTGTTTTCACAAATCTGGCAAAACATTTTGTAACGAAAGGAGTCTGCAGTTTTAAACTCATTTGATACTTGAATGTATATGAAGTCCTTCAAGTGAACTTCACAGTGTATGTCCCAGAACACTTTAAGAAGACACCGTGATATGATGTGGCATTTGGGGTGTTTCGAATTCGTGCTGTTAAGTCTTTCTACTTTCTTGTTAAAGCACTGTGGGCAAATGAAATGCTTCTTTTTATTTCTAAACATTTGAATAATTATGCTAAAAAACACTTTCGGGTCTAGATGTGGGTCTTCAAACATGATCTTCTTGCAGTGATTTATGACATCACGATGACCGTTCGTGGACTCCAACTCAATGGAGCGGATAAATAGGTTTTCTATAGCATGGGTTACTTCTTTAGAAAATATCTTGTGAAGCATATTACCGCAAAGGCTAATACTTGACGTCTCAGCAAAACAAGGCAAAGTATTTTCCACTAATGACTCGTCATCATCCTTTAAGTTTGTTTCCTCAGCAATATGTGAGTTTGTTTCACCCACTTCACTGTCTACAGATGGTTGTTGGTTCCTCTCTGATCGAAGCTGTAGAGGATGCTCAGTGGTATTGTTTTGGATGTCATTGGAGACACTCTTTTGTCCTTGAAGAGGTTCCACACTATATCCAGTGAGTATGGCCGCTGCACTTTGGTCTTCATGAACTATTACCATGAACACACAAACAGCACAAACGTGATATAATTTTAATTAACTTAACTAAAAACTGGGATAAAGAATTGCATGAACAGGGGGATGGCAGACACCAAACAACCTTTTACCAATTATTATTTACCCGTTATAACTTAAGGGTGGCCGCACATAGCAACGCGCACTGCCTGTAGATCCGGACATTAATTTATTCCCCGCCAATACCCCACCATTTGATAATACGCGAGCAGAAACTATCGCGCAGTAGTAGCAGAAGTATACTTTGCGAAGTTGTGGTGTTTTAGTTTAGCTTCTTGTTGTCTCATATCCGTTTACAGCAACTCTCCATACGTCGTCTGAGCTCACGCAGCAAGGTGTACCAGGCTGCCTCTCCTCCTGTAGCCGTTCTCCGGACTCTGCGCACCTGAACTCAAGCGGATGGATATACCAGGCTCGATTTCTACGGAGCGAAGACTTCCCAAGCTGCGCAGATCTAATACCTTCACCTATGGCTATCTCCAATAAACTGCTCTCTCTTCTGACTCTCTTGTTATTGTTGTATTGATGTTTGTTTACTCTTGATATAGGCGGGCTCTTTTTAGAACCAATACGAACTAATTGAAAAAAAAATTGCTCGCGTACTCGTAGTACGAGATATGGAGGTGGGGCTATTTCTTAAGAATTGCGAGTGGAATAGAAGTATCCAATTTTGAATCAGTTTTACTTGGAATCAAATAATGAGAACGACTATATTTTTTGCACACGTGTAGAACGCAAAAAAAAGAAGGGCACCACAATTTGAATTTTTCAAAATCTTATAAAAGGAAAAAAATGTAAATAAATCATAAAGTAATATTGAAATGGAAAAAAACTCGTTGTGTTGCCCTAGAGTATCGTCTTGGCTAGCGGCGTACAAAATTCTGGAGCTCCAACTTGCCGCACCGCTCCAAAAAGTTGTTTCAAAGTTTTACATCGGGGCCATGATATTTCCTTCAGATTCACTCCAAAGTCGGTGTGCAGTATCTTCGGCAGGTACTTTATCCTTCTAGTATAGTAGAGTAGCCCTGCAAATAAAGAAAGTAGCAGAATCGTGCTTAGCAACCAATCGGTAAAAATTGCGTGGGCGGTGTGCGGCCACCCTTAAGGGGTTCTCTAATTAAGTATTATGGCCAGCGTGTCAGCCTTAGCTAATAATTGAATTCATGGTTTGTAATGGCATCACTGTATCATTTATACTAAATTTAAGAACTAAACATTTCCCCATCAAATTTTTTTTTATCAGTGGCCAAAAAAACAACAACAACAAGAACAACAAGATTTTAACTTGACCATAGTTATATAAATTAGCAGTGGCACAAGTGTGGCAACACCCAGCAAGCCTGCATGGAGCAGTGACAGGAAGAGACTGTGCATTATTTGGAGCAACTTCATACCATAATTGGCGAGCGAGACACTATATAGTGGTGTCAAACTGAGAATCAAGGATATTTGTTATCGAGTGAGCGAAGCGAGCGAGATACTATTAGGGGTGGTTAATGCAAAATCGGGTATATGTTATATGTATATATGTGTGTATGGATGGTACGTATGCCCCTTAAACGCGCACGCGGGGAACTTTTTTCTCCTAAAAACTCGGATTTTTAGGCTTGACCCAGTTTATTCTGAAACTACAGCATTAAACAAGCCTTACTTTAAACTTAAGCTCCGAAGTATGAGAAAATTCCGGCGAAAACCCTTGTTTTTCAAGACACAAAAAGTTGCTGAGACCGGTTACTATGGCATTGAAGACCCTTTTCCAAACATAATTTCAAAACTTCGCCATTTTAGGGGGGATACAGAGTGCCGCTTGTTTGTTGTCAAGAGCCATTGGTAGTCAGAATGCCGTAACATTAATGCTAAGGAAGCTACTACTACTCGAGGGAAGCTGAGATAAGTATGTAATTCATATTTGTTTAGCTAAATATACAAAAATAACTCTGGCCTTTCTTCTTTGTAGCTAAGAGCTTGTTGTCAACAGTGGCTGGTAAATTCAAATAGTCAGAATGGCTTAAATTTGATACTACGGAAGTTACTACTGCTCAAGAAAATGAGGTAAGAAAGTAATTTTGTATTTGTGTGCTAACATTGATTGTCTTTTGTTTTTGTAACTGAGATATTGTTGTCAAGAATGCGAGGTAATTCACATAGTCAAAGTAACTTAAATTTGATATTACAGAAGTTATCAATGCTCAGAAATTGAGGTAAGTAGTAATTCCATATTTGTTGGCTTAAGTTACAAATAATAACACTGGTTTATTTTTTATTTTTATTGTAGCTGAGAGCTTGTCCAAGAGTTACTGGTATCAGAATGGCAGATGTTTGATACTACAGAAGTTACCATTAATAAGGTAAGAGAGTGATTTTGTATTTGTTTGCTGATATTATAGTGTTTGCATGAACTAAGCTAAAACATAGTAACAATACTGTAGTTTTATGTTACCTAACTATCAATATTTGTGCTCAAGCACACCACTAGTTTATATATATGTGTGGATGTACGTATGTTGTTTGACCTTTGACCCTCTTGTATTTTTGTGTTAGCTCGGTATTCGACCCCGTCACAAATTTCACTAAACAGAATCCTCTGGTTTATCGATCATTACCCGTATCACCTAGAAACTGAATTGTTTACTGCTTTGAATTCTTTTGCGGGTCAGTTAAAACTAAAAAACTTAACAGAGTACCAGTTCTATCCGAATTAGTGGCGGTGTTAAGTAATACAATATTTGTCATACCTATAAGCCCTACACAACAGTATTTACTTGAAAATTCATTGTCCACTAACCACAAAGGTAAGTCTTGTGTAGATATGTCCAGTTGTGTGAAATTATTGTGCTTCCCCCCCCCCCCCCCCCCCCCCTTCAATTCAAACAGTTGCAAGGGGAGGGAGGGGGGGGAGTGGTTACTGTGGTTTTTTATAGGTATATGTGTGGCCAGTTTTTTCTTTGAGCTTCTAAGGTAAGAGAGTAGTTCTGTATTCATTTGCTATAATTAATGGTCAACTGCTCTCTCTCTCTCTCTATATATATATATATATAATTATAATATTCCACCCTAGATATCTTCACAATGATATCTTTAGGTACATGACCCGTGAGTTTACAGGCTGGGGGTGTGGGTAGACCCTACAACCAACTTTAGCTGAGAGTTACCAGTCCATTAGTACTAACTATGGCAGTGAAAATATCTAGTGTGGAATAAACCACTTATTACACTTGTTAGAGAGTGATATGGCTAGATATTTCACCCTCAGGCTTTATTTACATTCAGCCTCTGGCTCATGAAAATAAATTAGCCTGATCATAAAAGATTTCACCATATCTCATTCTGACTCATGTAATATATATATATATATATGTGACCGTCTACAGGAAAATCGGGCACAACGCGGCCCCGACGAAAATTTTTTTTTTGCACTTACAGACTCCTCGGCAAGCAGATATTAAGTTCTCCAAGTTTTATCGCCGTAGCTTTAGCCATTCCCGCTATATAGCGCCTAACCGTTCCCTTCGTTAGGCTTATTTAATACAATTTTAAGAACTAAATTGATCTTTTTGCGACGTCTACGCACGCCGCGTTGTGCCCGATTTTCCCATAGACGGTCACATATATAGTACTTATTACATGAGTCAGAGTGTGATATGGTGAAATATCTAGCCGTATCACTCTGACGAGTGTAATAAGTGGTTTATTCCACACTAGATATCGTCACTGGAGTTGTTTTTTTTTTTGTTTTTTTTTGCAATACAGCAATACAGCCATGACATAACACCATGAGATATCGTGAGATATCTCACAGGTCACGTACCTAAAAATATCATGAAGATATCTAGCGTGGAATAAATATATATATATATATTATATATACTAGTGGTGTGCTTAACTACACTATTGTTAAATGATTGATTTTAACAACTTACACTCAAGCTACTAAAATAAAGTCGAGTTTTTAAATTACACATATGCGGTAAAGGGGTTTCAATGCCATAGTAACCGCTCCCCTCAACTGTTTGAATTGAAAAAGAAGCAACAAAATCAAGTTACGTTAGTTTTAACGCACAATACTTTCACACAACTGCTGAACATACCTACGCAAGACTTACCTTCGTGGTTCGTCTAGTGGACAATGAATTTTCAAGTAAATATTGTTGCGTAGGGCTTATAACTGTGACAAATAGGTATTAACTTACCACCGTCACTAACTTGAATAGAAATGGAGCTCCCATAAGTTTTGAGTTTTAACTGCACCACAAACAATAAACAATTCAATTTCTAAGGTGATACGGGTAATGGTCGCTAAACCGGAGGATTTTGTTTAGTGAAGTTTGGGACGGGGTCGAACACGGAGCGAACACAAAAATACGCGAGGGTTAAAGTACAAAATGACATACGTACGTCCAAACATATAAATAAACAAACATTCCCGATTTTTAATTGTGTTACCCCTATAAGTGTCTCGCTTGCTCCGCTCGCTCGCCAATTATAATCATTTCTGTCATCATGAAATAAAAGCATCTTCAGGTAAAACACATCATTATAGCAATAGTGTAGTTTTATGCAGCCTAATAAGGCAGGCTTGCTTGCCACTCGTTGAAGCACACCACTAGTATAATTGACAATAAATACACTCAACTTAAATATTGTACTGTAGTTGTTCTTTGCTTTAATTTTACTTTTCCTCAAAGAAAGAAGAAGTTCAGTTCAGTCAGTTAGTAAACCCTCCTTAAAATGCCAAAGTCAGCATGTGATAAAATCACTGGGTGCGTTGGGTAAGGGGGAGAAGAAGAAATACTACCATGTCATAAATGGGCGGGCTATCAATCAGTCAACATGGATGATACACAAGAATATGCGGTTATAAAATTGGCTCCACCCACCAAGAAAATGTAAAACATGCTCACCTTCATTTTGTACTTCACAGGAAAGTTTTGGTGAAGAAGACTTATCTTCACCTGCAATATCAACACTTTCCCTTTGACTGGGTGGCTTCGCAATTTCTGAACTTGCATCCACGGAGTTATCTGTGACATCAAATAATAGACATTTGAAGCAACAATACGTACAATGTAATACAGTCATATTGACTCATTTTGTGACTGGTGCAAACCGTTAGCTCTTTTTTATTAAGAGGTAAATAAAGACAGAACAGAATGGCTAGACCCCACGCAGTATCTGACCAAGTGTGTGTACGTGAACTTACATATGCAAGACTAAAGTTGTTCAACTTGAAATGTAGATCGAACGTAAGGGTGCTCGCACACTTCCCACGCACCTCCCACGCAGTTAATTGAGTCTGGTTGCTAGGGAAGAATTGTTCTTTTTCTGTTGTATTTAAACTGTCTTCTGCAAGTGGGACTTACTTGCTACTACCATAGAAGTCTACATGCCTGAATTCAGAAGTAAAAAGTGGCCGCTTCAAGAGATATGACCCTCCTACCTTCTCATACTACTACAGCGATAACTTCTCCGCCAGTATCGCACCTGGAGCGGCGATACTTCGCCTACTACTGCTCGGACCCGCTACCTACAACAATTTCGTTCTATTTTTTCAACTTATGGTATGTGCGCGCTTTATTAGATCTATATTCTTGAGAAAAAAAATTTTTCAAAAAATTGTAACAAACATTTTGCTGACTAGACTCTGGTTGGGCTCTGTTCCAAATTTGAAGTCATTTCCATTCCCCATTCCTAAGATAAAGTCCAAAGTAGTGTACAGTACAGTACAGAAATTAAAACTATGCTAACATTAATTCCATGCACCCCGCCCCAATTTTAGCCCCGCCCTAGTATACGGAGGAGGTGAAATCTTTTGTTTATTGGTGGCTCTGAGAAGAGCCGGGCGTGAAAAAAGAAGTGTAAACGCTGAAGCAGATATCGGCATTGCTGGAGCCAGCGGAGCAGGCTACTTTAGCGGGACTTGTGAAGGACCTTTGTCAGCTTCTCTCTAAGCGGCTTGCTCCTCACTCCTCGCTCCTTCAAAGCTGCTTGAAACGCCTCTGTTCCTCCACACTGCTAGAGTCGAATGTGAAGCCCAGAGAGCCGGTTGCAAAATCATGGATGGTAGCCGAGGAGTTGTTCGAGTAATGGCCTCTTGTCTGATAAAAGCAATCAAATGATGCTGTCTAGTGTTTGCCATCCCCACGTCGAACAACATCTTCTCTGACCTGAGCGCAAGACCATTCTGCAAGCTCTGTCACATACTTCTCTAGTCTTTCTAGAATTCTCTGCCACTGGGAATGTGAACATGCAGGCAATCCTAGCATACCACTAAGCTTGCAGTACTCCGCATGTAGATGGCCATTCATCAGGAATGACAAGACTGGAGTACTGACTCCAGCTACCAGTAAAGTTGTGGACCTTCAGTCCATGAGAATGTTCCAGCCCTCTAGTACCAGAAGACACCAATGAAAACAGCATCTCACAGTCCTGAGGGACCCTCAGTTGGCTGGCTACACTTGACAGCCAATCTATTGTGTCTAGTCACGTAGGTATCTGCCTAATTTCAGCCCACGGTATGGCATCACAAGACACAGAAAGACCTTTTTTTTTTTGCATACACAGCTAGTAATCATTTTATTTGTTCTGATACCAATAGTTCAATCATCAGGCATTTCTTTCACTTTTATAGTATTGTTAATCCTGCAGCTCGTACCTTGAAAACACCTTAGTTCACTGCCAGCCCTCTCATGCCCAGGCAGTGAACCATTATTCCCACATACAAATGCCAATTAATGTTACCACCATTATTATGTACACCTACTTACCTTGTCATCCCTCCCCAGCTGCTCTCCCATGGCCGCAGCTCTAGTAGCCGAGTCTTTTGGCTCAGGTGGAGCCGGAAACCCCCCCCCCCCAATCAGCTTGGGCTGACTGGGGTGTAATTAACGGGGCGGGGCAAGCCCCTTTAATTCCGCCAATGGAGGCACGACCACCCGCCCCAGGCCAAGACCAAGACAGAGAAGGGGGGGAGAGAGACCCCAATAGTATAATTACGAAATAATAAACAACAACTACAATAACTGTAACAAGAATGCGATACACAAACAACAGCTACCTAAACATACACCACAGGAACTGCAGTAAGTGTGTATTACCAACAGCAACAGCCACCCGTTCCAGTACACTTGCAAGTTCAACAAATTCTTGCTGTATACGATGCAAGCTGTGCCCTTGGAATCTTTATGTACTCCAAGTACGCGAGACTTTTCCACCGCCCCAAGGTCCTAACTGTGGAGTCCTCCAGGCCTCTAGCTGCCGCCGTAGTGGCTGCACCAATGCGGAAACTGTGTCCAGAGTATTGACCTGGCTCAACGCCTGCTTCTTCCAGTGCAACCTTGACTGCAGTAACCAGGCGCTGCCTGGTTAGAGTCTTGCCATCAATGAATCTGAACAGAGGTCCAGCACTTTTGCCTCGCACCACCAAGTAAGCCAACATGGCAGCCACTGGACAGAGATCGGATGCCACTCTGCCAATTAAAATAGAAATCCCTTGTCGGAAAGGGTCTGTCTTCGAGGCTTTAATGCAAACTTCTATTCTTGAAGGGTGAGCAGGATCATCGACCAACACATCTCCCCATGACAAGTGACCAGAGGCATCGTAGCCATCGTCCGATGGCACTGTCAGTTCCCCGATCCGCATAAAGCCGAAAAATGCCAGGCAGCATGCCGCCCAAAGCATGACCACATCTGCCTCGTGTGCACGAGGGTTCCACACTCCTTTGATCTTGCGAAGCAAGTCAGGTGTAATAGGCCTACGCTCACGTTTTGACACCCCTGCCATGCCTTCAGCACGCTTCACACCCTGCAAGACGTAGTGTAACCTATGCAAGCCAGCCGAGAATGGATCCCCGTAGCCCTCCGAGATATGAAGGTGACGCACTCCTGCCATATACGACTTAATTGTCCTGTGGCGGAGACCATCCACTGCCAACGAGGCAGCGAAATGGCACAGTGTGTCTTCATCCGCTGGCACTGGAGCTCGGCCGGCCGTAGCACATATCCCCATGAATCGTCTCACCCCACAAGCATAAAGTTTATGTGTAGATTCGGCCAAGCCCATCATATAGAACCTCTGAACAGGGTCACCCAGTCCACTTTGGTCCAATCCGGGGTGTCTCTGACCAGGCACTGGAGGAGTCCCACCGGGATGTGGGTGGCCTCTGCCGCTGACTCCGGCACCAGCTGCTGGAATAAAAGGAGAGAATCCCTAGATAACGCATCAGCTGCGCCATTGTCGACACCAGGGATGTGCTGACAGACAAATGTCACGTCCAATCGTGCCAAGAAAAATGATAAACACCTCATCAGGTGCATTGCCCTGTCCATTTTACTTTTGCCGGAGTAACGATTGCAACTACTGCCATGTTGTCGCATCTGCAAGACACCGTTGCACCCTTCCAGAGGCGCCCCCACACGGCCACTGCCATAACAATCGGCAGTAGCTCCTTCACCATATTATGAATCTCTGACCAGCTATCAGGAAACTTGAGTTGGAACCAGAGACCTGTGCATGTATAGGCCCCGCAACCCCATGCACCTGACGCATCAGTAGTGAGCACCACTTGTGGCTCGCCCTTAACCACGCTGGACATCGGGCAAGTGCCATTCCACACAGGCAAAAAACAGTCCCACCATTTAAGGTCTGACCGGAAGCCTGCATTCAGCCGCACCCTATGGTGCAGTGCTCTCGCCCCGGCTGAAAGGTCAACCATTCGCCGGAGGAAGGACCGGCCCGGTTTAATAACCCGACACGCGTGCTGTAAGTACCCAATCAGTGACAGCAGCTCCCTCTTGGTGCAAGACTTCTTTGACTCCCAATCCCGAATCATGGTACACAGGCGTTCCAGCTTTTCCCGGGGAAGGCTTATCGTCAATGAGGCCGTATCCAACTCTATCCCCAGGAAAGTCAATTTGGTAGCAGGGCCCTCAGTCTTTGCCGGGGCTATCGGCACACCCAACCCCTTGCACCGGGCCAGCGCCCTTTCTAAGGACACCCCACACTGACATGAGTCTGGTGCTCCAAATAGTAAGAAATCATCCAAGTAGTGGATGCATATCACCTGGTCAGTGTTAGCCAAGATCCACAACAGACCAGCGGCAATGGCATTATACAGCTTCAGTACTGATCGGAGGCCAAAGGGGAGCACCTTATCTACGTAGGTGCGGCCCCGCCACTGCATACCCAAGAGGTTCCGGTCATCAGGATGGACCGGCACTGTCCTGAATGCCTGATACGTCAAACTTCGCTAGATTCGCCCCCTGCCCCAACTCCAGGACCTTGTGACAGGCAAAATCCACTGATGTATACTGCAGACTGCATAACCCTGGGTCAATTCCATCATTGACACTATTCCCAGGGGAAATGAAAGGTCCACGATTAACCTCCTCCACTTCCCCGCTGCATGGCCTTTCGGGACCAGCCCAAAACGGTTCACATGGACCAGTTTTGCGGGAGAAGGATCAACAGGTCCAAGTACCCTTACTCTCCATTGCAACCACTCCTACTGGCACATGCCACGTATACTAACAAACTTTTTTTTTTTGGTATATTTTTTTAATTTTTTTAATTTTTATTATTACAGTAGGATGTCAGTTATCCGAACGTCAGTTATCCGAAAACGTCGATCAACCGAACAACTAAAGTTTGACGCCCCTTTACCGTCTTAATGACCCGCCCACCCCCAGCCGTTGGAAAGCTACCCGCATGGATTACAGTATATCTGAGCGCCTGCTTCTTTTTTCGAAAATGGCTGAGGCAACCAGGAAAAAAAGGAAAAGAATTGTTCTAACAATTGAAGAAAAGCTTAAAATTAGTGAAAGTATAAGAAAACGACTGTCTATGACGAGCGTAGCCCAACAATTAATGGTAGGTTGACAGTTCATGATATCGTCAAGAATGAGGCTAAATTGAAGCGGTTTGCGACAGAAATTGAAGAAGTAGATTGTATTAAGAAGAGAAAGTGAGAAGGCCTGAGTTTAGTGAACTGGACAATGCTGTGTATCTCTGGTTTGTCCAGCAACGATGCAAAGGTTTGTGTATTTATACTTAGCTAATTTGCAAAGATGTTGTAATTGGAACCTTACTGGGTGAGTTTTATTATGTAATGCATATAATATGGTAGGTACTCCTGTTAGTGGACCACTCTTGATGGCAAAAGCACAGCAACTGTTCCCACTGCTGTATCCTGATATTGATTCCAGTTGGACTTGATATCCGAACAATTTTCTTATCCGAACACCCCTCGGTCCCAACGTGTTCGGATAACTGACATCCTACTGTATTATTTTTATTTTATTTTTTATAATCAACATAATAAGAATGAACCACAAGCAAACTCATCGCACAACAAAGTTCCACACAAAATAGCCACAAAATGTCCCTGGACAACGATCAGCTAAGGCCACGACGACCCTCCTCCCCAGGAGGCGCTTCAAACGCAGGAGGGAAAACCTCCTAGCATGATCCCCAACCGGGCACAGCAGTGGGAGAAACGGCACGGCACCTCTGCAGCCTTTGCTGCCCCCTCCGCTTGGTGACTGGACAAAACCACGCCCTCTGGCTTCGCGCCATCTGCTGACTTCGGTAGGCCCAGCGCCACCACAGCATGGTCATCGACAGTGCCCAGGCCTGTATGCACACAACAACCATGCCATCAGCACACAGTCCCAATACCACGCCTATGCTCCTCCGAGCCAAAGCGGGGGCCACATACCCCGCCTCTCCCTAGGTGCTGCTAAGTGAGCGTCTCACAGCACTATACCTAACTACCATGGGGAACCGCATGTCATGTAAGTCACTGCTATCAAGTGAGCCACATGCACATAACACAGCACTTCAACCACTATATAAGGCCCCACACCCTTCAGGACCCTGCCGTTAAGTGAGCCACATGCAATACTTCATATACCATGTAGGGCCACACACCCTTCCAGTCGCTGCTTTAAGTGGGCCACATGCCCATAACACAGAACTTCATAATATGTAGGGTAACACCCCCATGAGTCAGTACTGTTAAGTGAGCCACAAGCTCGTAAAACAATACATCATATACTCATATACTATGTAGGGCCACACGCCCTTTAAGTCACTACTGTCAAGTGAGCTACATGCTCACAACACAATACTTCATATACTATGTAGGGCCACACGCCCTTTTAAGTCACTACTGTTAAGTGAGCTACATGCTCACAACACAATACTTCATATACTATGTAGGGCCACACGCCCTTTTAAGTCACTACTGTTAAGTGAGCCACATGCTCACAACACAATACTTCATATACTATGTAGGGCCACACGCCCTTTGAGTCACTACTGTTAAGTGAGCTACATGCTCACAACACAATACTTCATATACTATGTAGGGCCACACGCCCTTTGAGTCACTACTGTTAAGTGAGCCACATGCTCACAACACAATACTTCATATACTATGTAGGGCCACACGCCCTTTAAGTCACTACTGTCAAGTGAGCCACATGCTCACAACACAATACTTCATATACTATGTAGGGCCACACGCCCTTTGAGTC
>WLWD01006219.1_pt1 | contig 18557 bp, 14 predicted proteins | sample 6712731 | NCBI WGS metagenome assembly WLWD01 (sample SAMN12718690, study PRJNA576275) | sponge metagenome | isolation source: marine sponge | host: Mycale hentscheli | place: New Zealand: South Island, Marlborough, Capsize Point | collected 2014-11-01
TCAATACTAATTAATGAGTCAGGGGATGGGTGCCATGACAACAGAAGGTATTTCAATACTAATTAATGAGTCAGAGGGTGGGTGCCATGACAACAGAAGGTATTTCAATACTAATTAATGAGTCAGGAGGTTGGTGCCATGACAACAGAAGGTATTTCAATACTAATTAATGAGTCAGGGGGTGGGTGCCATGACAACAGAAGGTATTTCAATACTAATTAATGAGTCAGGGGGTGGGTGCCATGACAACATAAGGTATTTCAATACTAATTAATGAGTCAGGGGGTGGGTGCCATGACAACATAAGGTATTTCAATACTAATTAATGAGTCAGGGGGTGGGTGCCATGACAACAGAAGGTATTTCAATACTAATTAATGAGTCATGGGATGGGTGCCATGACAACAGAAGGTATTTCAATACTAATTAATGAGTCAGAGGGTGGGTGCCATGACAACAGAAGGTATTTCAATACTAATTAATGAGTCAGGGGGTGGGTGCCATGACAACAGAAGGTATTTCAATACTAATTAATGAGTCAGGGGGTGGGTGCCATGACAACAGAAGGTATTTCAATACTAATTAATGAGTCAGAGGGTGGGTGCCATGACAACAGAAGGTATTTCAATACTAATTAATGAGTCAGAGGGTGGGTGCCATGACAACAGAAGGTATTTCAATACTAATTAATGAGTCAGGGGGTGAGTGCCATGACAACAGAAGGTATTTCAATACTAATTAATGAGTCAGAGGGTGGGTGCCATGACAACAGAAGGTATTTCAATACTAATTAATGAGTCAGGGGGTGGGTGCCATGACAACAGAAGGTATTTCAATACTAATTAATGAGTCAGAGGATGGGTGCCATGACAACAGAAGGTATTTCAATACTAATTAATGAGTCAGAGGGTGGGTGCCATGACAACAGAAGGTATTTCAATACTTGAGTCAGGGGGTGGGTGCCATGACAACAGAAGGTATTTCTAATGACTAATTAATGAGTCAGAGGATTGTGCCATGAACCAGAATGTATTCAATCCTAATTATGAGTCAAGGGTGTTGTTCCTGACAACAGAAGGTATTTCAATACTTGAGTCAGGGGTGGGGTGCCATGACAACAGAGGAGTATTTCTTAATGACAGGGTGGGTGTCATGACAACAAATGTATTTCCAATACTATTAATGAGTCAGGGTTGGTGCCATGACAACAGAAGTTATTTACTATTATGAGTCAGGGGTGGGTGCCATGACAACATAAGGTATTTCAATACTAATTAATGAGTCAGGGGGTGGGTGCCATGACAACAGAAGGTATTTCAATACTAATTAATGAGTCAGGGGGTGGGTGCCATGACAACAGAAGGTATTTCAATACTAATTAATGAGTCAGGGAGTGGGTGCCATGACAACAGAAGGTATTTCAATACTAATTAATGAGTCAGAGGGTGGGTGCCATGACAACAGAAGGTATTCCAATGTGGGAATACAAGAGACGCCCACATTAGAGAATAAGAGAGAAGAGGAGCAATGAGAAGACAGAAGGCAAAGAGAACTAGTTTATGTTTTATGTATCATGTCATTCACGTCATTATTGTCAGAGTGTGTATTGTATAGAACATTAAGTGCGAGTAGTTGTGCGCAGGACACTAGTAGTTGTGTATCATTTTCATTGGTTGGTTGGCGAGTGGATCTATAGTCATAAGCCACTCGCCACGTGTTGTAATGCAGTCCAGTTTGAGATATCAATTTATTGAAGCTCTTATTGAACTCTGGTGGCAGCGTATAATTCGCTGTCTACCCGACTGAGGGTCCTCGTGTTGTGCGCATATCGAGCCCCACAGATTTTGGTGGCAGCGGTGGGATCCTGAGGCGGAGACGTCCAACTTAGGGTCTTAACGAACAACGGACAAGAGACTACTACGGTGTCTTCACGTCCCAACGCCTGCGTTCGAGTACGCAGACGTTTAAACCAGGAGTGGAAACATTCCACCTACCCACGGTCTACGGACTCGTGAAACAACCCTACCTTGCTACGGCAGAGGGAGAGTACACGCTCGACTTGTTACGACAGAGGAGAGCAAATCACCGGACCCTTGCTGCGGCAGTGGGAGACCAGAGACAGAAAGGAGAGAAGAAGGAACGGGAAAAGAAAGCGAACCATTGGGAAGGAGGCTTGGACAGCCTTAGAGACTCGTGTTGCTCGTAGTGTTGTTGTGTGTATTGTGAATTTTAAAAGTGTAAATTCGTGAAGGTTGTTGATTGGTTCTAATACTGTGTTGTGCTCATCTTGTGATCACCGTGTTACTGTTTTGTAATTCACAGGGTCTTGACTGAGGACGAGTTCGCTTGCCCTCTATGACAGAGCCTGGATCGGGTGAGGCGAGGAGGAGGACCAAGAAGTCGTCCGGGGTGAACACCGGGAAGGAGCTGTACCGGCCCACGGGACGACCAGCAATCAAAGCACGATCACCCTATTTATTTAGGCCTTCGGAAACAAAGTACGAAGAGGAGTCAGGAGCGGAATCAGAGTTAGTAGAGGACAGTGAAGCAGAGGTAGAAATGTCGAAGAGAGGGGAAGAAAGCGAGGTGGCGTCGCTACTGCGATACTTAGTGGAGAAAGATGCGAACGATAGAGAAGAGAGGAAAGCCACAGAAGAAATAAACCGAAGAGAAAAGGAGGCAAAGGCAATTAGGAAGAGAGAGGCAGCAGAGGCAGACCGTAAGGAAAGGGAAGAAGAGATAACCAGGATGAGAGAGGCAGAAGAGAGAGCTAGGAGGCGTAAAGAAGAGGAAGAGGACAGACGCCGAGGAGAAGAAGCCGCCCGTCGTAGGGAGGAGGAAGAGCGCCGAAGGACGTCTCGACTGGAAGACGACAGGGTACGTGAGAGGAGAGAGTTGTTGTTAGAAAAGTTGAAGGGATTAGGAGTGTATAAGGAAGGGAATGAGTTAGGGGCTTATTTAGAGAAGTTTGAGCGGATAATGAGGGAAGGTAAGATTAGTGAGAGTGACTGGGGGGAGAGATTATATTCCAGGTTGCCTGAGTCCTTGTGTATGAGAGTGGCACAGGCAAGGGATAGGAACGAAGAGTATGGGGAAATAAAGAGGATTTTGTTAAAGGCTATGGGAGAAACAGCTATCACCTACGGGAATCAGCTGCTAGAAGCCACTGGGGAGCTATTTAAGGGCATGACTGCTGGAGGGCTAGCAGACTGGTTATTAAGGGTGACCAAGGGGATGTGCCAAAGTTGTAAGGGTGTGGAGGAGTGCATGTTGGCCATGGCGTTGGCCGTGTTAAGGAGGAATTTGCCGCCTAGTGGAAAGGCGTTTCTAGAAATGAGGAAAATTGGGGAGTGGGAGGAATTGAGAGAAGCTCTGGAGGACTGGATGTCCGGTAGACAGAAGGGGAACTTTTATAGACCTCTGGGCAGTGGTCCCAGTGAGGTGAGTAGAGGATACAGGGGAACAGTGGATAAGGAGACTTGGTATGGGCGTGGAGTAAAGGCCCAAGGAACTGGTTCAGGGGATAAAGTGGGAAGTACGTATGGGGTTGTAACGTGCTACAGTTGTGGAGAGAAGGGGCACAGGGCTAGTGAGTGCAGGAGAGACAAGCAGGGGAGTAGTTACATTGCACGAGTACCCACCTGCTATAACTGCGGGAAAGTGGGACACAAGAGTCCGGAGTGCACGGCTAAGAAGGGAACGGTTGCAGTGAAGAAGGAACCAAACCCGACTAAGATGTCCATGATTAGGCAAGCCAAGTCAGGACAGGCCGAGAATGTGGCATATGGGTTGGTGAATGGGATGAGAACCAAGGTCCTCATAGACTCTGGCGCCGAGTTAGGGTCTGTACCCAAGGCACTAGTCCCAGATGGGGTAGAACAGTGTGGAGACGTGTATGTCAGGGGATATGGTGGAAGGGAGAAGAAGTACAAGAGTTGCATGAGTGATATTGTAGTGGGGGGTCACAAGAAGAGGATAAGATCCATTATAGATGAGAGTGAGTCGTCAGGGGTAGCGTGTTTGGTGCCGGTCTCGTTAGTGGATGACCGGGAAGCGACGGCCTATAGGGAGGCCATAAGGGAATATGCGTCTGAGGACAAAGTGGGAGTTAATGTATTGACCAGGAGTATGGTCAAGAGGGATAAGGAGTTAGAAGAGAGTGAAGAAGTGTTAGATGAGGTTGTGTCATGGGATACAGTGAGTCCTGAAGGTGACGGTGAGCCTGAACCTGAGGATGGAGCGAGTAGCCAGTCCAATCCCTTAAATATGCCCGAAGTCGAGAGTAGGGTGGGAGAGGACCAAGGGGCGGAAGAAGCGGAGGGCACGCCCGAAGTGGAACAGCCCCAGGCGAAAGCAAGAGAGGAGAGTGAGGAAGGGAACGCGACTCCCTTAGGGGAATTGCCAGTGGTAATAGATTCAGAGAGAGGGTTGAGCGAGGTAGCTCGGGATATAGGACCTGTGAGAGAGGGTCGAGAGAAAGGGGAATTTGTGAAAGAGCTGCAAGAGGATAATAGCTTGAAGGAATGGAGAGAACTGGGGGATAGGAAAGAGAGAGGGTTTAGGTGGAAAGGAAGCACCTTAGTAAGGGGTATGTATGTGACATGGGACGAGTACCGAGACGTGATCGTGTTGCCCAAGAGCTACAGAGAAAGGGTTAAAGTTTTGGGGCACGACAAGAACGGGCACCTAGGTGCAGACAAAGTGGCCAAGATGGTGGGTAAATACTTTGCGTGGCCTGGAATGGCCAGAGAGATAATAAACTATTGTAGGAGTTGTGAGAAGTGTCAAATAAGGAGCAAGTACAAGCCCAGGAGAGCACCAGCGGTCGAGAGACCGATCCTGGCAGAGCCTTTTGAGAGTGTGGCCATCGACTTGGTCGGGCCATTGCCTAAGGGGAAGGGAGGAAACAGGTATATCCTCACGTACGTGTGTTTGGCTACAAAGTGGCCAGAAGCTGTGCCTCTAAGGAGCATCACAGCAAAGGCAGTAGTGGATGGGTTGTGGTCCATCTTCTCCAGGACGTCCATCCCGGAGAGGATATTGACGGACCAGGGTAGTCAATTTTGTGGGAAGGTTATGTGTCAGTTGTGCGAACAGTTAGGCATAGACAAGGTTAGAACGTCGCCTTACCATCCAGAGACGAATGGGGCAGTAGAGCGGATGCACGGCACGATGAAAAGTATTTTAGGGAAGTGCATAGATGATGGGTTGGACTGGGTAGAACAAGTGTGCTTTGTGTTGTTTGTATTGAGGCAGATGCCGCATGCCGATTCAGAGTATAGTCCCTTCGATATGGTGTATGGATTTAGGGTTAGGACGCCTTTGGACGCCCTATACCACGGGTTGTATGAAGTGGAGGCAGAGAAGTTGAATGTGTGTGAATGGGTAACTAGAATGGCAGAGAGGTTGGAAAATGTGAGAGACAGTGCAGCATTGGGTGTGGCTAAAGGGAAGGAAAGTAGGTTGCAATACCTGAATAGAGGTACGAAGATGAGGGAGTTTAAGGAAGGAGATTTGGTATTATATAGGGTACCGGGGAGGACGTGTAAGTTATCGGATTCCTGGCAGGGTCCGTACAAGGTACTAAGGAAGATGGGAGCGGTAAATTATAGAATTGGGAAGGTTGAGAATGAGAAGCACTCTAAGGTAGTGCATGCCCTAGCAAAAATGCCTTGCATGAAGCCGCAAGATCTTACTTTATCTTGCAAGTACTTCACAAGATATCTTGGCAAGTGTAAAAACATGCCAAGATACTCACATGATATTTCAAGATCATGCAAGACATTGGGTAAGATCATGCAAGGTATAGCTTACAAGAATTGCCAAGGCTAATAGTCTGTATATCTTAACTGGTTTCTTGCAAGATTGGTTAAGATCATGCAAGATATAGGTGACAAGAATTGCCAAGATTCATAACCTGTATATCTTATCAGGTTTCTTGCAAGATTGGTTAAGATCATGCAAGGTATAGGTGACAAGAATTGCCAAGATTCATAACCTGTATATCTTATCAGGTTTCTTGCAAGATTGGTTAAGATCATGCAAGGTATAGCATAGGCTCCAACCGTCCCGAAATGTCCGGGACCGTCCCGGATTTGTTAACTTTATCCCCGGTCCCGGAAGAGACTACTATTTGTCCCGGAAAGTTACTTTAACCGGCAAAAGGTAAAGGGTGTCTCTACGCGAAAATGGAAAAGATCATCAGTATCACAAATGCAGGAGTAGATTCACGGTTATTGTAGAGGTTGACATGAGCGATTGCGGTCCTCCTAAGCTTAAAAGAGCCAGAAGGCAATGCCATTTTGATTTTAGCTGGCTTCAACAATTCCCTGGTATAGGTAGAAGCTCTAAAGGTAAAAGCAGTAATAAAGTAGTGGTTATTTACTACTTTCTAGCTAGCACAACAAACTTTGTATAATAATGACTATAAAATAAATATATATACAAAAGCAACAGCAATTTACTATTACAATGAACAGTCATTTAGTGTAGGGAATAATGTTGGATATATATTTTGATACATCAAATGTAAATCTCTTCCAAGGTTTGAGGTAGTTGTATACAACTATCGTAAAACTTAGATGAACTAGAATAAAGTTCCATGCAATATCTCTGTCCTCATTGAGTAAGCACTACACCTATTTATTAGCCTTAATCGTACTTATTTAGTTAATTAGTGGTGGGCGTGGCTATGGTCCCTGAAGCTCCTTTGGAAAAGTTGGAGAGTATGGTATAGGTGACAAGAATTGCCAAGATTCATAACCTGTATATCTTGTCAGGTTTCTTGCAAGATTGGTTAAGATCGTGCAAGGTATAGGTGACAAGAATTGCCAAGATTCATAACCTGTATATCTTATCAGGTTTCTTGCAAGATTGGTTAAGATCATGCAAGGTATAGGTGACAAGAATTGCCAAGATTCATAACCTGTATATCTTATCAGGTTTCTTGCAAGATTGGTTAAGATCATGCAAGGTATAGGTGACAAGAATTGCCAAGATTCATAACCTGTATATCCCATCAGGTTTCTTGCAAGATTGGTTAAGATCATGCAAGGTATAGGTGACAAGAATTGCCAAGATGATGAGCCTGTATATCTTGTCAGGTTTCTTGCAAGATTGGTTAAGATCATGCAAGGTTGTATTGACAAGAATTACCAGGATTCATAACTTGTGTATCTTATCTGGTTTCTTGGAAGATTGGTTAAGATCATGCAAGGTATAGGTGACAAGAATTGACAAGGTTTGTGTTTGTTATCGTATCAGGTTTCTTGTAAGATTAGCCAAGATCATGCAAGGTATATGTGATAGGAATTGCCAAGATTTATAACTTGTATATCTTATCTAGTTTCATGCAAGATTGGCTAAGATCATGTAAGGTGTGGGTGATAAGAATTGGCAAGATTTATAACCTGTAGGTTCGTTGCAAGAATGACTAAGATCATGCAAGGTATATGTTAAGATTTTCAACCACATGAGTTGCAAATATTCATTGATAAAAGCATTGTTCAATGACGTTCAAATGTGTTTGGCTGCATTATGCAGTATAATTGGTGATCAATAAGTACAGTGAATACTTTTGAAATAATATTTTCGATAGGAACTACTGTCAAGTCTTCGGTCATATGTACCGGTACAATGTATGAATTGAGCAAGTCAACTTCTTGATATTGTTGCAAAGAGGACCTACAAGGGTTTCCTGCACTAGCGAGAAGAGTTGTACTAGATGATCCTAACACCTGAATAAATACACAAGGTGAGGGAGTCAATCCAAAGAAGTTGATGCGCCCAAATTCAGTTTGGTTGTTATTCCTATAGCAACAGTAGGAATTATCTCTCTTGCTGTCTGAGGTTTTCCCATAAGAAGTAGAATAATATATTGAATTTTTTTTGTAGAGTCTGTAGAATACCTCGATCATCCCATGATGTGACACTGCTGTAGCTTCCTCATGTGACAGCGTTTTCATGCAACGTTTTCCTATGGCATATGTGTGACAACCCAGTGACAGCATATTTGAATGGTGCATATCTGGCTTATTGATATAACTCAACACGACTGGTAACTCAGTCTCATTCAGTTCTTTTTGCACATGCTGAAGTGTACAACATATATCAACATTAAATAGAAGTTGATGAACAAAGTTGGTTTTACCATGAAACAAATGCTTAAGATGTCCGTTCTTATTTTCGAACCCAAATGAAGAATGTGTCCATAGAGGGCCCCACAAACGGACATACTTTGCCAGGTGTGACAATAAGTGCATGTTGGCTGTGCATATGAAATCCCCATACAAGTCTGGTAATAGTATGCAAAAATCTCTGAGCATAGCCTCAGCTGCATTGACTAATGCATCTGTAACACTATCTTTCAGCATGATATGCATGGCACATACTAACAAGGAATAGTGGTGCCAATATAGAGGGGGCAATACATGCAAAAGCAATGGTAACGAATAGAACAATAGCCAGCTTCTCAGCTCTGAAGCTTTCCAATATTGTAAATGCTTTGCTATTGGCGTGGAGGGCGGCTAATTTCACTGGGTGGACGTTGTATCATTAAAATTTTGTCAACTTCTTTAATACGACGGCCAATGTAGAAGGGAGAGCTATGATGTTTAGAATCAAACCATGCCCTAGCTAGAGTTCGTGTAGCCCCTTCTAGAACGGCGTGCATATAATCAATAGGAAAAGAAGCAACTAAATCTAATGTTGAAGAAAATGGTGAAATGCCTTTAATACCCTGTATTGATGAACATGTCCTTTCAGCTTCCCTAGCATTAGCCATAGTCTTGATGTGGTTTCGCTCAGGAAAAGTACGGTCAGGCAGATATACTCGGCTGCCATTAACTTGTCTGGTGCCAGGATGGGTACAAACAGAGCATCCATACTCTCCATTGAACTGCTTGCAGCACAATACTGAAGCCTTAGCTGGTAAATCAAAGACACCAAACATCAGTTTTGCACGAATTGTGACATCATCACCAGATGGCAGTTTTATTCTAAGACCGATAGTAGACAATTCCCTCAATGTTTTGAGAATAGGCTGCAGCAACACCGACATTAAGGGTTTACATGGACCAACCCAAAGTCCACAAAGGATGATGTTCTCAGCATTCATTCTTATTTCACGAGGAAGATTAAGAATGACAAGAAAAACAGGCCATAAACTAATTTTGGAAGATTTAAATAAAGGTACACCATCAGTAGATAGAGAGAGTGCCAAATTGTTGGGATTGGAGAAGAATCTACCAGGCTGACATAATGGCATCAGCACCGATCCATTCCAAACATCTCTTATTTCATCACATGGATTTTGTCTTTGCAATACATTCCAATTGGCTGTAACAAAAAGTGAATGGTAGTTAAAGGAATGAGGTCCTGATGTATAACTATTTCAACTAAGAAGCTAACTTACCATGAAGTGTCTTCTCCAATTGATTTTGAATGTTTAAATGGACCAAGTGAGCAGTATCTCCACAGCTATCTGTAGAACAGGAGGTCTGTCCACACTTTGAGCATAAGGAAGTATAGTCATGTTGTTGACTAAATTGATGAAAGAACTTTTTAAACTTGTAAAATGATTGAGGAAGTAGGCTTGGAGTTGGCAGCAGTATGTGGAGAAGCTGCAATAGATCACTCATAGCTTTATATGTCAGTTTATTTCTTGTACTAAATTTCATGATGGCACACATAGCTGCACAAAGAGATATCATAGCACCCTCATATAGAGGTGTGAAAGAACCCTTTTTAGATTCTTTTTGGTCAGCCATACATGAAATAGAAGGTGAGGTTGTTTGTGAACTATTTAAAGTCACAGATGGATCAACTAAACTATCTGAGTCAGGAAAAATGGACCCTTGCAGCAATTCAGGAGAGCTAGGCGAAGCTACGGAAACCTCTTGAAAAGATAGCTCAGACAATGAATCACATTCTGTTACATTTTCAGGGCCATTTGTGTCAGGTGAGTTAAACTGAGCCATTTCATTTTCAGAGGGAATCTCTTGGAAAGATATTTCAGACAAATTAGGTGAGGATTCATATTCCGATAAGTTGTCAGAGTAACTGGTCTCATGAGGAAGGGACGTAGGAGCCGGGTTTGTTTGACTCAATGCATCAATCTCAGGAGATTGCGATGCAGGAGGAAACTCTGAACCAGTAGAAATATTAGAGGAATGTTGTCCTTGCCGTGATTCAGCACTGCCAGACTGTGACAAAATACCTATAACAAAAAATTGTCAAATTTGTCTTTTAATCAGCATTATTCTAAGGTACAGAATGTAAAATCTGCCTTGTTTTGTAACAAAAAAGCTTAACAATCTGTGTACTCTATGTACCTAAAATTCCACTCTCTGTATTGCACAAGACGAGAGGAAGAAGTGAACTGTCTGAGCTTCTGCCATTCTGTTTGTGTGCTGTTGGTAAACCCTATAAGTGCAAACCTTTTTATTCTAACCTGGTTTCCTGGAATTACACTTTTTCTTATGTCTCCATAAAGTCCATCTGGAAACAGGAACAGAACTGTCTTTGAGATATCTCCTGTATTTGTGGTTCCTCTTACTCCTTGCCATTATGGCCACTCCCACTTGTCCAACAAGTTGGGATTATTTAAAATTATTTGAAAAAAAAGGAGGGGGGGGGGGGTTACGTGCATGGTCAAAAGCAGGTGGTGGCATCTAATGTGCACGTGTGACTTCAGCTGCACACGTGGGTTGTGGGTTTACGCCAAAGGCAGCTAGCTACCAGTAGTTTTTTTGAGCTGAATTATGGAAGACCAGGAAGTAGAAAATAGTGATGATTGTGGGGAGGAGATATTGACTGGAAGGTCAGAGAAGATGAGAGGCAGAGTCAGGAGCATTCCCCAAAAATTGCGAGATAGTGCCTATGAGATAACTCCAGAAACAGAATCAAATAGTAAGTTGTGGCATTTACAAAGCTTTGAGTTAAGCGGTAGCTATAATTATTACTGTCTTGTGCATATACACATTTCAGGGTCAGTTGTAGTCAGATGCAGCCAGAATGGAAAAATGCATACTGTAAAAATTAAAGACTTATCAAGAGAGGACGAGGAGCCTCTAGGTGACCTCGTCTATGGGGATGATGTCATCATGCAATACCGTGGGAAGCCATATGCTGTGAAGTTTGTAAAATACAATGGTAACTCTATCAAGTACTACACATTATATGTCCTTAACTGACATTTTTTTTATAAATAGACAAACCTTCCACCTCTACTTCTAAGCCGAGTAAATCCACTTCGAAAGTATTATCTATCTTAAAAAAAGCAAAGGTAATTAATAGTGATTTCATTTTGTAACCCCCTTGTATGCACGTTTTTCATTTTCTATCCTTAGTCTGACCAAAGCAAGGCTACTGGAAATAATGATAAGGTAAGATTTTTTCAAGCTTTACTTAGCCAAGTTATACTGCTATAATTACCATTCTACCGCCATCGTTATGAACACAGGTTGCAGAAATTTCTGATTCTGAAAATGAGTTAGAAGTAAGTTACCTTATTAACCCTCATTTCACGTCATGGGATTGTCTATCAGTCTGTCATTGCATGTAGAACAGTATCTGGCAGGTTTTTTAGAAGTGTCAGTAGCTATTTAACAATTACCCGTAACTCTTAAATGTATAGCTAGAAAATACTGAAAGCACATAAATCTGCCCCCACATGAAGACCCCACCTTAGGATTGTAATTTGAGAAAATGGCTCTAGGAAGCGCACTAATAACGGATTTGCTTGTCATTGTCAGCTTATCATTTTTACAGGAAACTCTTGAACCAAATCAAAAAAGGAGGAGAAGCTTGTCTGTCAAAGAAGTCACAATTTTAGACAACGAAGACAAGGTCAGTAATTCAGTTTGACTATTATTTGGTGATTTAAATGCCTTGCATCTTTCCACTTCCTGTTGTGTGGTGGACTCCTTTACAATTTAGCAACATGTAGGTAAATTGTAGAGTGTCCAAGCTATCACAATGAACTAAAAAAATGTCACTAATATCTTGCATAGAAGTGTTCACTCTTCGATTTAAATTAGTTACCTATTTAGCTTTTTTACTAACTACATCAGTGGTCCTCAGAATAGAACAGGTTCCACATGTGCATCCCAGCTATAAATGAACAGGTTCCACATGTGCATCCTAGCTATAAATGAACAGATTCCACATGTGCATCCTTGGCTATTTCCATTGAATGAACAGGTTCTGAGTGATACTAGATGAATGAGCTTCCAGTATTAGAATGGTTGTGTACGTTTGTTTGCAACTGCAATTTGTAGTGTGCATTAATAAGAGTATGTTTATTAAAGCAACAGAACAATTGCATTGAATTTGTTTTTTTGGGACATGAGAAACCAGTTAAAGCATGTGTTCGACAAGTCTTGGGACTATATCACTGTATCAGACTTAGAGCAGAGAGGTGAAGTTACTCGGCTTTAAGCTAAACCAATAACATGCAGCTAATATCAATTAGAATCCTGATAATTTAGGTATTAATATTGTGGGGGTTAAGAGTAGCTAGTAATGCTCACAATAACATCAAGATAAAAATCATGTAAGCCAGCGTGTGCTGTTTAGCTCAGTTCTAGTAAAGTGTTGAGCCAAGCTATGCCTATCTTACACTCACCCCGATTTTCTCACTACTATTCGAACACACTTAGAAGATTTATATAGAAATTTGTACTCAGACATACGTATCTGCAAAGTGTTTTAGTACAAAGTGAGCATTCTATTCACGGCACAAGTCGTTATTACTAATTCTCTCTTGTTGACAAACTATTTCAATGGAACATACTCTTTATCCATGTTTGGCAGCCATTGCCTAGCACAGTTACCATGTAGATGGTGTGTTAGTGCTGTATTATGTAATTCACACAGTGTATTTTCTCTCTCTCTCTCTCTTGCCTTCTCATTCCTCTCCATCCTCCTAACCCTTGAACTCGAGTAATTGTAGGATCTAATAACTTCTTTGGCTGAAAAAATGGAGACAATGGAGAAGACCTTGAGCCATTTGAAAGATGTTATAGAGACAATGTGCTCATCAGGTTCTCCTATATCCACTAGTCCATCCGTATCTGTCAAAGAGGAGGAACTGTTCAGTGGAATTAATGTTATGCATCTACCTGCAAAAAATGCCTATTCCTTTGGCTTGCAATTAATGGAAGTGATCTTCACGAAAGAGGAGATGGCTAATTCTCTCCTTTTTAAATCCAAAAAAAGTTCCAAACCTGGATTGCCCCCAGAAAAAGTATCGAAGTTTTTATCTCTATTGGATAAGAGATACGGGAGTGACTCATGGGATGTCAAAGTTTTGACGTCAAAAGTGAATCAGAAGTGTCGAGATGTAAAAGTAACTGAAACTGAGGCTTAGATTATTTTGAGTGACTTATAATGTTGCAATATTCACTGAATGTGTGCATGAATTTTGGTAATATTGGTTTCTTGTTGTTATTATGACTCATTTTTGTATTTTAATAGGGTCAAGTAAGATGCACACTACATCATGCTATATCTTGAAAGATATTTCTTGCCAGATTATCCGAAGTCATGCAAGATTACACCAATTCATGCCATTTCTTGCTAGATATTTCTTGTCAGATTATACAAAATCATGCAAGATTACACCAATTCATGCCATTTCTTGCTAGATATTTCTTGCCAGATTATACAAAATCATGCAAGATTATACAAAATCATGCAAGATTACACAAGTCGTTCTACATCTTGCAAGATATTTCTTGCCAGATTCTACAAAATCATGCAAGATTACACCAAATCATTCTACATCTTGCAAGATATTTCTTGCCAGACTCTGCAAAATCATGCAAGATTACACCAAATCATTCTGCATCTTGCAAGTTATTTCTTGCCAGATTGTGCAAGATCATGCAAGACCACCAAATCATTCTACATCTTGCAAGATATTTCTTGCCATATTGTACAAAATCATGCAAGATTACATCAAATCATTCTAAATCTTGCAAGTTATTTCTTGCCAGATACTGCAAAATCATGCAAGATTACACCAAATCAGTTGATATCTTGCAAGGTATTTCTTGCCAGATTCTACAAAAAAAATCATGCAAGATTACACAAAATCATTCTACATCTTGCAAGATATTTCTTGCCAGATTATACAAAATCATGCAAGGTTATATTAAATCATTCCATATCTTGCAAGATATTTCTTGCCAGATCATACGAAGTCATGCAATGTTACACCAAATCATGCCATATCTTGCAAGGTACTCCTTGTAAGTTATTACCAATATGTAAAATTGTTCCTGCAAGATAATGTAAGATCATACCAGGTCACCTTGCAAGACTATTCATGCAAGATCATGTACAAAACTTGTTCTTGCAAGATAATGTAAGATCATACCAAGTCATCTTGCAAGATCATTCATGCATGATCATATCTAAACTTGGGTGCAAAATCAGGCGTTATTCTTGCATGTCATTCTTGCAAAGATCTTGGCAAGATGTCTTGCCAAGATCTTTACAAGAATTTTTGATAGGGTGTTAACTGTATTAAAGAGTTTAAGGAAAGAGCGTGTATAAGGAGATTGGATATAGTAGTGGAAGAACAGGGAGAGGAGAGTAGTAGGTTAAAAGGTGAATGTGAAGGATATGATGAGAGTGAGCTAAAGGGTTTACTGGGGACGTACGACGACGTCTTCTCCGACAACCCCGGGAGCACGGATCGGGTCAAGATGACCATTGAGACTGGAGATAACGAACCTATTCGGCAGACACCTTATTCGGTTCCTCTTGGAATCAGAGAGAAAGTAAGGAAGGAGTTAGAGAGTTTGGAAGAGTTGGGAGTGATTGAGAGATGCAGAAGTAACTGGGCATCCCCGTTGGTGCCAGTGAAAAAGCCAGACGGTAACATTAGACTCTGCGTGGATTACCGTCGGCTCAACGATATTACGACTAAGGAGCCATACTATATCCCGTCATTTGACGAGATGGTGGAGAAGGTTGGAGCAGGAAAAGTCATGTCAAAGATTGATCTGGCCAAAGGGTTTCACCAGGTACTAGTGGAGGAGAGCGACAGAGATAAGACATGTTTTGTATGTCCTTTCGGGAAATACAGATTTCGGCGGATGCCATTCGGCTTAACGAATGCTCCATCAGTTTTTCAACGGCTCATGGAGGAGGTTTTGGTTGGTTGTACAGACTGCGCAAGAGTCTACATAGACGACATTTTGGTGGTGTCGGAGAGTTGGAGTAGTCATTTGGGACACCTTCGGAGGGTCCTGGAAGCATTGAAGGAGGCGGGACTGACCTGCAAGAGGTCGAAATGCAGTTTTGGGAGGAGAACATTAGAGTTTTTAGGTCACCAGTTGGGTGGCGGCACGATTAGTGTGCCAGAGGCAAGGGTTGAGGTGATTCGAAAGCACCCTTTGCCTAGAACGAGAAAACAGTTGCGTGGTTTCTTGGGCCTGGTGGGGTTTTACAGGAGGTTTATCCCTGGACTTCACCAATGGTCCTCTGTCCTCACACCGCACACGTCCACGGCAAAGTCTGGGGTGGTGAGTTGGACAAGTTCGATGCTAGACGCCTTTCATGCGTTATGTTCAATATTATCTGTATCAGTGCGTTTATGTGTTCCGTGTGTGAGTGATGTGTTTGTGTTAGAGAGTGACGCGAGCTCGACAGGTGTTGGAGCTGTCCTTTCAGTGGTTAGGAACGATGAGAAGCTGCCCGTTGCCTTCTTTTCGAAGCAGTTAAGAGGTGCTCAAGTGAATTACAGTGCCCAAGAATTGGAGGGCCTGGGGATTTACGAATCGATTAGGCATTTTGCATACTTCCTATATGGTCGGAAGTTCACGGTGGTGACCGATCACAAAGGACTAGTGAACATGAGATATGGAAAGCAGGAGAACAGGAGAATATATAATTGGTGTTTAAAGTTATCTATGTACGATTTTGATATTGTATACCGGGCAGGTGTAGAAAATGTTGTAGCTGACGATTTAAGCAGGTGCCACGGAGAGACCGATGTCAGTGACCGGGTCACCCAGCTGTTGGAGGAGGGGGGAGATGTGGGCATACAAGAGACGCCCACATTAGAGAATAAGAGAGAAGAGGAGCAATGAGAAGACAGAAGGCAAAGAGAACTAGTTTATGTTTTATGTATCATGTCATTCACGTCATTATTGTCAGAGTGTGTATTGTATAGAACATTAAGTGCGAGTAGTTGTGCGCAGGACACTAGTAGTTGTGTATCATTTTCATTGGTTGGTTGGCGAGTGGATCTATAGTCATAAGCCACTCGCCACGTGTTGTAATGCAGTCCAGTTTGAGATATCAATTTATTGAAGCTCTTATTGAACTCTGGTGGCAGCGTATCATTCGCTGTCTACCCGACTGAGGGTCCTCGTGTTGTGCGCATATCGAGCCCCACATCCAATACTAATTAATGAGTCAGGGGGTGGGTGCCATGACAACAGAAGGTATTTCAATACTATTTAATGAGTCAGAGGGTGGGTGCCATGACAACAGAAGGTATTTCAATACTAATTAATGAGTCAGGGGGTGGGTGCCATGACAACAGAAGGTATTTCAATACTAATTAATGAGTCAGAGGATGGGTGCCATGACAACAGAAGGTATTTCAATACTAATTAATGAGTCAGAGGGTGGGTGCCATGACAACAGAAGGTATTCCAATACTAATTAATGAGTCAGGGGGTGGGTGCCATGACAACAGAAGGTATTTCAATACTAATTAATGAGTCAAGGGGTGGGTGCCATGACAACAGAAGGTATTTCAATACTAATTAATGAGTCAGAGGGTTGAGAAGAAAGTGGAGTTTTTACTTTTCTTGCTCTAGACAATGCTGATTTGTCTGCTTGTTTTGGTGTAAGTTTTTTTGCAAAATGTTGGCAATGATTTGCGAATTTACACTTCACCCTTTTCTGTTGACTCTTAATTGTCTTGGTTGTTCGATATGTGCACTTGCTATGCTCAGACATTTTTTCCATCCACACATTGGCATCTTCTTCTGTAACTAAATTGATTCTTACGGTGGAAATGAAGTGTGGTGAGTCAGTACTTGTACAATCAACAGCATCATACTCCTCAATTACATAAGAATAGTCATCATCTGGTGGAAGTACAAATTGCAAAGACAGTAATAATTCATTCCATATCAACACTTTATTTTTTACAGGAAATTCAATACCATCGTATATTTTTTTTATAGGAATTTGATCCATCGTTATTCAAGCAGCCTACCGCACCACATGGCTCATTCCTATCATCAAAATTCTTAATTTTAATTTGTTTGTGGTAGTTGGTATCTGTCCAGATAAATGCATAGCCTCGAAGTTTCTTTTTTGATGTGTACCATCAGGGTTTTGTGTAAACTGATGATTAGTATCACTCTTAACTTCCTTGTCACCTGTACATTGGGATGGTCTGCATATTGGGATGGGTCGGCATATTGGGATGGGTCGGCACATTGGGATGGGTCGGCACATTGGGATGGGTCGGCACATTGGGATGGGTCGGCACATTGGGATGGGTCGGCACATTGGGATGGGTCGGCACAATTGTAGGGATGGTCTGCAGGGGTCATAGTAGAGTGGGGATGGGTCGGCGACATTGGGATGGGTCGGCACATTGGGATGGGTCATAACACATGGGATGGGTCTTCACATTGGATGGGTCCGGCACATTGGGGTCGGCACTTGGAGGGCTGCATGGGGATCGGCACATTGGGATGGGTCGCACATTGGGCATGGGTCTGGCACATTGGATGGTCCTCAGGGTCGATGCATAATATTTGGAATGGGTCGGCACATTGGTTGGGAACTGGGTCGGGGCACATTGGGAAATGGGTCGGCACTTGGGGGGTCGGGCCCATTGGGATGGTCCTGCATAGGGGTCCGGCACTGTGGGAATGTTTCGCACATTGGTAGGTCGGCCACTTGGGAAATGGTCTGCATGGTTCGGCATATTTGGGATGGGGTCAGCAAGCACTTGGGATGGGGTCGCGACATTGTGGAATGGGTCGGCACATTGGGTAATGTGTCTGCATGGGTCGGCATATTGGGATGGGTCGAGTCACTTGAAGATGGGTTCAGGCACAAGTTGGGATGGTCGGCACATTGGGGTCAAGGGCACATTGGGGATGTTCATGCATGGGTCTGCACATTGTGATGGGTCGGCACAGGTTGGGATGGTCGGCACATAAAAGGTGGGTCTGCACATTTGGGATGGTTCGCACATTGTGGAATGGGATCCGTGGCATATTGGGATGGGTCTGCACATTGGGATGGGTCGGCATATTGGGATGGGTCGGCATATTGGGATGGGTCTGCACATTGGGATGGGTCGGCATATTGGGATGGGTCGGCATATTGGGATGGGTCTGCACATTGGGATGGGTCGGCACATTGGGATGGGTCGGCACATTGGGGGTCGGCACATTGGGATGGTCTGCATGGGTCGGCACATTGGGATGGGTCGGCACATTGGGATGGGTCGGCACATTGGGGGTCGGCACATTGGGATGGTCTGCATGGGTCGGCACATTGGGATGGGTCGG
>WLWD01004859.1_pt1 | contig 18555 bp, 9 predicted proteins | sample 6712731 | NCBI WGS metagenome assembly WLWD01 (sample SAMN12718690, study PRJNA576275) | sponge metagenome | isolation source: marine sponge | host: Mycale hentscheli | place: New Zealand: South Island, Marlborough, Capsize Point | collected 2014-11-01
ATTATTTAGTCTTTTATTTACATATTCATTGACTTAATACTATTAAAACTTTCTTAATTATTTATTACTCCTTACTTTACTTATTCCTTTTCTTACATTAAAAACTCTTATTCATGTACTCATTTGCGAACAGATGCAGAGAATAGGGCTGCATGTATGAAGGATAAACTATTGACGGAATGGTAGCCAGATACAGGGAGAACTCCGAGATTAAGTTTTTTTTGGGTAATTTCTAGCCTGAGTTAACTGCTGGTGTTGGGAAGAATGAGTGGAAACAGATGATTTTGTCTCCATTGAGTGTTAAAACTAAGTCTTTCTTGTTGGACTTTTTGGAGAATCCCCATTCAACATATGGGAACGTCAAAGAACTGTGTGTGGTGTGCACCATTAGTGCCTGTTATGAAGTCCAGTGGTATGTTATGGCTATGTGTTGATTTTTAGGAGGAACTCCCCAGTGACAACAACAATTGCCGGAACTGGAAGATATTTTGGAGAGAGTAGGCACAGCGCAAGTGTTAAATAAGATGGATTTGGCAAAGGACTTCCACCAGCTTCAACAGACATCTATGTGGATCTGCACTACCTCTTCAAGGCCTACTGTCCAGGTTCAGACAATGCTAAATCACATGGTTTATCCCACCAAGCCTGGGATGAAGTGGAAGAAGATTGAGAAATAGCAACAGAAGATTCAGTGAGTATCTCGAGGAGACAGGCCATGTAAAAGACACCATCCCCTTTATTGTTTTGGTGCAGGCCATCAAGATGAGGGTACTGCCTTGGATGTGGGGCTTGAATAGCTCTAGAGAAAGAAACTTGATAGGACATTCATTCAATATACACATTTCACTAGTAGTTAATTGAAGAGTTTGTGACCATGGCCCATGCTGGACAAAACTGGGCTGGGCTTCACTTAGTCTATAGTTTCTGTGTCATGTAGGCGTAGGTTCGTCACTGCCACCAGGAGAAAGAGGTGATGGCCAATAATTATGTTATTAGGGAGAGAGTAATCGACCCAGAAAAGGGACTTTGAGTTGACAATCAAGCTTATAGATTCAACTAATCTCACATAATTTTACTGACTCACAAACCTCAATCTCAAATTCCACTGGTGCCAGTCTGAGTTAATATAACCTGCCACCATGTGGTGGTGACATATGAACAACGGTGGTGATCAGGTTTGCATGCTAATAAACTGCTGGTTATCATATTCTGGACAATTTCATGGATGGGCGTTCCCACTGGTCACCTAGCTGTATGTGACAATTACTTAGTTAATATTAACTGTCAAATTGTCTGGGCCTTGGTCATCTTATCTTTCCCTGTTGGCAACCGATACCTTTCTACAAGTAGTGATGTTGGGGAAGGAACAAAAAAAATAAACTGCAGTTTCCTCAGCTGCACACCCACATTTATTTACACCTTCATTTACTTACGAATTAAGTTACTTATATTTAAACTCTCTTATATTTATTTACTCATTTATTTACTTACTCATTTACTTATATACTTATGTATTTACTATCACATTGATTTATATACACCTTTATTTACTTATTCATTTACTTATACATATTGAAACTCTCTTATTTATATATTTACTCCTCTATTAACTTATTCATTCACTTATATTTAAAATTTCTTATTCATTTATTTACTCCTTTATTTTCGAATTTATTTACAAGGTTATATTGAAACTCTCTTTTTTATTTGTCTCTCATGTATTGAATTATCCATTTACTTACTTAATGTTAAACTGCCTTGTATATTGATTTACTCTTACTTATTACTTCTTTATAAACTATCTTATTTATTTACCAATTTAATTACTTATTCATTGACTTCCTTATATATTTACTCCTTTTTAACTCCTTCATTTACTTATTCATTTATTTAAATTTAAAATTTCTCAATCAATTGTTTACTTCTTTATTTACATATTTATTTACATACTTATATTTAAATATCTATTTATTTACTTACTCATTAATTTATTTATCCATTTAGATGCTTTAATAAAAACTCTTGTATTTATTTATTTACGCCTTTATTTACTCATTAATTTACTTACTTATATTTAAACACTCTTATTCGTTTATTTACTCCTTTATTTATTTTTATTCATACTTGTACTTAAACTTTCTTATTCATTTATTTAATTCTTAATTTACTTATTCAATTACATACTTATATTTAAACTTTCTTATTTATTTATTTAATTCTTATTTTATTTATTTATTTACTTATATTTCAACTCTCTTATCTATTTATTTACTCATTTACTTACTTATTGATTGACTTTATTTTAACAGCACCTATTTATTTACTTGTTCATTTACTTACTGATGTATTTACACTCTTATTTATTTGTTTATCTACAACTATATTTACTTGTACATTTACTTACACATATTTATATTTTCTTGTTAATTTTTTTTACTCACTCCTTCATTTACTTAATTATATTTAAACCATCTTATTTATTTATGTACTCCTTTATTTTACTTATTTATTTTTAATTTTTACTTATATTTAATCTCTTATATATATTTACTGATTTATTTACTTATTCATATACTTATTTATTTAAACTCATTTATTTATTTACTCTTTTTTAAATTATTTATTCAGTTACATATATTTAAACTTTTGTAATGAACCTAACCTCGATAATCGTGAAGAACTATTGTATCATGCACACACCAAGTCAAAGTTCATTTAATTATATTTATATCAGGTCACATGTATAGCTCAGTTTGCTTTTCAACATGTAGTGGAGGAGTCTCAGAAAAAATATGATGACGCCATAGAAAAGATCTTTAGTCAAATGTGTAAACCACAGAGAAACCACAATCAGTGTCTCTACAAACCACTCCCAGCAGCAGGGAAAATGCATTGCTCAGTGGACAGAGCCAACCACTAGAGAGGACACATCGGCTCGTACTATTTTTATTCTATCCACAGCTAGAATCATTCACAGTGTCATTTATTATTCTGTCCACTGAATCATTCACAGTGTCAGAGAAACCCCTAGCAATGTTAATTGACACTGGATCACCAGTGACTTTAATTGTGGCCAGTATTTGGGGAAAATTGCAGTTCATAGTGATATTAAACTAGATCCATGGGAAGGCCTGTATTTTGTAGGGGCCAATGCCATTGGATGTCAAAGTTTGCTGTTGTTCCGATGAGGCTAAGTGACACTAAGTATACCTTTATGCAGCTGGTGTTGGTGGTTGAGTCTATATTATCTTAGGATATTTTGTGGTTAGATATTGTACAAAGCCACAATTGTGTTATTGATCTCGCTAAGTAATGTCTTGAAGACTCTGACCAGAAGTTAATTGTCTTGCTGGTGAACTGCTCCTCCGATTATGATGTTGTCCTGTTGGAGGTAGGTCTGATTGCTTCAACCACTGTTCCTCAGCTGAGTGAGATGGAAGTGCTAGCAGAGATTACAGAAGATTTTGAAGTTGGAGAGTATTTGACTCATGGAGGAGAGACCTGGGAGACTGCAGGTTTCCCTTTGCATAACTCAATCTCTTGTTTGCCAACAATACAACGATTTGTGATGCAACTTCTGAATCCGAGTGGTGAGCCTGTATCAGTGTCAGCTAACTCAGTTGTAGTGAGCATGTATCAGTGTCAGCTAACTCAGTTGTAGTGAGCCTATCAGTGTCAGCTAACTCAGTTGTAGTGAGCCTGTATCAGTGTCAGCTAACTCAGTTGTAATGAGCCTGTATCAGTGTCAGCTGACTCAGTTGTAGTGAGCCTGTATCAGTGTCAGCTGACTCAGTTGTAATGAGCCTGTATCAGTGTCAGCTGACTCAGTTGTAGTGAGCATGTATCAGTGTCAGCTGACTCAGTTGTAGTGAGCCTGTATCAGTGTCAGCTGACTCAGTTGTAATGAGCCTGTATCAGTGTCAGCTGACTCAGTTGTAGTGAGCATGTATCAGTGTCAGCTGACTCAGTTGTAGTGAGCCTGTATCAGTGTCAGCTAACTCAGTTGTAGTGAGCCTGTATCAGTGTCAGCTGACTCAGTTGTAGTGAGCCTGTATCAGTGTCAGCTAACTCAGTTGTAGTGAGCCTGTATCAGTGTCAGCTAACTCAGTTGTAGTGAGCCTGTATCAGTGTCAGCTAACTTAGTTGTAGTGAGCATGTATCAGTGTCAGCTGACGCAGTTGTAGTGAGCCTGTATCAGTGTCAGCTGACTCAGTTGTAGTGAGCCTGTATCAGTGTCAGCTAACTCAGTTGTAGTGAGCCTGTATCAGTGTCAGCTAACTCAGTTGTAGTGAGCCTGTATCAGCAGTGTCAGCTAACTCAGTTGTAGTGAGCCTGTATCAGTGTCAGCTGACTCAGTTGTAGTGAGCCTGTATCAGTGTCAGCTAACTCAGTTGTAGTGAGCCTGTATCAGTGTCAGCTAACTCAGTTGTAGTGAGCATGTATCAGTGTCAGCTAACTCAGTTGTAGTGAGCCTGTATCAGTGTCAGCTAACTCAGTTGTAGTGAGCCTGTATCAGTGTCAGCTGACTCAGTTGTAATGAGCCTGTATCAGTGTCAGCTAACTCAGTTGTAGTGAGCATGTATCAGTGTCAGCTAACTCAGTTGTAGTGAGCCTGTATCAGTGTCAGCTGACTCAGTTGTAGTGAGCCTGTATCAGTGTCAGCTAACTCAGTTGTAGTGAGCCTGTATCAGTGTCAGCTAACTCAGTTGTAGTGAGCCTGTATCAGTGTCAGCTAACTTAGTTGTAGTGAGCATGTATCAGTGTCAGCTGACGCAGTTGTAGTGAGCCTGTATCAGTGTCAGCTGACTCAGTTGTAGTGAGCCTGTATCAGTGTCAGCTAACTCAGTTGTAGTGAGCCTGTATCAGTGTCAGCTAACTCAGTTGTAGTGAGCCTGTATCAGTGTCAGCTAACTCAGTTGGACTGCACTTGATACTAATTCTGTAATTTCTATACAGACTCAACCTATTATTGTTGACTATATGTAAGGCAGTTATAGACAGTGGCTCTGAGCTGACCACTCAAGAACAGTGACAGCTGTATGACGTCCTATTGCATTATAGTGACATGTTCTCTGAAGATGATGGTGACCTGGGACGCATTGACAAGATACAACATGATATTTGTACAGGTGATGCTCAGCCTGTGCACCAGGGAACTAGACATGTTCCTAGGAAGTGACCAAGCTGGTTTACCAGATGCTTGCTACAAGGCATCTCTTGCAATTATGGGACCAGCTCCATCTAATTAACTGTACTGTCGGTTACCCATAAAAGGTACAGTTAGATTACATGACAAGCTAGGTATCACTCAGTCAAAATGCCAGAAAATCCTGGAGGAAATGCACAGTGGCTCATTTGGTGGATACTTGAGGGAGGAGGAGATGCTTAGAAAACTCACAGAGCAATTTTACTGGCCTGGCCAATATAATGATGCACAAGATTGATGCCTCACTTGTGCTACATGTGCATCTCTGAAGTCACCACCCCAACAAGCCTTGATCACAGCTTCAATCTATTAAAGTGGGGGCTCCCATGCACTTAATTGCTATGGATCTTCCTGGCCCCCTCCAGGTCACTTTGTCAGGAAACAAGTATGTCTCAGTTGTTAGTGACTATTAGTCACTAAATGGATGGAAGCATACCCAACCCCAAATCATGAGGCTCTTACTGTTGCTACTAAGTGGGCTCAAGTGTTTTTCTGCTGTTTTTCAGAGTCCGAACAGCTTCACTCTGATCAAGGTTGTCAGTTTGAATCAGAAGTTATTAAGGAAATCTAAAGCTGCTTTATATTGACAAGAGCCAGACAACACCTTATCACCTCAGAGTGATGGCCTTATTGAGCGTTAAACTGAACGTTGACTCAAATGCTCTCAACATGTCTTATTGAACACAAATCTGACTGGGACATACACCGTTCTAAACTCTGCATGACGTATAATTCCAATAAACAGCCAACCACTGGATGTTTGTCAAGTAAACCTGAGTTTCATTAGAGCTGTTGTGTGACCCAAGCTCAAATGCTGACAAGCCTGCATTGGATATCCCAACTACGTTAAGAACCTTCACAATACCATAATGGATACCATTTACCCAGGTGTGTCAGTCAGTTGGTGTCAGCAAGAGTGTCAACAGGAATTTTACAGCAAGTGTGTGTGCATGGTATTCCCCCAAGCCCGGGGTATTAGTTTGGACAGTTCTGTAGTGCCACAAGCATGTAAAGATATTTCATCAACCATAGACCATATTGTGTTATCTCCCATATCTCTGATTGCTTGTATAAATTTCAACATGTTCTTAACCATAGGTTCAAAGTAGTTCACTTTGATCATTTGAAAGCTTTGCCTGGGAAGCATTCATCTCGCTAACCACTTAGCTCCCCTAGAGTCCATTGTTAAATACCATTGCCTTCTCCTGGACATGCCCATGAACTCTTGGATGACAATTACAGTTATGTTATCAATACTGCTCCATCAAATTCTCAGGAGACTCCATCACCAGTACTTCTTCCGACAACAAATACCCTAACCCAGTTCTCCATTACCTACCACGAGTATCTCACCTTCTCACCCACCAATCCTATCCGCCTACTCGTTCTCATCACCAATGAGACTGATATTGTGATTTTGTCTCTTATTAGAGTACAGGACATATTCTTTCAGAGGAGAGGTTATTACTTACTGATCAATTTATTACTTATACTTAAACTCTCTTATGTATTTATTTACTCATTTACTTACTTATTCATTTACATAATTTTATACTCACTTATTAATTTATACATTTATTTACTTATTCATTTACACCCTTATATTAAAACTCTGATCAATTTACTCATTTATTTACTTATTTAAACTTTCCTATTTATTAATTTACTCATATTTACTTTTTCATTTGCATACTGTGTAAACTCTTCTTTATTTATTTATTTACTTTTATTTATTTATTCTTTTACTTACTTGTATTTTATCTACACTTGTTTATTGATTCACTCATTTATATACTTCATTATTTTTTACTCATTTTTAACTCATTTATTTATTTACTTATTTATTTATTTACCCATTTAGCTACATACATTTACTCAATTTATATACGTATTTATCAACCTACTTATATACTCTTATTTTATTTATTTATTCATGCATTTATTTATTCCTTTACTTACTTATATTTAAACTCTCTTTTTTATTTACTCCTTTATTTACTTAATTATTTATATCTTAACTTATGACAAACTTGTTTACTCATTTGTTTTCTTATTCACTTACTTATTTAATTGCTCTTATTTTTACTAACACTTTTATTTACTTATTCACTTATTTATGTATTTACGCATTTATTTTATCATTTACTTTTGTATATTTACTTCTATATATTTACTCTTATTTATTTACTTACTTGTATTTAAACTCATATTTATTTACTCTTTTATGTACTTATTCACTTACTTACATTTAAACACTTATTTATTTATTTACTCCATTACTTACTTATTTTTTATCTTATATTTTATCTACACTTTATTTATAATATATACACATTTATTTACTTATTCATTTACTTATTTATATTACTTATTTATTAACTTCACTTCTATTTATTCATTTACTTTTATTTACTTATTCATTTACTTAGCTAATTATAATTATTTTAACTCTTATTGATTGGTTTATTTACTAATTTATTTACTTATCCATTTACTTCCTTATTATGTTAACTACATTTATTAAGAACAGAGAAGTAATTATCTATTATCTTACATATATCGTACCTGGTGATGATGCCAAAGTTCGATATATAATTGCTATATAAATTGGTCTTGCTCCGTTAACTATCTAAAAAAACATAGAAAATTTAAATTAGCTGTAAATAAAATCAAGAAAGCTCTTACATTTTGTGAGACTTGCTAATCGTTTCTAGCGTCTGCTTACGAACGCCTCCCGATCCCTTTATATAGGCCAGAAGTTGCTACGCAACCAGAGTCCCATTCGGTAATGGACGCCAGCTATAATGAAGCGCGCAGTACGCGGTTGGCTGAAGCACTGTAAGAGAGTACACCAGTTTATTTGTGCTTACTTGCGCTGGGAAAGTTTAGTGCTTTTACACTTTACAACTACACCTCGAACTGAATCAGAGACGGTAACCCGTGTCTAGTCTATGTATATTGCTAGCCAGTATGAAATTTATATTTTGAAGTAAAGTGTGTATAGCTACATACATCACAACAACAGAGCTGGAGCACAACTAGCTAGACAAATATTGAGACTAAACGATAAAAAAATGTGTTAAAAATTGAGTGTAGAACGAAATATGTAATGGAACCTTAATATCAAGTATTATGAAGTTCTTGCCATGTCATACACAGGTGAAGCCTTAAGTACGGGAGATTTTCATTCTACTTTAGTTAGCTATAGCTACAAATTGTTTCTTCGGGAAAATCGTACATTCTAACTACTTTCGCTGGGTAAAGGGTCGCGGTGCTTATAGTTTTAAGGTAAAAGGTCGTCTGTATGTTTGCTTACTGAGCAGTTTAGTGTGGATGCTGATTTTAGGGAGGCCTCTTTTTCTAGTTGTGCCGTTCATAATATCCAATTGCAACAATTTTTGGAAAAGCAGAGGAGTTCCAGTCTATTAAAAGGTGATAGCTCGATGACTGAAGGTAGTGGCGGCCAGCCCAGTGGGTCGGGCTTGCTGGAACTGAAGTTTGTGAATAGTGCTATAAAGAACCTTTCACTGGATAAGACCGAGGAGAACTATGTGCTCAGTGTGCAAGGTAACTACAAACGTTAGCCACAATAGTAACAGTAAATAGAACTAAAACAATTTTACTGGAATTTTTCATCATATCGGCCTCAATCGCAACTCTCACTGTAAAACAGGTGGCGAAGGGACTTATAAGTGTATTAACTTCAAATTTTACTCTTTTCTACTCTACCATTCATATGTATTTGCTATAGACACAGTTCATTCCTTCATCTCACCTTTTCTCTGCTAAGAGCCAATGATTTCACTCATAATATTTTTTTTTACATTATAAAGAAAACTCTTGCTTGTTTGTGTTTTTACAAATATCATGTGTGTGGAAGCATACAGTCTGTGTTATGTTCTGTGTGTAAGTGTGGTATGTGTGAGTGTGGTATGTGTGAGTGTGGTATGTGTGAGTGTGGTATGTGTGTGAGTGTGGTATGTGTGAGTGTGGTATATGTGTGTGTTGGCACTGCAGGTTGAATGTCTGTTGAAGGTTCTTGAGACTCCATACTCTCACCAGACTGAGCTAACTACTGCCACGACTCGTGGATCACAAGACACTGAGGAGGGTTCGCCCAGTGTAGGAGGATGCAGAGCTGAGGAGGGGACTCTAGCAGACTATATGAAGAGACCTCCTATAGAATCACTGGATGCTAGAGTCACATGATCCTCGTAATAGAACTACTGGTGAGTGGTCTCCCAGGTCCGACATAACCTACTCATCGGTTATCTAGAGTTTAGCTATAGTTTGTTGTGTAGTCATTCTCAATATAAATTTGTAGTATTTCAATGTAGCTTCAGTTTTTTATGCTCAGTGCTGCTAAATTGTAGTATTCATTTAAATCTACCTTTGATGTACAATCTTCCCGGCCCATTTGAATGCTCCAGTGTAGTTTAATGGTTTAATGTGTAGTTTTAATAATTTAGTTTTCACTTGGTTAACTTCTTGAATATAGAAAAGTCTCAAGATGACCGAGTTGATTCAACTATGCATGATTTAATTTTATTTGACTTAGTTAAGAAGTGATCTGATGACATCATAGGTCAACCAATGGAGTCAGTCTGAATGTGATCACATGACCAAATCCTCTCAGTACTAGCACTCACACACTCACCAGGTGTGTGGGTCTCACCCATTGGAAGAATAGAGGGATAACCTTTCTTCCAATCTTCACTAACTTCCTCAGGAGGGAGGGTGGATAAACTCGTGATATGTTATTTCATGTCCAGGCTCTATGATATTTTAGGTTAGTCTGGTGTTGCCGACCCTTTTCCTTCCCTAAAAATTGGTGGGCGGGGAGGAAGGAAAGGGTCTGGTAGCTTTAGTATCAATGACTTGTCCACATGACATCACCGGTGTATTACATCATCATTAACGTGTAGGCTAAAATCAATCGCGAGTAAAACATTACGATGCAAATACGAGACCAAAAATTTATAATCGTACTTGATCTTTCATAATAGAAATTAGTGGCTGGTTCACACTTGGGTAGGAGTTGGTCATATACAAGTGGCAAACTCTGAAATCAAGCCCTCTTTCCATACCCTGTCAGGAGGGTTACAGAAATTTTTATTCCCTTCAATACTTTCATCTGCCCTGGCTTTACGCACGGACACAGTAACTCGCTAAACATGCTCTTCATCACTTGATATTCCATAGCTAACAACGCGGAACAAATTGGAGCGCATTGAATAGGTGGTTGAGGAATATCCATAATAAAGATTCTGCAATCTGATTGGAGTGCCACTATTTTGGTGCCGGCACAAGTTGTTGATACTAGAGCTACCAGACCTGTTCTTTCCTCCCCGCCCACCAATATAGGGAAGGAAAACGGTCGGCGAGGCTGGACTAATTTTAGGTTGTAGTCATCCATCAGTTACTATTTTACTACTAAGCTTCGGTTAGATTAATCTCTAGTTTGCCTCTGATCAGTTAGTCCAACAGGAACTACTGCATTGTTTCACTTCCTGAGAATTCATACTAATTTGTGTTTGCAGGTGGACTTGTGATGACTGTTATTTCAAGTGCAGAAATCGTGTGTTTGTAGCTGTGATGATTTGCTTGGAAACTTGTGGACAACAAGACAGCCACGCCAGATAAGAAATAGCGAGTCATCCATGGAACCAACTTCACTGTCCTACATCAAATAAATGTCGCCATTTTTATTTCATGAACAACTTTTACACTATATATATTATATTGCTGGTTTTTTGTTGTTGTTTGTTTAGGTAGTGTTCCAGTGAACTAGATAGACCTATATACTATAATGAGTTGATTACCACCGTTGAAACGTCTGGGAAAGTCATAAGAAGTACACAGTTAGTTGGCATAGATGTCTCCAGCTGCCTCAGTGGGTGCTATTGTATAGAGACAACCAATGGCCACTCCAGTTGTTATTTCATACACCTGTCCAACCCAGTGCCTAGCACTGCATGGAGTGTTGCTAGATATTTTATAACAATAAGAAGTAACAAATAAAGCTCAGGAACAAGGAGCTATCAACAAATGTATTGTCCCCACGCATGCACTGGAAGTTGATTGTGATCATTCCTGCTAGACTTGGTTTTCCTCAGGGACAGCTCCCGTACTTAGCCAAGCTCATCCTCAACCTTTTTGGTAGCTTAAGTGAGACACATCCATTTAGATACACTCATGGGCAAACAACACTCTCCAATACATACAAGTATCCTCATAAAAGCCAGTAATATATTTTTAAATATTCTTTTGTTTTAACAAAATTGACTCATACATCTACATCATAATTAAGCAGCACAATTTAATCCAAACATGACAACATCTGTAGTTTTATAACCAAATAAAGGAAGCAGAGAAGTACCCAAAACTTTGTTTGTACACATTTCAGGAGAAGTCACTTGTGAGGGTATAAGAGTTTCTCTGCCACTACAGAGGCTAAGCACAGAGTAGGGACTATAATCTCCTGGAGTCAGACACCAGATTGGCAGTACTAGTGATAGGCCTTGTATCGAGTTTCTTGTGTCAGCTATTGTGAATTAGCACCATGGGCGTAGGCGTATAATTAAACTAAACCAACAATACCTGTTGGTAGTTAGTTGAGAAACTCATTTACCTTTTACCTCATGGTAGCTGAACAATTGCGACAACTGTTTTACTACTAGAATATGATGAAGCCCACATCTAGATGAAATTGATATGCTCATACACAAAAACGATTACAGTGGGGTAGGAAGCAGGGGGGCACTGGGTGCTGTTGCACTACCACTTTTTACTGGATGAAGTGTGCGTTCTTGAGAAGCACAATGACTTATTTATTAGGCTGGCATAACAATCCATGTTTGCTATTCATACAGCAAAAACTGATACAATAGTTTTAAACCAGGTAGCTGAAGATTCATGTTATAACTGAATACTTAGGAACAAAAACAAATAAAAATTAAAAAAATCATCCCAACAACAACAAAGCAACATATCAGCTTAAATTGGGGAATAAGAGATGGCCAGTCTAGATGAACTGGTGCGCCCTTACCTAAATGATCTTCCTTACCTGGATTACTTGAGGTTGTAGCCACTCCTTAAAAAAAGAAAGATAAATGTCTTGGGATTGACGTCATATTGATTTATACTTCTTTAGAATATCAACTTGTAAATTCAATATGTGACCAGTTTCAATTGCTGTAAACCATTTACTAACCTCATGCATGCATGAACCAATTGCAAATGGCCATATAATTGTCAACCACACCCCTCTCAGTTCAGATCTCCCACACGTTCCATCAGTTCTAACTTTTGAGTTCGTGGGATTTCTCTGGTGACTTTGGAGGAACTTGGCCTGAACTGAGATTCCTTATTCTATCATCACCTAAATAATGTGATTAGGAATAGAAGCCATTTTTGTTTAACTGGCTGAAAGAATATGGCAAAAGACAGCATTCATTGATGTTTTTGTCAATGTTTATAAATAGTGAAGATCTGGTTAAGAAAATGAGAGGAAGAGACTATTGATGACGAAGAGCCAGTCCGCTATAGATAGTAAAGTACCGATTCAAGCAAAAGATGCAATGGCACAGAAGCTTGGAACTTTTCAGTCCCCCCTTCCCACAGAAAAAAATATTAGATATAGATTCTATACACAAAACTTTGGCTTGCAGCAGCCTGATCTTTCCTATACCTTCAAAGAAATTGAGTTTCTCAAATAACCACACTGGACGCGGTACTGTACAAGTAAACTTTGTCAAACCTTACCCAATTATTATCAATCGGGTTCTGATTGTTTACAGCGATTAATGATGATTATGACCACAACAGACACCATATCGATTGCGTGGGGGCGTGGCATTTTCGCCGACCATTTTTCTGGCGACTACTTACCAGTGTTGTAAATACTGTGACTTCAGTCTTACGGTAGTATCGTTGGTCGTGGCAGCAGAGTCTAGAGAGATACCTATGGTGCCTAGTGTCTGCAGCTTAAGCGTAGAGATGGTATGTTATCTCTTTGGTGGAATGTCTAGGTTATTTTTTCCCTCTTGAATGTTTTTCCCTCCTACTATTCCTTTTTACCAACTTAGCGATTAGATTTTGTGGTAGTTTATGCAGTGCAAACACTCTGCTAATCAAAACCCCATTAAGTTGAATTTATATAGATTTCTTTCATATTATATAAAGTCAAGTTCTGACTCTGTTTTTATGACATATTTTGTAGAAGTTGGCTCTGCAAATTTGTCTTCAATTGGAAAATGTGGATGAAGTGAAGGCAGAGGGTGAAGACTTTCGCTGGTTTGTCAAGGTAGATGTGTGTGTGTGTGTGTTGAGAGTCTATTTTACTCTTAATTCCATAGGTGAAATGTTCCAATTGTGGTGAAATCTCTAACTGGATCTACATCACAGAGCAGGTTTGTGTTTTCCTTTCTATGCTTAGTTTTAGTTGAGTTTGGTCTCTATTGGTTCTACTCTATTAAATAGTGACAAGTAATAAAAATCAGAGTTAGCTGTTTATATAATCTTTGGACAAAACTAGAATGACACGAATGCCTTATTGTGGTGAACTTTTTGTTTATTTTAAGCACCACTAAATGAGTTCGAGATGGTTATTGGAGCCATTGTTGTTATTGGTCTGATTATCTGGTTCTACTGTTTTTCAAATCATAAGGAAATTTAAAAAAATTATTTTATTTTTTTAAATTGTTAGACCTCCCACACTCACATACATAGCTTACGGGTAAAGCAATCAGCTCAGCTGAAGCAGTGTTGTCGTAGTCATTTTATGACGTAATTTATTTTGTCGTTTGTGTCGGTTTGTGTTTGCATTTTCTGTATGGAAAAGTAATATTTTCTGAGGCATAATTTTTGTTTATGTGTATTTTTTATCATTAAGAGCTAATGGTAGTACATTTGCTGTAGGAAGTAGTTCCACTGAAAGGCGGAAGAGGGAAAGCTAATTTGTCTATGAAATGCAAAATTTGCAGCCGAGAAAATTCAATTGGTAAGTAGATAATAACATGGCTGAAGTTTGGTAATTTGATGTTGATTTTTTTTGTTAGAAATACTCAAGGCTCAAGTTACGGCATATACAGTAAGTTTGTATGTTTATAACTTACTAGTGGTTGGTTGCACTGTAAACATAGAAATATAACGTGATGAATTCCTGCCTATAAGAATCCGTTTAATAACAAACAAACAAATCAATAACACATTTTGAGTTGTTGTTGATTTTGTTTGTCTATTCAATTATGTAAACTAGCAAGTACCCTGCCACATAGTGGCGCTTGACATATTGCAAAGTAAGAATGCAGTAGCACAAGTTATCTTGCTCAGTTATCATTCTCTACCATTGGTTAAGGTTACATAAGTTTCCCTCCCCTACTCTCTTTTTTCTGAGCTATCTGAGCTTTTCTTCTACCCCACCTTTCCTATCTTCAGCTCTACTTCTTGAGTCATGGAACCCCCTTTTCCTGTCTATCTCTCCTGCTTCTGAGTTTCTGTCGTACTTTGAGAAACTTTTGTCTTCTATTTCGTACTTTAGCCTTTCTTTTGAACACTAACCCCCGCCCGCTTTTAGTTGTAATTAATTGCTTGCCTTTTTGCCTTCTCTTCCCTTCCATTGTAAACCTACACCCCTTACCTCGATCGATTCCATCCGCTTTTCAGTTACGATTAATCGCCTTTTACCTTCTCTTCCGTACTTTCGCCTTCCTTTTTGAAACCTACGCCGCCTTCCATTGTCTATTGCACCCGCTTTTTAGAAGTAACCAGCACATTCTACTGAATGTGACGACACTCTACCTAACACAAGGTGACGATGCTGTACCGAACCGTGCGCTCATGAATTATTCATGAATACACACACCATCGGTCGTCGTCGTGGTTACTGACACACAAGCGTATTATTATATAGATGGGCAGAGAAATAATTGGAGAAAATTAAAGGGGAGGGGAATATGTATGTAATGGCTCTAATTTGTAAGAGTATACACATGTGAGTCATGAGGGTGTGAGTTGTGAGGGTGTGAGTCGTGAGGGTGTGAGTCGTGAGGGTGTGAGTCGTGAGGGTGTGAGTCGTGAGGGTGTGAGTTGTGAGGGTGTGAGTCGTGAGGGTGTGAGTTGTGAGGGTGTGAGTCGTGAGGGTGTGAATCGGTTCAATCAGTGATGCCCTTATATCAACTGTGATACTTATTACGACCTCTGGGCATAATAGCTTTGTGGGCGGCAATTCTCCAATGCAGCTGGCCCATTCATCTCTGCTGTGTTATGGTAAATATTTGATTTACATATTTGTGCCTTTATTTTTTCTTTGTTATAATTGCATGTTTACAGTGTTTGCAGTGGCAGTACTTGCAATGAAATTATGCCTTTAGTTTAATGTTTTACCTGTAGAATTTACGGTGGTCAAGTATTTTCAAGTTTTGAGCGATTTCTCACCAACTTGAAAATATTGCTCATGGCATTTGTTGTTTATTGTGTGCATCTGATATACGCAGTTGAACTCTAATACTTTTGTTGTTAAGTAATAAAAGTATGGATTATACCCTTTAGTGTGGAGCTACAATAATCTGTACGCTCATAATTGACGAACGAGTGAAACAAGCAAGACACTGTACAGTGATGGCAAACTGAGAATTGGGGGTATTTGATGTGGGGACGTACTTATGTAATTTGTACTTTGACCCTCTCGTATTTTTGTGTTAGCTGGGTGTTCGATCCCGTCCCAAACTTCATTGAACAGAATCTTCTGGTTTATCGATCATTACCCATATCATCCTAGATGGAAGTATTGTGCATTACAATTACTACTTTACTAAAGAATATCACAAAGAAAATGTTTAAATAATGTTACTTGCTTTTTGTGGCTTTTTTTTTTTCAATTCAAACAGTTGCGGGGAGTGGTTACTATGGCATTGAAATCCCTTTATCGTATATAAGTAATTTAAAAAGTCGACTTTTTTAGTAGATTGAGTGTTAGTTGAAATCAATTGCTTAACAATAATGTGGTTTTAGGCTCGCTCGCCATTTGTGCTCAAGCACATCACTAATGTAGTTATATTGACTGATGAATACGTGCAAGGTAGACTTGAGCACACAGCTCATCCAAATAGCTTAAACAATGAGCCTCCCTTCTACTCAAAAGTACTAATCCACGAAATCCCAACTAATTCCACTTACTCTGAAAATCCCAACTATAAAACCAGTTACATGAGTTTATTAACTCTTAGTGGACTGTTGTCACGTATTTATGACAGGCACAATGAACAAACATACGTAAGAAAGTCATGAACTCGTGATGGCACACAAATGTTAATAGAAATGAGAGCCACGAACTTGTGACGGGTTCTTTTATGATCTCTAGACTGCTAGCACTACATGTATCACACTCAGATTTCATCGCTATGTGCTTACTGCACTAGGTATGTGCAGAGAACAGATGATGTTTGAGGATGATAGCAACAATAATTATATTGTGGTAGTTTGATGATGGATTTGAAATAGACAAGAATAATGAAGCATTGCAACTATTGGTGACTGCAAGTAGCAGTGAGAGTGCGAGGGGTGCATTCCAGTAAGTGTTGGCAATCCAGGGAAGTAGGCGTGGCTCAGACGTTCCAAGTAGACTCATCAAGCCAGAGTTGTGGACCAGAACAGTTGAAGACCCGCAAAGCAGCTGTGGTCAAGGCAGGGGAGTGAGATGTGCAGGTCAATGCGCTTGCTCCACTGTTAAAATGCTGTCTTCACGAGCGAATCAATTTCACGTGTGCGCGTATTTATTAGCCTCTCAACATTCCGTCTGGTAAGGGTTAAGGAAGAGTACATGTCACATGAGGTGTATGTATTGTCATGAGTGGTTGGTTTGTGTAGTTTTAATGTATTCAATTTTTCAACACCACTACCGTCATTGTACGTAGTAGTGGCTTATCAGTGTCTGGTATTCTGGGAATAATTATTTGGAAATTGTGAATTTCGTGAGTTTTTCCAGAATGCAGTCATCATTATTTGAGAGAAGTGGGTGGTTAGCAATGGTTTTAATTTTGTTAAAATTTTTTATAGGAGTTGTCTGTTTTAACGGCCATGTTTAATATTAGGAGGTTTTCTCTGTTTAAACGGTCATGTTTAATGAAAGCTTAGCCCAACATTTCGACAGCAAGAAGTCGAAATATCGGGTTTTAAGTTATTATTGAACATATTTGAGTGTTAAACAGATAAAACTGCTATTATTTATGTATTCGGCTGAGAGTGACTGAATTAATAATTCTGTCTATTGTTCAGTGTGATGATGCTGGTAGTTTCAAGACCATAGCAGCCTTCGAGTGTCGGGGAGTAGAACTGGTGGACTTTGACCCTCGGGTAAATTCATAGATTGCACTGCACCAATATTCACCAGTCATAAGTGTCCAATTATTGCCCACTTTAAATTAGTCATTTAAAATTTAAACAAGTATGCAGTCAGTAGGGATGATTTGTTGAGTTCAAGTGTTTAGATAGTTGAAATTGCTAAATTGTAGGTAGTTTGTATGTAATTTAACCGATTAACGCCGGAAATTAAATTCGCGATTACGTGCGCGTACTCCGAAATTGTTTACAAGAAATCGTGACCGTCACCTCGAGGTTTGAACCGCCTGAGCTTTTTCTTGTCTAGAGGCAATACGCTTCGAAGTAACCGACGGCGATGTATTAACTGATTGAAGCTAAAGCCCTCCTCTACCCGCGGGCTAAGTTTTGTTTAGTTTCTAGGCGTTTGAAGTGTATGTAGTGCGCACTCATTGGAAACTACAAGCTTCAAGGTAAGTATACCATTGTTAGCATCAGTATTGTAAATGTTTAGGCTAAGAGACCTCATGTTTCATAGCTATATATTGTTGTTTTAAATGTTCACCAGCCGCTTGCTTTGAAATAATTCAGCAACTATGGATTTTGGCTGTTTATTTTTTTTGTGTGAGCCATATACTAGGATAATATAATATATAACATAACAAGCAATTATATAGACTACTGTGTTTGCAATTCTAGGATTTTTTTCTGATAATACTATGAAGCAGTCTGATTGAACTCCCATGGTGACAAAGCCACACCCCATAATCACCACTGTACCGTACCATGATGTGTCTGTTGTTACTGTTCTTGACATAGATTGCACATCCTTCTCTTCATACCTGAGAAACTTTCTCCTAAGAAATCCATTTTATGGGCACCTTCAAGTAGGGGAGAACTGGGAGGAAGAAAGTCTGTATCCTCATGCAATAATAACTTGACCTTTTTGTGGTTAGTGTTGTTCAAAATCTATAGAACCCTCTGTGTATGAACAAACGAAGCTAAAATAGCTTGCCTTTTTCAACCTTTAT
>WLWD01005257.1_pt1 | contig 18545 bp, 12 predicted proteins | sample 6712731 | NCBI WGS metagenome assembly WLWD01 (sample SAMN12718690, study PRJNA576275) | sponge metagenome | isolation source: marine sponge | host: Mycale hentscheli | place: New Zealand: South Island, Marlborough, Capsize Point | collected 2014-11-01
GTAAATTCTGCCAGGACGTCAAAGGTATCTTGAAAAGTCTTCACTGATTCAGTGTTTCTGGAATGCTTTATCTTCTACTATTTCTCCTTCACACAATTCTAAACCAAATAAATAAGAATTAGTAAGTTATGAAGATATGGATTAGTATAGGTTGCATAGTTAAGCCAGTATCATCAGCAGCTTCTTCCAACACATGCTGGCATGCCTATGCTTTACTGAAACACCAGTCACCCCAGCTCCGAATAGAGCATTTAAAAGGGAAGTCTGAGCAACACTAAATGCTTTCCCTAACCAGTCCAGTGACGTCGGAAGCTCGATCATAGCTACAACAGGGTGACAGTTAAACAGATTCATTGCGCCATTCCTCATCCCATGACGTATTACTAGTGATGTGCTTGAGCACAAATGGCGAGCGAGCCTAAAGACTATACTATTTTTATATGAATGATTTTGACTTCTAACACTGAAGCTACTGAAAATAAGGTCCAGTTTTTTAATTTAGCATACAGGGTAAAGGGATTTCAGTGCCATAGTAACAACTCTCTGCAACTGCTTGGAAAGAAAAAAACAACAACAAAACAATACACGTTATTTAAAAGTTTATTCTAATATAGTGGTTGAAACACACAATGCTTTGACACAACTGGAAATGCACCTACACAGACTTACCTTCGCAGTAGTCTAGTAGACAATGTATTTTCAAGTAAATACTGTTGCGCACGGCTTATAACCATGACAAAGAGCGCATTGACTTACCACCGCCACTAACTCGAATAGAAATGGAAGTCCCTTAAGTTTTAAGTTTGAACTGCACCCGCAAAAGAATTCAAAACGGTAAACAATTCAATTTCTAGGGTGACGCGGGTACTGATCGATAAACCAGATTCTGTTTAGTGCAATTTGGGACGGGGTCGACCACATAACTAACACAAAAACGCGAGGGTCAAAGTACAAAATGATATACATACGTCCATACATAATTATATCTAAACTAGTGATGTGCTTGAGCACAAATGGCGAGCGAGCCTAAAGACTATAATATTTTTATATGAATGATTTTGACTTCTAACACTAAAGCTACTGAAAATAAGGTCCAGTTTGTTTATTTAGCATACAGGGTAAAGGGATTTCAGTGCCATAGTAACAACTAACACTCTGCAACTGCTTGAATTGAAGGAAAAACAACAACAACAAAACAATACACGTTATTTAAAAGTTTTCTTTGTGATATTCTTTAGCTAAGTAGTGGTTGTAACACACAATGCTTTGACACAACTGGACATGCACCTACACAGACTTACCTTCGCAGTAGTCTAGTGGACAATATATTTTCAAATAAATACTGTTGCGCACGGCTTATAACCATGACAAAGAGCGCATTGACTTACCATCGCCACTAACTCGAATAGAAATGGAAGTCCCTTAAGTTTTCAAGTTTTAACTGCACCCTCAAAAGAATTCAAAAAGGTAAACAATTCAATTTCTAGGGTGATACGGGTACTGATCGATAAACCAGAGGATTCTGTTTAGTGCAATTTTGGACGGGGTCGGCAACCGAACTAACACAAAAACGCGAGGGTCAAAGTACAAAAATGCCTTACGTACGTCCATACATATATACAAACTAGTGGTGTGCTTGAGCACAAATGGCGAGCGAGCCTAAAGACTATACTATTTTTATTGACTTTTAACACTGAAGCTACTGAAAATAATGTCCAGTTTTTTATTTTAGCATACAGGGTAAAGGGATTTCAGTGCTATAGTAACAACTCTCTGCAACTGCTTGAAGTGAAGGAAAAAACAACAACAAAACAATACACGTTATTTAAAAGTTTTCTTTGTGATATTCTTTAGCTAAGTAGTGGTTGTAACACACAATGCTTTGACACAGCTGGACATGCACCTACACAGACTTCGCAGTAGTCTAGTGGACAATGTATTTTCAGGTAAATACTGTGCGCACGGCTTATAACCATGACAAAGAGCGCATTGACTTACCACCGCCACTAACTCGAATAGAAATGGAAGTCCCTTAAGTTGTCAAGTTTTAACTGTGCCGGCAAAAGAATTCAAAACGGTAAACAATTCAATTTCTAGGGTGATACGGGTACTGATCGATAAACCAGAGGATTCTGTTCAGTGCAATTTGGGACGGGGTCGACAACCGAACTAACACAAAACGCGAGGGTCAAAGTACAAAAATGCCTTACGTACGTCCATACATATATACAAATAAACAAACTGACATCCCCGATTTTCGATTGTGTTACCCCTGTAAGTGTCTCGCTCGCTACGCTCGCTCGCCAAATAAACTAACATCCCCGATTTTCGATTGTGTTACCCCTGTAAGTGTCTCGCTCGCTACGCTCGCTCGCCAATAATTATATCTAAATAAACAAACATCCCCGATTTTCGATTGTGTTACCCCTGTAAGTGTCTCGCTCGCCAAATTACACTCACATACATATGGCTTCTAGATGTTGTCGTTAGGTTAAAGAAGTTCCTGAACCGGGGTGGCGGTAATGGCTAAGAAGCGACCCTGCCACCATTTAAAAAAGAGAAACTTCAAGCTCCTCTTGGATTTTGCAGCAGGCCTCGTGGTGTTCGAAGGGCGAGGTCGGCGGCCTCGAAACCAGGAGGTTCTGAGGCAGATTGCTGCCATCAAAGCGTGCGAAAAGAAATCGGAAAAGAAATCGGAAAAGAAATCGGAAAAGAAACCTGTAAAGAAATCGGAAGAGAAATCTGTAAAGAAATCGGGAAAAAAGGAATTATCTGATTTTGTTGAGAACAAGTCCTGTTCATGTGGTTGGCACTACAGAGCTGCTGCCAGAAAAGAGGCCAGGAAGAAAGTTGCATCAGGTATGAAACAAAAAAATCAATTAATAAGTGAATGAATAAGTATCAAATATATAAATAATTGGCGAGGGAACAAAGCGAGCAGTACAGCATTAGGGGTGGACAATTAAAAATCAGGTATATGTTATATATATATGGATGGATGGTGCATGTATCCCTTAAAAAACGTGTGGTTCCTTTTTTCTCTCAAAAACTCAGCCTTTTGAACTGCCTCCAGTTTCTTCTGGTACTAAGGAAGTAAGCAGGTCTTAATTTAGGGTTAGGCTCAAAACTGTGCGATAATTCCTTAGAAACACTTGTTTTTGTTTTTTCAAGTCATTCTGGCATAATTTTTCTTTGCTACTTGCCGCTAATTATGAAAATGCTTCAGTATGGTTGTAATCTTTGAATCCAAGATCACTTCCACTAGTCAAACATATCACACTTGTTGTTTTGTTGTTGCAGTTCCTTACTTGTTCTTTCTACAGATAATATTTAATGAAGTTTTGAGTGTGCTACAAAGGCTTTTAGTAGGATGATAGAGCATGAATGGGCCCGTCATAAATTTGTGACAACCGTGCAAGCCGTCACACATATTTGGGATTCCTGTACTCATGTTACATTATGTCTGTCACGAATTAATGAATACCATTCGATAGGGTTAAGAAAATTCAAATCACTTTTTAACTAGCAATAAAATGAGAGGTACATACATGTATTTATAACGACCTGTTGGATGATATGAAACAGTATAAATATTTTATTTTATTACTTATTTTCTATAGTAATATTCAACAAGAGATGATTTTTTAAAGCAAGTTAAGGCCAAACTATTACTATTATGCAAAAAGTGGTATATTACTCTGCACAGTGAAGAGCTAAAAAATTGGACTTACCATTACTAACGGTATTAACTGATTCTCAATATCCGATGATCTCAGGGCTGCAGCCACCAATAACATATCCCTGTCGATATTACAGTGATACTATTTTAAATATACAAGTAGGGTACTAATACATTATCAGGAGTAATTTGTAAGCTCACTTAGTCTTAAATTTTTTTTACTTGTTACCATTATGTCTTGTATAGGTTCTCAACTCCAAAGTATGGCTACAATTCAGGTAATGTATTATTTTCATTTTAAGTAATCCAGTAAAATAGCTATCAATTTGTATAATATGTGACTGGCTATGAGAAACCGACCATTGTGACAAAATTAAAAAATTGATTTTATTCGGTAATCCTGTAGTTTTAACAGGTCAAAGGAGCTTAGCGTTTGTTCTTTAGCTTGGAGCGTCTCCGCAGGCTATTTAAACGCTCAGAAAGCCACGCAGTTAGCTCCATCACAAAAATTAAACTCAAGAGAAAATCATGTTTAAAGTTTTACGAGTGATTTTTTGTGCACGAACCGTTATACTATTCTGAAGGAATTACGTAATGTTAATAACATTTTCCCGGAAAAGGGCCACCTCTCGGCCCGAGTTTTTGTGCGGTGTTATGGCTTACTGCTCGTCCAAGACTTTGTGAAAAGAGTTGGTGAACTTTTAGGCTTTAGCTGCTAGTCATACTCAGTAAGCTAGAATTTTTGTTTTAAGCTATTATTCCTTTGGCCATTTTTTCCTTAATTCCACGGGTATTGTCATAGAAATGGCATCCCGCATTTTCAAATGCAGTTGGGTGCAATTAGAACAGTAGACCACCATAACTAAAACCCTTTTTTTCCAATGAAGCTTTCGCCCAATCCACTGAGAATGCTGCAATGGTAGACGTAGAGACGTAGACCCTTTCACAGTTATTGAGCATAGATACTGGATCGAATTATAATTTAGTCCAAATGTAAACTAAGTTTTAGTTTGGTGCAAATAACTCTGGAATAAAGCAACAAAAAAACATAAATAAAACTTGTAAGGAGTAAGAGTGTAAAGAAAAGGGTAAAAGAAAGGAGAAAAAGGAGGGGGAGGAGGAGAGAGAAAGAGAGAACGTTCCTGATATAAGAAAAGGAGGAAAAAAGAAGAAGAAAAAAAAAGTGCCCATCGTACCAGACTTTAATTGTGGACAAACGAGTCAGTTGTTACAATTTCTAACTGATATGTCAGAAAAGCACTATCGTATTAGTAGAGCTGATAATCAGATCTGATCACTTTGGCTGGCTAAATAGCCAACAAGGATGTTGTTTTGGTCGGATATCTAGCACTCTTGGGCGGCAAATAATATGTGCGATGGCTGACCGTAATATGACTAATTTCATCTGCAATAAGTATTTTCTAAAGCAGGTGCTCCCTAAAAAGCAAGCACAATTTCAAGCATATGTTGAGGTAATAATTACATAACAAGTATGTAGAATTTCTAAAGCTATACTAAATCCATCTCTGACAAAAATGACAGAATAGAAATTTTACATGAATAAGTTTTGTTCTAATTCGTATTATTGTTTGTGATGTCCCAGGTGCATGATAATAGTGCGCCTTACTTCCAAGGTCAAAGTAGCACTAGTACTGCTACCCGGCTCTCTACAGGTTGTCGTTTACTCAATGGCTTTCTCCAGGTAGGTTGATTCAATGTAAATGCATTAGTATAAGACTGTTAGTGAGAGAAGAACTTAGATTTTAAAAAAGAAGAACTCTATTTTCTTATTTATGGCACAAAAATGAAAAGATTTAATCTTGCTTGCATGGAATGCCAAGCACCACAGCAATCACTACTCTACAATATGTTTTCTGGACTTGATAATATTTGTTTCCCTTCTTGTTGGGCTGGCTCCACATAGTTCATAGCACAATGAATATATATATATATATATAGAGAGAGAGAGAGATACACTTATTTATACATGAGTCAGAGAGTGATATGGCAAAATATTTCATGAGCAGGCTAATTATTTTCACGAGCCAGAGGCGAGTGAAAATAAAACCTGAGAGTGAAATATCTAGCCATATCACTCTGCCAAAGTGGTTTATTCCCATGCTATGATATCTTCACTGGAGTAGTTTGTACTATAGTATGTCCACGTTGAGTTGGCGCGACCACAAATGTAGCAAAAGAGGAATGCACTTAGCGAAACCGGAAACCAATTTAGGTCACATGACCGTAGTAGCTCAAACACGCGAAAACGTCGACGCCCACAGTAAAAAAAGGGCGGGTCTAAGGTGTGCATTATTACCGTACGTTTACTTGCTGGAATGAAAAATAAGCTGTGGCAGTTTCTTCCACGGCTGTATTCAATATATGCTCGGTTATAATTAATCACTCGTAGTTTATCGTTTATACGAGCTTCTAGTTGTGCGCTAAAACTGCCTGAAGGTTGCGACAAACTTCTGAAGTACTCAACAGTAATGTGAAGAATCCAGTACATCACCTACACCTTTAGCTATGGCCACACACATTCCAGTATTACTTTGTCCATCACACTGAATCATTCATACATGATTTTACTATTATTTTCTATCTACTTGTTAAATTTCGCCTTCTTTTCAATTATACAAAAAATTGACATAATTAATATAATTTTATAATGACATATACAATATATATTATATAATTTTATGATGACATGAAATTGTGGTAGATACAAGTAGCAGTTGAATTTGGAGGGTGGTCAATAGCATCCCCATAACCATAGAGAACTGTACCTATATAGATATGAGGAGTAAGCTAAAGCATAAATAGTAGCATATAGAGTCTATGATGAATTGTATATCTTATTATCTTGGTCAGCAACAGTAAATTGGCTGAGTTTCTAAATAAATAGGCCCTATTTAAACTGGTAAGAAAATTTGAGTGGACAAACAACCCATGTCACAAACGTACCTCACATTGTAGCTTGCTCTTGTTAAGTAGCCTTGAATAGCAACAAAGTCTTGAGCCTAAAATGAACCAGAATGTCAAGCAGAAGGGTAGAAACGAAGTCACCAAACTACGACTGCTTTTTGTTTACAATTGTCTCTGGGGTACTGCGCACGTGGTTGGCCCGGTTTGAGCGCGTGACTAAATCCCGCCGCGTGTAGCGCGGGTAACGTGTGGTTTTATTTATTCCCATAGATTTTTCTATTGAGTTTTGAAACTGCACTTTCCCGCTGGTTCTGAAGTTTTTAAAGGGAATTTTCTGGACCGCTTCGGCACGAGCTTTCGAATGGTACAAATCCCGGAAGCATAGCTACTTCCGTTCAAAAGTTATTAACGGTTTTTACCGCGCCAACTCAACTTGGACATACTATAGGGTTGGTAACTCTTGGTGTAATGTTGGCTGTAAAACTCTCTAGGGGCTTTCTGCACTCGCAGCTGATATTTAGCCGCAAAGATCCAAATCGTATATGGTGTGGTGTTACACACCTCATAATCTGAACATTATCAATTATTGCATGTATTCCCTATCTTTCTTTATTTTCTGTAATTTAGTTCATTTCCTGTACCTTAGTTTATTCCCTCCATTTCATTAATCTGTATGCATGCGCATACACCCATGCTTCATCTAGAATATAGTCAAACTTGCTACGTAACCTCACTACTCACTATGCATGCATCAAACTTATATATATATTCTCTTGTATCATACAATTTTCTCAGTTCTGACCTCGTGCATAGTTTTGTCAAGACTGTTACCAAATTATAGCTTAACTATCGGGGTGAGAAACCGAGATAACCCACACCTATCAAAATACCTACAAATTAAACATTCAAATCTTAAAATGCAGAGATGCGCATGCATACAGATTAATGATGGTTTTCACTTTCATTTGTCAATTAGGAAAGTTCCCTGGTGTCAAAAGATTATAATATCATTACCACTACAAGTTATTCAGTGTATTACAATTTGTATTTTAGCTACACTGTGGAATTTGTATTGTTATTAACCTGACATGCATGACTTGTTAGGGGAAAGGATTAAAAACCGGGAGAGTTACCAGTAGAAAACTGGGAAAATTCTATAAACCTGGAAAAACCATGGATAATTTCATAAACCGAGAAGAAACTGTAAATTGCTGAGAAAATCAGGATCATCCCGGCTAAACCGGATGGTTGGCAACTATGCTTTTTTTTGTATATTCTATTTCATTCAGTCTATCATGTACTCCGCTCTGCTAATCTCAATCCTCAATTTGCTTATGCCACTCCCAGTCTTTCTTCCACTCTCTCATCTATTTGCTTCCTCTTTCTCTTTCCTTGCTCTTAGCTACAATTCTTCCTTTCTTTCCATTAATTTTTTTGTGGTCTAACATTTGCTAAAATTCTTCCAATAATTTTCTAGTAAGACTCTCTCACCTTAGCACTATATTATCCAGCTTGTCTAATCTAGATACAAGTATTGTTGTAGTATCTGTCTAAGATCTCTTTCCTCTTTCATGTTAGCTAAATTTAGCTTCATGAACTCAAAATATTTCTTTAGCAGGCATCACAAGTTTCCTGTGCTCTTTCCCACTCTCATCAACTGTATGCACTCTTCTGGTTCTTACCTGAGAATTATTGCTTGGAGGGCCATTGGCCCCCTGCTCCCCCCCCCCCCCCCCTCCCCCCACTTCCTACTCCACTGATGCAGATTTTGTAAAGGCAAAATCAACTTTTATCGTATTCTTCCTTGTTAGATTTACTTGTGCATAATGGCTCGCTCATCATTTGTGCTGAAGTACATTACTGGTATATATAGTTTTACATTAAATGTTTTGTTCCATGTTATACAAAACTATATAGATCCGCCTTGTTCTTGTCACTATAATAATAGGTAAGTTAAGACTACTGATTATTTAATTTTAAATAAATTACATTCAGTTGAGGTTTTGTCCATCCTCCTCAATTATAAAAAATAATTTTTAAGTGAATTTTGATAATTATTTACATTGCTTTACAACAAGTATATCATTAAAATATACATGGATTTAGCAAGAGGAAATTGTTTCACTAGGTATAGACATATTTGTGATCACGTTTGCACAAGTCATGTATTTGTTACTTGTTCAAATATTTCAGCTGCTATTCAGTGAGCCATCATCAGTATAACAAAAAATACTGTAACTGTTCGAAATGATGCCATGTTACTAAGTTGATGTTATTAACATGCTTGGTGCTAAATACATCTCAAGCTATGATACCTTTATACACCCTGGAAGTATATCAGTGGCCCTATTCAAAGTATTCTGGCCCTGTTTTGATATACCAGACTCCATCAAGTTTCTTTGTTTCCAAGATTGTTTGTAGTTAACTACTTTGGCCTTCTTCCAGTCATGGTGGTTATGAACAGCATGCTCTGCAACTGCTTAAGTGTAATGTATAGTCAGGGCTCATTGATGTTCTTTCACCTATGCCCAGTGTCCTACCAAACAGCCTCACATCTATTATTAACTGATGTTTCTGTGTTATTGTTGTTGTTTTTTGTTTTTGTTTTTGCTTTTTGGGTGGACTAGGATTTGCCTCATGGTGACATGGCATTTAAAACTTTTACTTATGTTAAAGAGTGATAAAACTTTTTCTGATCAACTCAGACAATTTTTTTACTTATAAGATGGAACTGTTGCATCAAGTGGATCTTTGTCTGATTGCTTAGAAGGAGGGTTGTTGTTGTATTTCTTGATCACAGCCAGTGGATAGCCATTGTCCTTCAGGCCATTTATAATGTATAACATTTGATCCAAAGCATCACTGCAGACTCCTTTTGGCCCTGTTGAAGAGTGTTCTAATGACTGCTTCCTTGAGAGCCATTGGATGGAGTGAGTTGAGTTGCAGGTACTGACTAGTATGTGTCTGTTTCCTGTACACTTTGTTGTTATTGTGCAAACTCCTGATTGGTTTCCAGTTCAAGAGTGAACTGAATTGACAGCCCTATTGAATTTAAATATGAATTTAGATGGTCCATCGTCTTTTCTTATTGAAGTACAAACATCATCCATGTAATCACTTCCAAAAGTAAAAGAATAAACTCATAAGAATTTTTCCGCATGGGAAGTTACAGCAGGCTAACAAGGTGATTTGATAATTGATATGATGTTTGCGCAAATTAAATTTTGGTATAATTGAGACTTTTTAATAGATACTTATCCTGACTGCTAGAGTTTTCTCAGACAACCTTATTGAGGCTATCTTCAATTGATACTATCATCTCTGGTACTGAACTTCTCTTCGAGTGAGTGTGAAATTCTTTAAGTGAGTTTTACAAGACGCGGTCACTCTGTCATGATCCTTTTCTTTGCAATTCTTCCAGCTTGTCCAGATATTTCTTTTGCATTATTTTGTCCTAATTGTTCATGTTGAAATAATAGATCTTTATATTTACTCTTTTGATTTGGTTGAACTGTCAAACTCATAAGGAATCAAACAATGTTTCTTGCCCTCACATTGAATGTTAGCGGTTGCTTAGTTGATGCAAACTTTTCCACAGTTCATATGTAATGTCTTATTGCTCCACCCATCATAGGACCATTAATTAACTCTAAAGGGACACTGGGATACTTTCTGGGGTGCATAAAAGAATCATAGCTTGAGGTGTTCATAGCACCAAACAAGTTTATAACAGCATTATTTCTATAGAGCATATACTATATTTTTTGTTTCACAAATGATGGCTAGCTAAATAGCAGCTGAAACATTTTGAGTAAATAACAAATATATGACTTTGAATAAACTAAAGAAAAGAACATGAAGAAAGCAAAAACAATATTTTGAATATTACAGAAGTATTTTCATGTTTACAATACGTAAAGACCCAAACATTTTGACATCTTGCTTAAGTCTACTCAGAAGTAATAAAGGTTAAACTTTTCATGGTATTTTATAAACAAAAAAAAACAGTAAGATAATTGGTGAAGTGTTAATTTGCAGAGTAAGTTTTTAAATTATATTTTCTTGATCTAGAAACACTCATGTTAACATCCTGTAAGAACCTTAAACAGATGCCTCAAATAGTCTTATATTTTTAGGTGTCAACTATATGTGGAAGCTCATTAATTGATTCAGTCATTCTCAGCTGAAACAATTATAATAATAGCAAATTTTATCATTCTAACAGACAATGCTATGTTAATTAAAAGTTAAACCCAATGTTTTGACTTCTTGCCGAAGTCCTGTTTGTGAGTTAAAGATCAAGAAAGCTCTATATGTACAGATGACAACAGACAATGGGAAGTTTTGCTGGCTGTTTGTGCAGCATGCAAATCACCCTTCAGAAAAGTCAAAACATCGGGCTAAGTTTTACTTAAACATAATATTGGCTATTAGAAAGAGAAAATTGGCTAGTAGTTTTTAATGCCTTGTTTAACATAGATGTGATTAATAATATAGTTGAAAATGACACAATTTTAAAAACTATTAATATTTTCAATTTTGGTCCCTGATTCTTTAGAGCCACCCTTAATGAACTGTGACATAAACTGTGAACTCTCAAAAATATTGAATTAGAGTATTCCTTGCATTTAATGATTGTGTCAGCACCAAACAACATGGTGCTTCAAATTAGCTGAACGACTATTCTAATATCAGTGTACTGCAGCTCTATTGAAGGAAAAACGAAAGAGACAAAATGGTTGAAAAAGTTACGTCAATCATTTATACTAGTCATTTATTTTCTAATTGACAAGTTGCAGTTTGGAGATGTATAATTATAAGATATTGACATTCAACAATAAGAATGTGTAGTTTTATTTTTTCATTTAGTGACTATTATGGCCTCAATTCATTCTAATGGACATTACGAGGATGTTAAACGTAAGGATTTTTGTAAGACATTTTTACAATTGTTATTTTTTAAGCTATTTAATTCGTAATTAGGATGTATTGGTAATGATATACATTTTATTAATTGCATTAAAGCTCTTGTAGTCATTGTTACTTTGTTCAAATGATTACATTACTATTATCTTTATGGGTTGTTGTAGTTGGAGAAATTGATTTTGTTTATAAAGGTAAAGGAACAATTTTTACATGGCCGGAACATAATTTTTCAATGAAATTGGAAGCAGATAGATCTTTACGGGTTGTTGTAGTTGGAGAAATTGATTTTGTTTATAAAGGTAAAGGAACAATTTTTACATGGCCGGAACATAATTTTTCAATGAAATTGGAAGCAGATAGCTTTCCCAAAACCCTTGATAATATCACTATTAAGGTTTTAGCATTCTTTGGAGATACTTATAAATTGCCAGCAAATGTTAAGCCAGTCAGTGCATTCTTTGAAGTGCAGTGCAAACATGAGTCTATTAAAAATATTTCCATGACTATTGAACACTATTCTGCCAATTTATCAGCCTTGACATTTATAATTAGCCCCAGCAAAAGTCCACCATATATATTTCATACTCTAAATGATGGTGAGTTTCATAAGAAACATGGCATTTTGAAGCGATCTCAATTCAGTATCTTTGGAATTGGATTTTCGGAGTTGGAATTATGGCCAAGCAAGTATTACTACTTTGCCATGTACTATAGTCCACCAGAGAATTTAATTTGGACTATTGAAACATATGTAACAAAAGATTCAGGTACCCACAGGACACAATTGGAAAACATAGCAAAAAACAACAACAAGAAATTAAATACACATACTTCAACAACTGTCAATCACACTCTTGATACTTTTAAAATAGACATTTCTTTAAGCATTGAAGAGAAGCAATCTGGATGGGAAATGTTATCTCGCAGCCCTATTATTATATCAAGGGGACGCATTGATTATGAACAAGGAATTTCAGCTCCAGCAAGCTTCAAAATTAGACTGGACAAAAGAAAATATTCATCTGATTTAATCCATAATTATTTTATAGAAAATGTGCACCAAGAAAACAGCTTGACGTTGACTCTACAAATTCCTGCTAAGACAGGTATGACACTGTAAGGCACACAGATTAAAAATTTAATGCAAATCCACGATGCTTGCTGGTAAATAATTTTCAATTTTGACTTGTGTTTTAGTTTTTATTTCATTGCAATTAAATTAAAAGGTTTGCAAAATTCATTTTTGTATAGTACTAGTTCAGCGAAGCTGACTCTCTAATGAGTTCGCGATATATATATATATTTAGGTCTAGAAATTGTTTTTGTTCTTGCGTGGGCGTACGTGTGCACCTTTTCTCTTACGCGCTTGCGCGGGCCGGGTAACCTTCTTAGCAACATTTTGTTTTGTTTACCCGCCGTCGTACGAAGTAGCGATGCCCAGTAGACAAAACGTTAGAAACGCTCGGTCAAGAGCTTTGAGGGCGTTAGAAACTCCTGAAGAAAAATTAGTAAGGAGAGAGATAACAAATGAAAAAGACAGGGCAAGGAGGAGGAGAGCTAAAACTAAACAGAAACAGGTAGCAAAGTAAAGAATCTTTCTTTTTGAAAAGCCATTAAATGATCCTAATTTATTGATTAGACTATTACTGAGGATTACGGCCAGGAGCCTTCATCATAGAAAAAAGCTACCACTATTGTTTTCTCACTTTGACAGTATTGTGTAGCCTCACCAAGCATGTTATCACAAAATTTGATATGTTTAGGGCTAGGAAAAAATGAATACTCCACAATTTCTTTCTCAGTCTTTTTAAAAAAAACTCATTGTACATTAAGCAAGCGGTCCTGGGTTCGATTCCCAGTGGCGACCAATTATTTTAAATTCTGTATTGTTTAAAAAATCCTGTGAAAGAGAGAGAATACATCTAATTTTATACTTGGATGTTTTATGAAGCTTATTTGAAAAATAAATTGGTACATCAAACTTATTTCATTACACTAAAATTTCAAACATTATGGCCAAAAAGTACCAAAATATTTGGACAGTATTCTTGAGTTTTTTAAAAATATTACTGATAATTAACTGCAAATTGAGGTATGAACTCACTCATAACTAAGACCTTTTATAGTGCTTTTACTTTCAAATTTTGGGCTGATTTTTAAGATAAAAGCTGTCAGCTCCACGTAGGTACTAGCTTTTGTGAGTAATGCCCCCTATTGTCACGCTGCAATCAAAAAATATTTCTTTCCCCTGCTGAAAAATTAACTTATAACTGGAATTGGAGTATCACGGAAACTATATGTACAGGTTAGTGTATCCTGCATTTAGCTACTTCTTTTATGAAGACAGCATTTACATCTACCGTTTTCATTGCTTGAGCTGTATTGATACCTGATTAGGAATAGCCAAATTACTAATATTTGAGTTTATGTTCAGAGTCAACAACAAATTCATATTATTTCTGTTATGTTTTAACGTATCAGAGATCTTCATGAACATAAAATCATCTAAATTGTTTACTCGTGACCCATCATGCTTCAAAGTACATGACAAAGAATTCACTCTACTTGCCTCAACAAGCTTCTCTAAGCAGTCGAAATATTTAAAAATCAATATAGAATGTCAAAAATAGTCAGCTTTACCTTATTACCACTCTCACCATCATTATAGCATGTTTAAAATTGACACCAAATGTGTGCAGTTAAAGTTTTAGTTTGATCAAGTATTTTGTAAAAGTCACATGCTGCCTGAAAATACTCGGCAAAATCTTGTTGTTGACTTGCTGCAATCAAGAGTAGTTTTAAACTTCAGTAGAGTTTGTAACCTGACCGATCAAATCAATCTCAATGCAGCTAATAGTATTGTCAATAGATTCATTGTAAAGCTGCTGATAATATTATATTATTTTGGGGAATCATTATGACAGTGGCTACTGCTATTCCCACCATCAATCATTGTGGGACTTACATAGGCTCTCCAATATTGACTGCTTCAGCTTTCATTGTTACTTTCTCCGAGCACCAAAGGTGCGAACCACTAGCTAGCTATAATAAAATCATTTTTCGGACTGAAGAATGATGTAATTTAGAATTGGAACATACTCTCCATTACATGCTGTTGCTGCCAGGATCACTCTTTGTAATATCAGAATTCATAGTTCAAGCCTAAAAATCCTGGACAGGAAACCTCCTTATGTGTCATTACGAGGCCACGCCCACAACAGGAAGTAAATTTTAAGGAAGCAAAATAGCTGCAAAGAATGGTGCCATTGTAAAGCAACCACTCACTTTTGAGTTATATGGTTTGGGCCATGTTTATACATGATATGAGAGTACTTTTCATGATATTTGCAGGAATTTTTTTCCTCACCACAGTTACCCTTTAAGCAACACAGTAACACATTAAAGTGGAAGTGTACTCGCCTTTTGACTACATGCTGACAGAAAAGTTATTTCATCTATATAATAATATGCTTGTATGTCAGTAACAATGATGGTGACCGATGACGACCACCAACGACGAGTGTGTATTCATGAATAATTCATGAGCTGATCAGAGTTGGTAAAACATCATCATTACCTGAATGGGAAAAATGTTTGATAGGAGAAAAAAATAGAAGAAAAAAAAAGCGACCTGATTGATGTAACTACTTCAATGAAGAAGTAAAGAAAATGCACAGAAAGGACAGAGATACTGGGGAGCAGGAGAGGAAAACCATGGATAAAACAACTATATGATACTACTCCTAATTTGCACAAGTTAATATGTCAGGCATCACTGTGTGGCGGGGTACTTCCTAGTCATTTATAATTTTCTGAACTTTTATAATTTGTGAAACATCATTAGTTGGTTGACAAAGTACACAAAAGTTCAAACATATAGGTCTGCTCAAAAGCCAACTTCATTTTTTTTTTCCAAAATAGTATATACATAGTAAGCTAAAATTATATCTTATTGTACGATACTGAAACTATACAGTAATAAGTATTTCTAGTGATCTATAAAAACTTTATTGTGCCTTCAAATTATAAAAATTATAAATTGGCACTTTTTACAAGATCACTATTATAGTAGACTTAATGATTAAAGTAGTCATTCCTTCCTAATTAGCTATACTAAATATAATGTCATGTTAGTTTTTATTGAATAGGACTTGTAAGTTATCCCATTTTTCTAACCATATTTGTGAAATAGTTATAGAGTATTACTATTGTGTATAAATAAGTTATCCCATAAAAATTTTCATTTCATTTGTTATAACTATTGTCAATTTGTGTTACAGAAACATTTCATACAGTTGTTGAGGAGGAAGAGTTAGTAAACATTAAAAAAGATATTGGTAAGTACTACAATAGTTAATTTTTTCTATGCATGCCATAGGAATCTATCATCAGCTATTCAGTAAATTTATGAACTGAAAAAGCTTCAATTAAAAAAATGGTAAAAAAAAAAAAAAAAAGAGGAGTAAAGAAGAAAGAGGGAAATGCATACATTAAGAGAGTATACTAGAGCAAGGAGCAGTTAAAACATTAGTAAATCAGTATCGTTAATTAGAAGGGCTTTAGTGGCATTTCAAATCCAAATTTGACCAGGTTATTTATTTGGTCAGAAATGAAATATATGACACAAACTCATGCAAAAAAAAAAAAAAAAAAAAAAAAGGAGATTAGTAGCTACATCATCCTCGTGCACATACATACTGCTACATAGAAAGCTACAATATATTTTAGCTTTTAATGGCGATAAGTTTTCTGTAGCTAGTTGATATGACTACTACAATTTCCTTGGCGCTATAGCTATATAGCTATAAATTATAATTCCAGAAACAAAGTTATGCATATATTATTAGCTAATTGCAAGTTTGGGAAACAAATGTAAGAAAAATGTATAAAAAATGATATCAACTGTGGCAGTTTGACTGGAGGTGTGACCAGAGACAAGTAGAATGCAGCTGCCACCCCAATACGTTAGAGTGTTCAGTTACACTTAGTAAATTGAATGGAAATATGTGTAGAGTGAATGTGTGAGTATTTGTGAAAGTGTAGTTATTTCACAACATCAGCCATTGATGTGTTTGTGTGTGCAAAGTGTCAGTAGGTTGTACTCCCATTAAAAACTACAAAGAGTTGCAGAATGTTTTGAAAGAAGTGAGTGGAGTGGATCAAAACAGAATGTGCATGGACCTAAAAATTGCTACCGGTACCTGTAATACAATGGAATCAATGAATGTGTTCAGTTTGTCAAGAGAATTCATGGAACAAGATCCAGACTATCACTGCTGGGAGTTTATAATTCAGGTCTTGTGCGAAGACTTTGAGAAGTTTACATTGGCAATTAGAGTTCAGGATGCCCATAAAATTCCTCCACAAGTTTATAGAAAGTATTGTAAATAGTTAATCAGACTCATTAGGGGTTTTTTTTTGTTGTTGTTTTTTTTTTGTTTTTTTTGTATTTTTTGTTTTTTTGTTGTTGTTTTACGAAAGATAGCTATTTATATATGTATGACACCAAGAGTATGCCGCATAACTTTATATCATTTTTACATATGTATTGGAGATTATGTAAAATTCTTTTCAAATATCACTAGCTACAATTAAAATGCAAAACTCATTGTCACTAATTGTATACTAATTGATATTTGACTGAGTCAAACAGAAATCATAAATGTATGTTTTTTTTTGTGAGTAGAGTCTAGGGTGATGACACATAGGAGAATGATGATGCTCTCAATGATGTTGTGGATGGAAGATAGTGCAGGCTGAGGATTGCATGTGCGGAAGACGGTGCCCTTGATGGGTGGTGTGTTAAGGAAAGTGGTGTGGGTGATATTGTAGATGGTGGTGTATGTTTTGAGGATATCCAGGTCTGCAATAGCAAAGAAGGCAGTGGAATATTAGTCTCGCGTAGCCAGACCCTTTACCCAATCACGCTACGCGGGGAAAGGGTCTGGTAAACTGACATAGAGCTGTTTGTTCAGTTCCCCTCACTAATTGGGGAGACCACAACAATAGGTGACGTGGTCAAGCGAGTAAGCACTGTGCCGGAAGCCGGGACTAATTTCTGCGTGTATGGTATTTAGTACAGAACTTGGGTAAGGCTGCATGTCAGATGCTGCAACCATGTCAGATACTGTCAGTTTAGACGCTGCCATTCATGAGGCGGTACAAAGACTTGGACTTACCTCTTTGAAAGACAAACAGCTGGATGCTGTCAGAAGCTTTGCCATGCAGCAGGACACAGTTGTTGCTCTACCTATACTGGCTATGGCAAATCCATTATATATGCTATTCTACCATATGTCTTCAACAAGCTGAGAGGTGAGCAATACTAGCTCCAAACAACATCAATGTCATTTTAAAAATATTATGCAGGACCAGCGGCTTCTCCCAGCATTGTCGGCTGCATAAGCCCACTTACCTCCATAATGGTGGACCAGAGGGCAAAGTTTTCACCAAGAGGACTAAAACAGACTGTAGGAGAAGTCCAGACTGACGATGAAGCCCAACAGAGAATACTTAATGGAGAATCTCAACTCGTTTTCATTAGCCCGGAGAACTTGATTGAGAACACCAAATACCGCAGAATGCTACTTTTTGGCAGGTTTACAAGGAAAATCTCGTGGCCTTAGTAGTTGACGAATCCCACTGTATTCAAACTTGGGGTGATGATTTTCGTATTTCATTTGCTGAAATCGGAAACTTGCGTAGTGTTTTACCTCAACATGTAAGTGTTATGGCCCTGACAGTAACAGCAACGAGAACCACATTCGATACTATTGCAGATAAACTGGCACTACAAAATCCAAAGATGATACTCTTGTCTCCTGAACGACTGAACATATTCTATAGGGTTGATCCACCAGTTACAGTGAGTGAATTGGCGACAAATCTAGGAGAAGAGCTCGCTGAAAAAAGGATGGAATTTCCAAAAACTGTTATATTTTGCCGCAAATACCAAGATTACTCTGATTTGTATTTAACTCTACGCAATAAGCTTGGAAGAAAGCTAACAGAGCCT
>WLWD01001372.1_pt1 | contig 18542 bp, 17 predicted proteins | sample 6712731 | NCBI WGS metagenome assembly WLWD01 (sample SAMN12718690, study PRJNA576275) | sponge metagenome | isolation source: marine sponge | host: Mycale hentscheli | place: New Zealand: South Island, Marlborough, Capsize Point | collected 2014-11-01
TTTGAATTCTTTTGCAGGTGCAGTTAAAACTCAAAAACTTATGGGAGCTCCATTTCTATTCAAGTTAGTGGTGGTGTTAAGTTAATACGCTATTTTGTCACAGTTATAAGCCCTACGCAACAGTATATTCTTGAAAATCCATTGTCTACTAGACTAATCACGAAGGTAAGTCTTGCTTAGGTATGTTCAGTTGTGTGAAAGTATTGTGCAGTTACAACTACTACTAAGAATATTACAAAGAAAAAGTTTAAATAAGGTGAGTAGTAGCTGACCTTTGCTGATGCAAGACATTCTGGTTTCACTGATTAAACTGTTATCTACCATGGACTCATTATATCACACCTTGGTTTTACTGTCACACCTAGTTCACACCAAATTAAGTCTTTGATCATGGTCATTATAAATATCTCTATCTTTTTAGATTTCAGTGAATTTTGTCACTTTTTAAATAAACTAATCCAGTTATTAGTATAGCTACGCGACTAGTTCATATAGCGACTTGATTTTGTTGCTTCTTTTTCAGTTCAAACCGGTTACTATGGCATTGAATCCCCTTTACCGTATATACGTAATTTAAAAACTCGACTTCGCTCGCTCGCCATTTGTACTCAAGTACACCACTAGTGTATATGTATGTTACATAACATCTCTATGTCAGTTAAAGAGTGTCTTTAAAAACAAATGAAAACATGGTATAGTGCATTACCCAAGGTTACTGAGTTTCCAGGTGCAACAAATCCTGCATTAGTTAATTTTGCAATGCTTCTCATCTCTCAACACATGTTTGTCACTGAGTTTAACACAAAATCTACTGGAATGGCAAGCCAATAATATTAAGTTTTGAGCATGATTACATTGTATCTCTGTTTCAGGTCTATTGGTAGTGGGTAAAAAACTTGAATGGCGTTTATTAAAAATAAAAGAAAGTAGTACATACTAAGTATTGTTGTTGTTCAGATATAACTAGACCAGTTTGCTTGCCATTTGTGTGCAAGTATAAAGATATATTTAAACGCTATTTTTTACTTTATAAGTTACCTTGAATATCATATGATTTCAAGACTTCTAGAGAAGAGCATGCATGCTTTTTTCGTCTTATACTGCTCCGAATTTTCGAACACTGCAGAATATAATTTATTTAAAATGTATGCATGTATAGGTATTGCAAATATTACCTGATTAGCTGAAGGTGACATAATGCACACCTTGTCTTCTTTATCCCACTGTTTAGGCCACACTGAAAAATAATGTTCAACTTGATCCATCACTGCGGCTATTTCAACTTCATTCACTCCTTCAACATTTCTGATATCTTCTTCCAAACTAGAGCATACAAACACTAGTGGGAAAGGAGCATCTGGATGCCTTTCAGAATCATGAACACAGCACTTAAGGGTTGATCTATAGAATAAATTAGATGGAAGCATAAGAACTCCGCTGTGACAGCGATAATTTGAGAGTAGAGTCACTGAGTATGTATTTATTGGTAGGTTGGCTTCATCATAAATGTCGTGCATCCTTTCCAGAAGTGATTTACCAAGTCCATGCTTCTGAGGTTTGTCACCCAATACCAGTGACCTTGGTCCAACCTAATACACGTCATGTATGAATTTACATTACATGAATACAGTGGAGATTATCATAGCCTCACCTGACAGTGATCTCCTGCTATAACTATTTTTGTATATTTTCCAGCCAGTGATAAAGGACCAATTGTTTCAGGCTCTCTGGTTTGGGCACCTTCATCAATTAAAATGTCAGTAAAGAAATGATATTTTTTCCCCTTTGGAATTTTGAAGAATAGCCTTGGAGCAGTGCCTAATGTAGTAATAACCAGTCTACATTTTTCAAATCTCTCTTCTGTTATATTTCCTATGGACTCAAACAAGTTTCTATATTTGCTATAAGCTGATGAACGATATGAACCTTCAGGTAAAACACGTATTACTTCTTCATACCATGGCTCATAGAAATCTGCTATAATTTTTCCAAAAATTTCAACAAAAGTGTCAACTGAAGTCTGATGATGAGCACAAATTAGGACACGACTATTTTTCTTCTTCAAAATATCATAAGCAGCTCTAGCCAAAAGGCGTGTTTTTCCTGTACCGAAAGGTCCAGCTAAAAGAATGGGGAATTCATGAGTGGCATTCAGAATGACATGCAAAGCCTTTTTCTGACTTTCATCCAGTTGTAGATTGTCATGCAGTGGTTCTTTACTATGGTAATAGTGTGAAGGCTCAGGTTTGGGTTTTGATAACTCATCTATTGTGGGATTCAACCTGAGCACAGCATGTCTGGGTAGATGTAGCAAGGCTTTATGTAGACGACCAAAATAGGAATGTTTAAGTTCAAATACTATTTTAGTTGGATAAGTAAAAGAACAACGCTTCAACTTTTGTGAATCTTCCTTATATAATCCAAACATTATAGCACTGGAATTAGCATCTTTAGGAGGTGTAGCATGGACATGTCTAGCATGGACATACCCATTTTGTAACATAATAAAAGAACCTTCACTGGCCTGTTTTGCATGACTCAGTCTGTCTCCATCCTCTGAATCAATGTAGCCATATCTGTCTTTTTTTTTTTCATTCTCATATGAAAGCCCATATGGGATGTGATTTGACTGATAAATATGAACATCATAAACACCATCACACCTATACAACATATGGTAAAAAGTATTGTGATTAATGTATTTGTAGCTGTTGTAAAAAAAATATTATTTTTTTTTTGTGTTGTAAAACAAATCAATGTAACTTGACTTTGATGGTTATGTGATAACACATTCTTGCTTAGCATTTTCAATTTAATAATTATCAATCAAATGAAGTGAGTAGGATACTATCAGGAGTGAGCCTAGGACATGTGAAAAGCATTCAACTATTGGACTTAATCCCTGCAAGTTCATATTTGAATTCTACAACCATTGAATAGTCTTAGAATAGCTAACAATTGGTGAGCAAGCAGAGCAAGCGAGGAACTATCAGGGGTAACACAATCGAAAATCAGGGATATTAGTTTGTATATATATATGTTTAGACGCACATGTGTCATTTTTGTACTTGACCCTTGCATTTTTATGTTCACTTGGTTGGCAAACCCCATCACATTCTCTACTAAGCAGAATTCTTTGGTTTATCGATCTTTACCTGTATCATCTTAGAAAAATTATTCCGGAGTTAATTTTCTATCAGAATTACAGTAGTGGCAGTGGTAAGTTGTCTTGGTTATTGCACTGTTCGTCATAGCTATACTCCCTATGCAGAGTATTGTTCTTACTAAGAATCCATTGAATAGTTAAGTCACAAAGAGAATACAATGTAGGTCTTGCATTGGCTTATCCAGTGGCTCGCTTGCTGTTTGTGCTGAATCACATTAACCCTCAGCATACATGCACGAGAGGGTTACAGTACTCAGTTTGTCTGTCAAATCATTCTGTCACACAACAAAAAGCAGATCTCGAAGATCGAAACAAATGACATTTTAAGTCCCTTTAAAGTGCCAGAATTTTGTGTTTTGGCTTTTGTTTTTGATTTTTTAGAAAAAGCTAGTTTTTTTTAGGCCATACGATCGTAAGCAATAGTCGGTAACACCCCCTATTGTCACACCATACTAACGTGAGCAAATAATTTCTTGCCCTTGCCCACAATAGTTTTGCTTCATAATCTCAGTGGTTTACCTGTTGGAGTCCCATTGGAGTTCACTGCTGAAACTGCCAGGTAAGTGAGTGTCTCTTGCATGTTTTCTTATGAATACAGATTTACGTCTACCGTTTCATTGCAAGAGCTACATATCGACTTGCATGAGCTACATATTGACATACTGATACTACACCAAATAATTATTCTTTTGGGTCTTTGTAATAGCTAGCTAGCTACTCTGTAGTAACGCTGAGGGTTCTCACATTTGGTGCTTTATTTTAACAGTAAACATAATAGAATGTGAGAGGTATCGTGACACGTGTACTTTTATTCCTATATGTGACAGGCTCTAGGAAAACCGGACATTTCGGGCAAACCAAAAAAAAAAAGAGTTTTATGCTAATAAAAAGCTACAATTTATCTCAACTTAGTGCTAAAATACTGGAGGGTAAAACCTTCAACGCGCACAGAAACTGGCAGTTGAACTGGGCTGTATTGAACTAGAAATCGAGAAACATAAATTGAATTTCCACTTCCGGTATAATTAACGTTTCCATATACTTAATGGCGTACTCCGCATATGCAATTAAATTGTGCAGCCGCTTTTTAACGGCAACTAACGAAGTTTTGCATAGAGTTCTTTTTAGCTTTCAGAGCGTCTCAGAGCCTGTCTTGTCGGAATCCTTGGCTACTCTACTCGATGTAGTGGTAAACTTTCAGCCAGAGGTAAGCTGTAGAGTGCATGCAATAGTCTCAAAGCTATGCCTTTTCTTTTTTTTAGCTGCTTGTTTGAAACTCCACCCATTCCCCATTCATTGTACTTCGAGAACGAGAGAGAATAAAAAGTAGCTTGTCTTTCCACAGCACGCTTGAGGTCTTTTAAGTTGTTTTGACATTTGAAATTTGGCATAGACTTAGAGTAAGGGTCACTAAGACTAATTCTGCAAAAAATAAAAATAGGAGAAAGAAAGAATTTTTCGGATGACTTAGTTCTGGAGCCTATATTATCTCAATTTCAATTTTTGCCCGAAATGTCCGGTTTTCCCAGAGCCTGTCACATATATATTATAATTTTTTTTTTTTCTGGATACCTGTTTAGTAAGCTAGTAAGCTTGCTAGATGAGTGCTCAAATGCACCTCTAGTGTGTTTATTTATTTTTTGGCTATAGTGTAGTCATACAAAGACCAGCCAAATATCATCAAAGAACTAATCAACACCATTTCAATCAACAACACTTCCTTCATTCATTTGCACTTCATTCGTTGCTTTGTCACTTTTTTTTAAATTTTATTACTTAGTGCATCACATCCAGCACTCATAACCAGTTATATACTGATTTATTTTCCTTGTACCAATACACAGATGCAAAGCACACACAGACATTATATAGAAAGATTCACCCACTGAGACACTATGTAGCTAAAGTTTTTTATTATACTGTATAAAATACAGAGACAGATAAACAAACAGACAAACAGACAGACAAACAAACAAGCAGATAAACAAATAGACAGGCAGACAGGCAGACAAGCTGACAACCCTTGAACTCAGTTAATGTGACTGAAAATAAAATTTTATAAGAACAATAACTATAATATTTTGTTGTTGTGTATAATTTGATCATTTTTTAACATACTTTGACAAAAGCTCACTGTGCTCCTTTTCTTCCCAACATAAAAGATGGTGAAACTTGTCCTTATAGTTGTCAGGTGTAAGGTCCTCCTCCAGAATAGAAGTTTCTGATTTCCATTTTTCTTCATTAGTAGTATACCATTCGGAATGATTACGAGGGACACAAGTATGATTAGTTACTTTATTTGTTACTTCAATTTTATTTTGCAGTTTTCTCCTTTCTTTTTTTGACATAGGTGTCTTATCCAATACCTATACCATATAAATTATTAAAGATTAAGAATTTTAACAATTAAAAATGGCTTGCTTACAGGAAAATCTCTCAGGCTTAGTTCAGCAGCTCCAGATGATAGAGTTGTAGAGCCAGAGTTAAACTGTTGTTGCTGTTTTGGTTGTTGTTGCTGCTGCTGTTGTTGCTGTCGCTGCTGATGTTGTTGTTGCTGCTGATGTTGTTGCTGCTGTTGTAGTCGCTGCTGCGGTTGTTGCTGTTGTTGTTGGTGGTGCTGTTGTGGTTGCTGCTGCAGTTGTTGCTGTTGTTGGTGGTGGTGCTGTTGTGGTTGCTGCTGCGATTGTTGCTGTTGTTGGTGGTGTTGTGGTTGCTGCTGCGGTTGTTGCTGTTGTTGTTGGTGGTGCTGTTGTGGTTGTTGCTGCTGTTGGAGTGTAGCACCTGTAAGCATTTAAATTAGACTAACTTAATATTAACTTTTTTTCTGTCAATAGCAGACATTATTTTTAGAATTTTTGTTAGTACTCATCGATTTAATTGGCTTTAGATTATTTTTCAAACTTCATTTCTAGAAAAATTGAGTCAAATTTTGGGTAAGCAGCTGCATTGTTTCCCTATTTATGATTCTCCTCAAATTTGCGCCATTATCATACCACACGAGTGACATCTACTCATCAGTAGCTAAGCTACTCCTGGCTCCTGCTAAAAATAGGATTTTCATATTTGTTAAGAAAGATGTAAGGTTGGACAATGCAACATGCTGGTATTATATTTTTGCACTATCTTGTATCACTCATAATGTAGATACACATCACATGTGTCAAATATGGATAACTATGTCCAAGAAGGGTTCATACACAGGGACGGATAAAGATTTCCCTAAGATTTCAAAATTTGTACACTCCAGTTGTAATTATTTTACTACTTTTTTTTAAATATATAAGATCCCAAAGATAAATTTATTTTTTTAAACCACTGCTGGCATAAATACAGTTCAACTGGAAATACTGTTTATAGGCATCTTACAGGAAAATCTCCTAGGCTTAGTTTAGCAGTGACATACGCTATTTTGTCCAAATCGAGTCCCTCAATGTACTCACATGCTCTCTCAGACTTGTCAACACTGTTAATCCAACTGCATGACTTAGGATCATCATAGAACTTGATATTGGACATTGAGTTACACCTGAAGCAAAAAAATAAATCATAGTGAGCTTCCTCTATCATGCACTATCATAATAGACCTGTAGGAAGTTGAAACAATGCAGTAACAAATATGTGCACAGGAAAATTGGACCCAACGCATCAAACATAAACATTGGGAATAGATTTATTTATTTCTCAAAAAAGGTTTGAGCTAGATGCAATATTATTGAGGGGTAGCACTTGTATTGAAGCAGCTGTTTTGCTGTGAGTTGCAAAACGAGCAGAATTATCACAATTAGCTAAGCATTTAGAAATTGAATTGTAATTGTTTTGTTGTTGTTTTTATAATCTTTAGCAAAAGCTATCTGGATTTGACCTAGTCTGCTCGACGGCTACTTGTATGAGACTTTGATACAGCTAAGTTTTAGAGTTCATTAAAAACGCACTGTGAGAAGTCAGTATAATTACCCACGTATGAATATCACTAGTGGTGTGCTTCAACACAAATGCCGAGCGAGCCAGCCTAGTTTTAAAGTGATAACTAATTATGAGCTATGGTCCTTGGCATAATTTATATAATATTGTTGCAATTAGAAATGTTCTAACTTGACCTACCTATTCACATAGGTCTGAACCAGCTGGTAAAACAGCTATAGTTAGACACCACCTTTAGCTATAGTTAGAAGACACCTTTAGCTTTAGTTAGAAGACACCTTTAGCTTAAGCCACCTTTAGTTATAGTTATAAGCCACCTTTAACTATAGTTAGAAGCTATGTTTAGCTATAGTCACCTTTAGCTATAGTTAGAAGACACCTTTAGCTTTAGTTAGAAGACACCTTTAGCTTAAGCCACCTTTAGTTATAGTTATAAGCCACCTTTAACTATAGTTAGAAGCTATGTTTAGCTATAGTCACCTTTAGCTATAGTTAGAAGTCGCCTTATAGCTATAGTTAGAAGCCACTTTTAGCTATAAGCCACCTTTAGTTATAGTTAGAAGTCGCCTTATAGCTATAGTTAGAAGCCACTTTTAGCTATAAGCCACCTTTAGTTATAGTTATAAGCCACCTTTAACTATAAGAAGCCACTTTTAACTATAGTTAGAAGCCACTTTTAGCTATAGTTTGAAGCCACGTTTAGCTGTTAGAAGTCAACTTTAGCTATAGTTATAAGCTACTTTTAGCTATATTTAGAAGCCACCTTTAGCTATAGCTAGAAGCAACCTTTAGCTATAGTTAGAAGCCATGTTTAGCTATAGTCACCTTTAGCTATAGTTAGAAGTCACCTTATAGCTATAGTTAGAAGCCATGTTTTAGCTATAGTTAGAAGCCACCTTTAGTTATAGTTAGAAGATGATAAGAACCCTCTCATCTTTAATGTTAAGTGAGAAATCATGCAATGTGCAAAAGCCAAACCTGCACAGTTTAATTTACTTAAAAATGTTTTTGTTTACTACTTTTCTCAAAAAAAAATTTAAGTCTGCAGTCTTTGAGATGTGCTGTTGACAGATTGAATGAACAGTCCAAATGAATTTTTACACACACAAATACACGTGTGTTAAGAGGTCTTCATGGCAGCAATAGTGGTGGTAACTGTTTTATAAGTTCATTGTATACTTGTTTAAAAAAAATACAGAAAAATATGATTATTTTTCAAGGCTCTCTGACACTCTTTAAAAATATTAAAAAGATAAGCTTGGACAAACATTTAACATTTGTATGTTAGTTTCAAGGACAAGGCATTTACATTTGATAACGCTCAATGGTGCTTACGGATACTATTACATAATAAAGACAAAAACATATCAACATACTTTTCTCCGAGTAGTTCAATGTGTGTGGCTTCTTCAGAAGAGATGAGGCTTACACATTTTTTCTTGTAACTTTCTCTTGTTAACTCCATTTGCATGGACACTGGGTCAATTATGTCATGGTTGCTCAGACTGATAGCAGTCTCCATGAGAGACGAGGGGAAAGAATCCAGTTCAGTAGAAGGAAATGGATTCTGTGCACCTCTCACTGTGGGAGGATTTGAAGACTGACTGTGTTGAAGTTTTGATTGCGGCTGTGAGTAAGCTCTAAATGGCCCAGTTGTCTATAAGCAGTATAATGGTAAAAGGTAACACATTTGTTTGATGCATTAAATGCTGTTGATATGTATATGGGATATGATTATAATAAAACAGTTGAACCAAGTTTAGTGGTTCTTAAATAAGGAACAAACAACATCAAGAAGAAGCTAACAATGACTACCTACAATTGAAATCCTAGCTTAACTATTTTCTCATTTCCCTCCAGTTAAACTAACCAAAGTCAAGTGGATTTGTGGTCAAAACTTGTTGAGTTTATAATTATTTTATGGTACATATTATCTGATGCAATGATATGCATTTGATGCTGATAGGATTCGAAGCACACAAGTGGTAATATAAATACAAAAAAGAGGCTGATGTAGTGAATGCTCTACAATGAATTTTGTCTAATGTGGAGACAGTTGGTGTCACTGTATGGAGCAGAAGCCAAAGCTAGTATTGATGTAATTTCAACATGCATTTTATCAATTTTTCCCACAACATTGTGCAACTCCATCAAACCTAAAGCCTAATCCAGTCAGCTAAGTCAGTTCATTCCCAATTTAACAATTGACAGACAGACAAAAAGACAGAACAATTACTATAACCCTTTTGCGCATGCACACTGGGGGTTAACAACCAGAAAAAGTGCAATATCAGCAAGTATAGCAGAACAAAATCCCAAACATTCAAATAATAGAGAAAATAATGTATTCCTTGGAGACCCCAATAAAGGTATACACCAATTTCTAAGTCTAAATAAAATAAAAAATTTTAAAAGAGAAGAAGGGGGGGGGGAAAGAAGCAAAACTAGAGAAAATGGCTGATCTCAAATTATTGGAAACAAAAATGTCACTACTTCTGACACTTTCCCCCTCTTAGTTACCAACTCATGACCAGAGGATGAGCAAAATTCCTAGTAACAATTAATAGTCCATAAATTAGTTGAAAGAATTCATGAATTCAATTCAAAGAATCATTACTCAGACTTAAAAGATATTCATGGTAAATTCAAAACATGTACTTATAGGATAGTCTGACGTAGCTGACCCTTTACCTTATATTATTGGGGGAAGAGGGGAAGGAAAAAATTTGGGGATACGGTTATACGGTAGTACCAAATTTGTCCAAGCCATCCGATTTCAGGTGGCAGTCAATTAAAATATCTGAGGATAAATTAAATAGTTTGTCCAGATATTGTGATGATCCTTCATGTAGCATTACAGCTAGGCAAGTAGATGTGGGCTGCTAGTACCCCTGCTTTTAACTCGAAACAGTAAGGAAATGGGTGCTTAAAAAAATGGGTGCTTAACAGCAAGTAGTACGCCCTAAAAACTAGGGTTGAGCACCAACCAGCAGTAGATGAGATGCATGGAGCGCTTAATAGAAAGTACTAAAAGCCGGGAAGAAAATGGGCACTTAATGGAAAAAAAACAGCGCTTAATCGTTGACTACTAGTTGCATAAAAAGAGGCTTTGGACATAATTATCAAGTGTAAATATTTAGGTTATTAAATCATTATTTTCCACTTGCAATGGTTGATCTCAAAATAATTCAAACAAAAATAATAGTACTACTTCTGTCAGTTTCTTCCAGCCGTACAGAACAATCAGCAATTAGAAATTTCTAATTGTGGAAGTGCAGGACAGGTTTGTCTTACGGTCACATTTAGTAGCGGTTGAAATTTAAACACTTTTTGCTATCAAAAGCAACAAACTGAGAAAATATAAGACACAGTATGAGTAGGCTATGAAATTACACCCATATCCATAGCACAACAATCCTGCATTTTTTCTAAGTAAAGGGACCTTTACTTTTGTTGCTTCATTGACAATAGCTTATGTAATTGTTAGGAATGTTCTGGATTCCCCCTGGGTGTTTCCCTCAAACACCATAAACACCAGTGAGCATAATTCAGTCACTCTTACCTTATTGCCCTTTTCAAATTGTCTTAGATGTGTTATTACTGTAACAAAAGCAATGTAAGCATATTATATTCACCTATTGCACATAGACTGGAGAGCTACTTACCTCCTGCTTTTCTCCTTTGGTTTCTCAAGTGTTTGTTCCATTCTCTCTGCTCTTGAGTTCCATGAGCAAAGGTACATCTGTGACGTCGACACGTACCTCTGTGAGGATCACAAAGGCGTACATTCCCCCAAACCCTATCCATGAGATTGTCAGGTGGACTTCTGACTTCAGTGGTCTCATAAAATTCTTCGTGCTCATTCCAAATAATTTCAATCCTTTCCCCGAGGTGGTTGCAGCGAATGTCCCCGGGGTTGCCCCTGTACTTGAAGAAACACCACCAGCAGCAGTAATTGCTATCTTCTTCAGACATATTTTGGCCCTTAAAAACACTGAGAGAAGCTGCACTACCAGACAAACCCTACACCAATTTTATTTATACCCCCATGATTTCGCTTATGCGCGCAGAGCTAAGGCGGATATTTGTCTAGGTAGCTACAAATGAATCTCGGTTAGGTGTCTTTGACGTTAGTTGGTCGTCCACCGGCATTTGAGCAAAATGGTGACATCGCAAAAAAAAATTTTAAAAATTAACAACTTCAGCAACAAAACACCTCATTTTCTTACCGTGTTAGAGGGTGGTGCTGAGCAGCCAACAAAAGAAAATCTTATGGAGCCTATATGATTACTTATTCTCGCCAAGTGGCCTGCCATCTCAATGGTCTGGCTACAATTATACCTTCCAAATACTCCTCCATTAAAAATCTGGCTGGCCACTCAGTCCCCTCTGCTATGCTGACTGTTCCCCTCAAGCAATGATTATGACAGGCTGCCATCTTTGTGGCATCATGTTTGGTCTCTGTGTCTATTCTTCTTAGTTGAAGTTACCAGATAGGACCTTTTGATTGCCTCATGCTTCCAACACTGATCTTAAGTACTTAATGCTAGTTACACATTCCACCTCACTACCTCCCAACATTATCGTATTATTTCAACCTGTAAGTAGCTTGTCTTCCTTACACCCATGCCTTGATCACCTTCTCCAATTCCGCTACTGTTGTCTCCTCAGTTTGTCTACAAAAGCTGCAGCATTATCATCAGGAAATAAGTTATGTTGCTATACAATCATCGAAAGACTGCACTAAATTGAACAGAGAGGGAGGTAGCTACAATATGTACTTCTTCAAAAGGGATGATGAGCACAAAAAGCAAGGTATTATTTTCCAGAACTTTCTCTATGAGTTGTCTGGCTCAGAATATCATGTCAGTACATCTTCTAGTATCACACTATACTCTGCAAACTCACTGACCTTTGCAAGAACCGTCCCACTATGTCCAGCAAATTGATATTTCACCAGTTGTCACACTGTGACAAAAATACATTAGCTCAAGTCAACCTGTAGTAATAGCAGAGATAACGGGATGCCTATTCAACTTCAACTGAACACAATTTGTAAAAAGCTTTGGTAAAGATTTGACAAAGTTAATGCACGTAAGAAAGAGTGCAGTAGCTAGGACATGGAGAGCAATTTTGGTGAGCATAATTAGGAAATGTACTGTTCAACTTTAAATGTACTGAAATTAGCTAGTTTATACTACTTCAACGCGAGTATTTTTGTTCCTAATAATGTTAATCTTGGAGACTATTATGAGATGTAAGTAATGTCAAAATTTACTTAAAAAAAAAAAAAAAAAAAAAAGCAAAGAAATATCCAAGCTCCTATTAATAGTAGGACGTAGAGATGGTTATTTTATAATCATATAGATATAGATTTCTTCAATCAACCAATGAAATTGTTTATTGAATAAAAATACAATGCAAAATAAATAAAAAGTGTGGAATACATAATATTATACAATTTATATAGCTATCTACAAAAAAATTTAAAAAAGCTGGTCACAAATATAAAAAGAAAAAATCCGTGAAAAAATGTTAGTTTGGTGGAAATTGTGATCCTTCCACAATGCATTGCTTCTTACTATAGTGGATTAGGAGCTGGTCCCAGGTGTCATCATAACTCAATAATGCCTTATTTCCTACAGTAGCCATAGACACAAACATTTTTAGTTTAAGGCACAATTTTTGTCATCTATATAATTATAATAACGCAGAAACTTTCTCTAAACATTGGCTATGAGAAAAAACAACAGCAAAACACGCAGCTGTGATCACACAATTTTTGGCACTCTGTGTGTGCTTTACATGTCTTCACACTTTTTAGTTCAACTAAACTTGTATAATAATTATTGTGAAGTACATGTACTTCCTAATGCTTGACATAACTGGGCAATTCTTGAAATAATCTCATCTATCTATTTCACAATGTTAAATGCACGTTGCACATGCTTGATATAACTACAAAGCGCAGAAATTATTAGTGACCAGTAGGTTAGAATTGATGCACAATTTTAAATGTTTGCTGTAGCAAACTGAGTTTTGGGCAAGTCAATCAAGTTAGAGCTACAATTAGCTCAGTTTGCGACCTTTACTACAATTTTCTCTTTACTACATAGCTTTACTGCAAAGAATGTCTACCAAGGATAGCTAGAAGGGAGAAGTGTAAAACAAATGCACTTTGAAAGTCAAACATATGAGAAAAGCTAAGTGCTTAATTTCTGTGAATTCGTAACTCCATCCTTCCTCCCAGCCAGTTTACTGCTGCATTTTGATTGGTCAATCTCTTTTTCGCCAATTCTATGGCTTCATCATTCGGATTCCAACCAGTGTCGCCACACAAGAAAGGTATTTATATTGATGGTCATGAATAGGACTGTAAAGTACCGTTATGAATGTTTGAAGATGTTGGACTAGTTGGAAAGTAGATATTTATTAAGGCTAGTTTTCAGTGATAAAGAGATGTAGCTTTTATTGTCTCAAAGAAGCTGGTTAGATATTTATTAAGGCTAGTTTTCAGTGGTAAAGAGATGTAGCTTTTATTGTCTCAAAGAAGCTGGTATGAATGTACCTGATAAGGCTTTATGTTCATGATGTTCAGAATATTGAAATTATACGCCTTCTAACAGCTGCTCTCATGTTGTTTTTCTAACGGTTACTTGAATGCTCCAATATTTACTGCTCTTCATTTCTGTCACTGTGTTATGGGTTTCTCAGCTTTCTAATATCTTTCTTAAAAAGCAACATACAAAAAAAATTCCCTGGCTTTTCTTTAGTTTAGCAGTCTCAACTTTTCAGATATCTACTATGTTCTGCTATAACCTTAGGCATCATTGAACAACTACCTTTGTTTATTGGGAATGACTAGCCAGTCCCTCTGTTTCTCGCAGTCACACTTATGCTAAAGATAATAGACAGGTAAGGTTAAGCTAAGCTAACTTTATGGGATACATAAGGTAAGAGTGGCAAAATGTAAAGACTTGGTTGTTGTTTTTTAGTGGAATATCTCCACTCCTCTATTATAAGCATTACCCTATTTAATCTTTTGTGCTGAGATATTTCAAATCAAAATCTAAGACTGGAATGGGTTAAAAAGATGAAAACATCGAAACTAGCCTCAGTTACTTATTGTTCATCTGATAATATGAATTTCCTTTTAGAAGGGCTGCCATGTCAGTAACTTGGGAGGTGATTTACTATTTATCGTTGGTCCTATTACGGATACTATTATTTCATTTCTTAAAAAATGCTGACCTTTAAAAGGAAAAATCACTTTCTTTTGTTGTTCACTAATTATCAATCAGCTGATTGCTATGCAATATTTTCAACAATAATTTACCTACTTTAAATCTCAAACATTTTAGCTTAATAGTCAGGCCTTCTTTGTTCATGTTTCCCAAAGAAAGGCAGGAGTCTCCAGCCAAAATGTAGGCATTGTTACAATAAAAAAAAACAGAGTTGGAAATACTCATGTACCTTCTAATTCATTTACAAATAATGCTAGCTGTATTTGCTCCATAAAATGAAATGAAAGCTGCTTACCAAGGATGACTAGACCATATTTACTTCGAGTGATGCCCACATTGATTTGATGTTTATCTGTGATAAAGCCCAAGTTCTCTCTCTTCCAAGTATAGTCAGCCTGGACAATATACTTGTTCTTGATCTTGTTCAATGGCTGAGACCTAACCGTAGACAAAATCACAATCCCGAACTCATTTCCTGAAACAAAATGGCGAATGAAAACAATGATGGTGAGCAGAATCAGTCTCACCTTGGCTTTCACTAATGGAAGCAACTAAGATTTTTCTTAATTCTCTATTGTTCGTCTTTATAAAGGTTTTTATTTTTTCCTTTTGAGCTGAGTAAGGTGTCAATATAGCTAGTTCAGTAATGGGTACATTATGCTTCATGTGAAGACATCTTGCAATTTCAACCTACAATTAAATGAGAACAATGTATAATATATGTGTATAATATATTATATATATATAAATAAAATTAAAAAATATATATTATACTTATACTATAATAAATATATAAACTAATTTAACATACTGCTTTTTTGGCTTCTGTTAAGTTAGACTTTGACTCCATTCCTATGTTAACATTTTCTTCACTTCTAGTTTGGCCATCATCCTCTTTGCTGACTTGATTAACAAACACAATTGGCAGTTTTGGCCCTTGAGGCCAAAATCCTTCTATTCTTGTCTCAGGATTAGTTCGCGAAGTCACTGACCGATCAGTTTCAAGCTCATCGCCATAAAAATGCTCTGAAGGAAATTTGCATATTTCTTCGTGCTAAAAATATTATATATGTATTTACATAAAGAACTTAATATTAATGAGTTGGCAATCACAAAGTAGACACTCATTGAGTCCTTTTCAATTTGTACATCATGCATTGTGGTTTACTATTCCCATTATATCACTTCAGTGCTTTACATTGGGTTCAGTTGTTGCTGAGATATTACTGGGAGCATGGTTATTCTCAAAATTACTTACTATTCTCATTGACAAGTGGAAACTAAATGAAGGTTAGGACATTACAAATATGACAGATTTCACGGAAAAGCATTTAAACAATATTCTCATGTAATTATACCAGGAAATACACAACAAATTGCTGGGCATTTTGGGGGGAAAACAAACAAAAAACAACAACAACATAAAATAACATACCATTCGATACTGAGTCTTTAATTTTGAAGTATATTTTTCTTCATAATGAACTGTAATTCTCTCAAACAATGACGTGGACAATCCACACTTTTTAGCAGGGCTATAGTCAATGACTGGCTGCAGCTGCTGGTGGTCTCCAATAAGAACTGCGTGTTCACACAGGCGAAGGGGGACGATTGTTTCTGGTTCATAGGCCATACCACTCTCATCAATTATACACTGACGGACTTTGAAGATTTTAGCTCTTTTTCCTGAAGCCTCATTGCAAGTGCAGAACACTATATCATACCGGTTCTGGTCCAAAAATTCCTTTGTTGCCTCATCTACTGCTTGTTTATATTGTTTAATGATATCTCCAGGTACAAGCTTTCCTTCAGATTTTATTTGCCTTATTTTTACTTCCACTTCTCTGAGTTTTTCCAACATCTTACTTATTTTACAATTGTTTTCATCACGTAGCAAGTGATGCAAAGCAAACTTTTTAGCCCATGGTGGACATTCAGCTGCAGGAGAAGGAGCTGGCAAATGTGAAGGATCTGGGTAGGACTTCTTTTCTACAGAAGAGCTGTAGATTCTTAAAATTTTGAGTTGCAATTGAGTGTTTCTTGACAGCAGTATGTCAATTTTTTCTGTAAAAGAAAAAAAAAAGACTATAGAGTTAAGTACCTATAAAAGGCCCTCCTCATTCCATACTTGTGTCTTCATACAAGTATAATAGAGGATAAATATAACAAAATACACTGGCTGTAAAATAATGGCATAAGGAATATGATCTTGATGGAGATACAAAGGGACAAAATCTGCACCCTATTTTTATAAATGGTTTCATTGAGACATTGTGTGGGGAGTTGGGAAAAGGTAAAAGGAGGTAGGGGAGGATATTGAAGACTGATAGCACCCAAAAGTCAGCTACACTTACCATTAAAACACAAATTATTATTTCAAGTTGCACTTTGATGCTTTTGGTAAACATTTGTAAAGAAATTTGTCAATTCTCAACATAAAATCAAAGATATCTAAATATCAGGTCTTACCTAGGACCACATCCACAGACTTATTGGAGGGACCACAATAAAACACACACTTGTGGCTACAGTCTGCTTTGTTTAATCGCTTGTTCAACATGGCAAAGATAAATGCCAGGTGAGCTCCAGTTAGACTCTTTCCAGTTCCTGGAATTAAATGAATATCTCTAGTTATACAATACAGCAGAGTTTGACAGAAACAAGCAGTTTCACAAGAACATTGACTCTAAAAATAATTGCATTTGCAGGAATATAAAATAAAAAAGGAATAATAAACCATATGAATTTAGCCCTAAGATATAGACAGCATCTGCTATTGCTGACAGATTTTTTATTGATAGTTCAAAGTAACATTATGCTTTTTTATATCAGTATAGCTAGTTCATCTCCTATATTCATAAACACATTCAAATTCACTATTTACTTCATCATTGATATTCAGTTAGCTATGGAGCAATCAAAAATATGTAACATAATATTATAGAATGCATAATTTTTTTTTTTAATGTTTAATGAACATTAAAATAAAGTCAAATACATGTAAATTATTGGAAACACTGTTTAAAAATACACCTTACAATAACTCTGCCTCATCATCTACACTAATTTTTACTGGACATTCACTCAACCATTGTCTTATAACTTACCAGGAGGCCCCTGAACTAGATGAAAAGGAGATTCCAGTGCCAATTCAATGGCTTGATTTTGCCATTTATTCAATGATATTGACTTTTTTATATCACTTGTAATGGACCATCTTAATACTGACGTAGAAAGTTCTTGTACATCATGTGAGGGATAATTGTTATAATCTGCAATAGAGTAACACACAACATTACAACTAGTTAGATACATAGCTTTTTTCATTAGATGTATAATGTACTTGTATACTCTTTCTAAATAAACATGCTCTTTTACCACCACTGGATGGATGGTTATCATTAAGTTATTACTTTTCAACAAACAATAAACATGAATGTAGTTTTACACGGAAACTTATTACCAGTTCAATAAAGCTTTGAAAGAGCCAAATATGAGAGTACATCATATAGTGTGAAATACCTTCTATATCATCAACATTTACAGCAACAGCTTGAGATAATTTTGAAGATTCCTTTGGATTCCACAGCCTCAAGAGTCCTGCAAATACTTTCCTAAGAATACAACAATAAACAAACATTACAATTGGCTACATAAACCTGAGCTGCTTATGACTTACCTGTATGATACACTCATGGGCGTTATTTGGACTTCATAGTTCCATTCCTTGGATTCCAGCTTATGTTTCATATCTTCTGATATGCGACAATTACTGTCTCCAATGTTTTGCATAAACACCTGCTGTATTAAATCAGTTTCAGCAATTTTTTCAATATAATCAACAACAAAATGAAAAACTGCTTTTGTTCCTGATTTAGTGCCATCTTCACAGCGCACACACACCAATGACCCAGTTTGAATTTTTAAAAATTCTGAACACTCTCTTGCAAAATTAATTGGAATAATCATTTTAACTTTGCCATTAGTTACATAATAGAGCTCGTTAATAGCACCATCGGGTACTACTAGTTGCGGCCACTTCAAGGAAACATCGCACAATACAGTGGGCTTCATACCCTTTTCTCGAATACTCTTTTCAGCTGCTTCAGCTAAAAGTACTGTCTTCCATAAGGTAATGTATTGCTCAATATTCTTATAACTTTTCTTTGATGCTTGAGATAAGTTTGGGTCTGAGAAGCATTCTGCTGGGC
>WLWD01004010.1_pt1 | contig 18538 bp, 2 predicted proteins | sample 6712731 | NCBI WGS metagenome assembly WLWD01 (sample SAMN12718690, study PRJNA576275) | sponge metagenome | isolation source: marine sponge | host: Mycale hentscheli | place: New Zealand: South Island, Marlborough, Capsize Point | collected 2014-11-01
GTGGACGTAGCTGCTGATGTTGCATATGAACGCTTGCAGGAGGATCCTACACTAGGAGATAGAACTATGCTATCCCCAGACCAAATAAAACAACTACTCCTTCTATGTCTTAATGCAGCATATCTGGCATATGACAATGAGTTTTACCAGCAGACATTTGGAACTGCGATGGGGTCACCAGTTTCCGTAGTAGTGGCAGATCTAGTAATGGAAGATGTAGAGGAAAGAGCACTAAGAACCTATCACTCTCCCCCATTATTTTGGAAGAGGTATGTTGACGATATCTGTGCAGCACTTGAGAGGAATAACATTGATGACTTCAAACAACATATAGATTCCATAGAGCCATCCATAAAGTTCACAATGGAACTGGAATCAAACAAGCAATTATCCTTCCTGGACACTACGATTCACCACCATGAAGATGGTAGTCTCAGCACCACTGTCTACAGAAAGCCAACACAGACAGACAAGTATTTGTCCTTTGATTCTCATCACCCCATGGAACACAAGAGAGCTGTGGCTACTACACTCTTCCATAGGGCAAAAAAGATCTGCAGTTTCCATCTAGATAGAGTCAAAGAAGAAGAACATGTCACTCAAGCTTTGAGACAAAATGGCTATCCACTAAAGATGATAGAAAGAATATCTAAAAAGATGAGCACAAATAGTGCAAGGAATAGCATTATGGAGGACAGACAACCAGTTGCAACCGTAGTACTCCCATATATAAGAAATGTATCTGAGAGTATCAGAAGGATATTGACTCCTCTTAATATAAGAACCTGCTTCAGACCTCACAAAACTCTCAGGCAACTACTTGTACATCCGAAAACTCCCATCCAGATAAATCAAAGGAATGGCGTTGTCTACAAAATCACTTGTGGTACCTGCAAAGAGGTATATATTGGCCAGACAGGACGCACACTGCAGCACAGAGTGAAGGAGCACCAAAGAGCCTTGACTTCCTTTGATGCCATATACAACACTTCAGCTGTGGCAGAGCATGCAATAAGAAGGAACCATCAGATTGATTGGAGCAATGTGAAAGTTATAGACTGTCAGCAGAACTGGACCCAGAGGTGTTTGCTTGAATCTTGGTATATTAAAAAGACCAGCAACACAATCAACAGGGAAAATGGACCACTGCCTGAAGTGTACAATGCCCTTATCACCTAAGCCCTAGGGACAAGTCAAAAATAAACATGTTATTAAAGTAACACAGCATTTACATCCTAAGGTCATTCTTTTTTGTATCAAATATTACCATTACACTGATGATGGCCACTGTAGAGTGGTCGAAACGTCTATTTGTTTTATTTAATAAGACTAGTGCATTCGAATAAAAACTGAGAAAATGAGTATACCTAGTCACACAGGAATTTTTCGTATACACATACAGATAACACCAGAAACAACAAGAAACCTGGATGCAGGCTGCCTATGCTGCTTGCAAGGCAGCCTGCAAGTAAGTATACATCAAACATAATCATAATCATCAGTTATCTTGCTGTTTACATTATGAGATAGATCTGTGAAGGACTTAAGTAAAAAAATTGGGTTAAGTTATATATATATATATAGGAAGAGAAAAATAATGCTATTGTGATGCACAGTAGATTGAACTTTAACATGCCACTTCTTCCTCCCTCACACACACACACACACATTTCCCACACTCTTAATTAAAATGCTAGAGACAGTCTTCATGGACAATAGAATTGCATAATGAAGCATATGATTGTGGTTATCACACACACACACACACACACACACACATGATAATGTTTTAGCAACAAAATAATGAGACTCATATTATTCACATGAACATACAGTCTATTGGGGACTCATAAGTCTCCTTGCCAGACAAGCTATAGTGGATGGGACACCCAAAATCATATCTAATATTAAAAAACCCAACAAACAAACAAACAAAAACAATATACATGTACTTGGTTCCACCTCATTCATATAATGTGCTCATGTGTTGTTGTTGTTTCTATATCAGATTTTTGGGTGTCCCATCCACTGGTTGTTATTTCTCCCCTTTCTCTCTCCACGCACACACACACACACACACATTGTACACCCAATGTAATTTATTGCTTCTTCCCTTCTTGTATTTGTTTTTATAGGAGAGAACTCACTTTCACCAATTCCACATGCAGGCCTGACAGAAGTGCTCACAATATGATGTGGTGATGTAGTTAGGAAGGCAGGAGAATATGATTGTCCCTATCAACCAGGAAGCTTCCTGGGGATTTCATATCCAATGGCTGGCTGGGGAGAGAGAGAGAGAATAGGCAACTATGGGATAACTCATGTGACTGCAGAAAACATGTCAGTAAACATTAATATGTGCAAGGGAGAGTCCCAGCTGTGAGCCAGACCAGGTGGACAAGTGTGCTAAAGTATGTACAAAATTTGGTATTGGACTTGCATTATAAATGACTTTTATTCTCTACCAAATAATGTGAATGTATTGTATGTATTTTCTCTCTTTCACAGGCTTAACAGATTTAAAAATATTTGGTCGCCACTGGGAATCGAACCCAGGAGGACCCGCTTGTATAACGAACAAGCACTCTGCCACTGAGCTACTACAACCAGCCGACAAACAAACTCTCCAATTCTGTATTTATACTGTTAAGGGGTACTGCTATGCTACAATCTCACTCTCAACAGACCAACGAAAATTCTCTCTTTTTCAAAGATTCTTATTATTCGTTGAATTTTTTTTACTCACCTAATTTATCACTTCACAATTTCTTTCTCAGCCTTCTTTTACTCATTAGATGTATTCTCTCTCTTTCACAGGCTTTTTATAACAATATATATTTAGTCAAGTTACCATGAACACATGTACAACACCTTCTGGCTGTGACTGTTGGTGAAGTAGTACGAGATGTTTGCAGTGTTTAGTATGCCTTGCCTATCCACAATGCATTCACACATGCTAAGTACCTTGGAATACTATTTAAAATAAATCCACACACACACATTCGTGTAACTATGGTAAAAGCCAATTGTTGGCATCACTGCCAACATATGTAGTAGAATAGAGAGTGAGTTTGTCACTTCAGCAAATATTTAGTGGAAGGCTAAATGTCTATAGTTAATTATATGACACATTCAGAGTGATTGAGTGAATAGCAACATGTCTCCTTGAGTTGTTAAGCAGAATACTGTATGTATGAAATGTATTTTGCTATCCTGCATGGAAATTTTTTATTCTCCTACGTCAGGGACTGAGTGATTGAAATGTATAAAGCCACAATGGTCACCAATTATTGTCAATAGTTATTATAGGCATTGTTTAGCAGTTATTACTATGGTATTAAGTAGCAAGTGTAAGGGGAATGGTACCCATGAAGGCCTTCGTTCACTTTACTTGGAGTCTCAATTGTGAATTTTGTTACACTCTCGATAGGCCACTTCCCACACTAAATAATACACAGGCAAAGAACAAGGCCACACAGTCCAAGAATGTGGCCACTACATCTCCCATTCTTTATCATACGCGCTACAGTGCAACCAGCAGCAGCAGCTGACAGACCGGCTGGATTACATGATGATGTAGCTAACCAACAACAAAAAAGCAAAATAAGAACATTCCATGTCCATAAATTCCTACAGGATTAAAAAAAAATTTTTTTTTTTTAACTGCAATGATTTTTAGAAATCATGTTGAAATTTGCTATCAGAAGTTTTAACATTAGCAGTCCTATCCAACATATTATACAGTACATAGTAGTTCCAAGAACACCACTGTTTCAAGAATACTGAACTAAGCAAGTACTGGGGCTTCAAAATAGCAATAGAAGGGGACAGTACTTCTTACTGTGTTTTTTGTTGACACAAACCACTGGAATAATCATTATTTAATATAATTATATCATAACTAGTACAATACTAGCGTTTAAGACAAACTTACTTGGGGGGGGGGGAATTAGATGTATGTGTATGGTTGTTCTTTACCAATACTATGTATAGGAGAGAAAACAGTCAGCAACTAGCACGTTTATTTGTATGGAGGAAATAAATTCTATGTATCATAATAAGAGCCAGAATGCTTGTGCACTATGAGCCAGCTGTGCAAGCAAAGTTCCTGGAGCCAAACGAAGAACTCGTAGGAAACAGTCATTACTCATACAAAACGGTGTGGGTACCTGAAGTCCCACTTGGAATATCACACAGGAGGGGAGGAGAATCAGTGTTGTTTCATACAGGCTATGGGAGCCCTGGGATTATCCCCCCACCCTAATTTTTTTCTCTGACTGAAATTTCTTAATAATGATAAGTAAAGTATGAAAATTATAGCTTAATTACTCTATTGCTAGACAGTCATGATTTTGAAGCAGTGTTGGACATTTTTAAGAACAGTTTCTTAAAAATGTCCAACACTGCTTCAAAATCATGACTGTCTAGTTCTGGTCATTCGTAATAGTTTGTCCACATTTTCATCTAATCATCTGTTTCATAGTCGTGATGCCACCATTTTCATGTGGCTAAAATGATTTTGTGACTCTACAAAATCTCCCCCTCCCCCCCCCCCCCCCCCCAGAAATAAGTCCTTTATAAATCCCTATAAAAAAAATAATAATAATAAAAAAAGAAAAAAAATTAAAAAAAAAAGAAAAGTGGTATCACAACAACAATGCTCTTCAGGAGCTAAGGGAGGGAGGGAGGCCGAAAGCGGTACACCAAATCTATCCACTCATTTCATAATAAATTTTAAGGGCAGATAATGGATTTTTTTCTATGTATTGTGGTATATATAAATCTGGATAGACTTGATAATAATGTGTTCAGTTTTGTTTTTGTAACAGATGCAATATATCACGTGTGTGTGTGTAGTGTATGTGTGTGCGAGTGTAGAAGCCCTACTAACACGGACTGGATCGCGCTATCCTATAGTCAGAGTCCTGTGAAAATTCCCCCTATATATAAATCTGGATAGACTTGATAATAATGTGTTCAGTTTTATCACAGATGCAGTATCTCACGTGTGTGTGTGTGTGTGTAGTGTATGTGTGTGCGAGTGTAGAAGCCCTACTAACATGGACTGCGTTGCGCTATCCTACAGTCAGAGTCCTGTGAAAATTCCCCCTCAATTCTGTTTCTTCCAGCAGTCTAAGAGCTGCTTGAATGTGCATGTTTACTATATGGCAGTGTGTGTGGCAGTTGGCAGTGCTGTCTCAAAGTGGTATATTAAAACTTAGAGGAATCTCGCTCCCAAACCACAATTATCACATTTTTGTGGATTCTAAGCAGATGGTTTAGTAATGTGAAAAGAAAGAAAAAAAAGGTTGTGTTGGTGTGTAGTGATTGTGTCTGTGGCTCAGAGCCTCTGGAGGTCCAGAGTTCAAGTCCCACTCTGGCAGCTTTCCATCTGGTCTTTCTTCCTCTGCCTCCCACCAGTCCTTCTAGCTGTTTGGATACCTTTTTTTTATTTTTTTTTATTATTATTTTTTTTTTTACAGGGATTTATAAAGGATTTATTGCTGAGGGGGGGGAGGGGTTTGTAGCGTCACAAAATCATTTTAGCCGCATGAAAATGGAGGCATCACGACTATGAAACAGATGATTAGATGAAAATGTGGACAAACTATTACGAATGACCAGAACTAGACAGTCATGATTTTGAAGCAGTGTTGGACATTTTTAAGAAACTGTTTCTTAAAAATGTCCAACACTGCTTCAAAATCATGACTGTCTAGCAATAGAGTAATTAAGCTATAGTTTTCATACTTTACTTATCATTATTAAGAAATTTCAGTCAGAGAAAAAAATTAGGGTGGGGGGGGGGATAATCCCAGGGCTCCCATAGCCTGTATGACACTGACTTTAACAAATACTACTTATACTAGCTTTTATTTTTTTATTTTTTTATTTTTTTATTCTATTATTATCATTATTTAGTATCCCATTAGTTAATCTTTGACATAATGTATGTTGGTATTCCTTGGGGCGGTTTCCCATTAGGTCACTTTCCAAACAAACAACCCCCTCGGCCAGGGTTACATTGTCCAAGAATGTGACCACAAACTACAAAACTGACAGACAGTCAGAGAGTGAGGGAAATCTTATGAGATGTATGTGTATGGTTGTACTTTACCATTGTTGCTATTGGTGCTGTGAACACCCACCCAGCACTGCAGTTCAGTGTGATGTGGTAAGGATTGGTTAGCCACAATCACCGCAAATAAGGTTGTATCTAACCAGATCTAAACTTCCAGGAAACAGCAGAAAGTGAAGCGACTGGCTGAATGACCCTGAATAGGTGAATGAATGAATGGCTTGGCTAGGATGTAACTGGTATCCAAGGGTAGCTACCTACCATGATTATGAATTGTGATACTTATGTTTACTAATGTTTGAATATGAACTGGATATTAGTGAGGCATACGTTGACAAAACAGATCAATTAGATCATTCATACGACTGATCATGTCATCCCGGCATCTTTCTTACTTCCTTTTAAAATTTCCACATTATTTACATAGTTGTTGGTTTCGCTTCACCATCATTTAATATAGACTGTCTGTCAGTTTTTGCAGTTTGTGATCTTATACTTGGGCAATGTAACCTTGTTTTCTTCCTGGCCAAGGAAAGGAGGGGATTGTTTTGATTAGAAAGTGACCTAATTGGGAAGCCGCCCCAAGGAATACTAACATACGTTATGTCAAAGATTAACTAATGGGATACTAAGTAATGAACAATGACCTGAAATTTACTAACCTTCCTTTATGCTAATACTAATAGTAATGCTTAAACTACTCGCCGATAATTGATAATTAAGAGGAGAATCATGAATATTTAAAGTCCATTGTAACACACATTCACACATACTACTTATAGTAATTTTTATTTTATTATTTTTTAAAAAAAATTCTATTATTATTAATCCCTTTTGATCTAACCCATTCAAGTTGTTCAGGTTTATCATTTCTATTCACAGTTCTTTCTTCCTTTGTTCTTTATCCTCAATCTATTAGACTGCCAATCAGCACCTGTTGGACACACGTAACACCTTCTGGCTGTGGTCGGTGTAGCAGTACGAGATGTTACTCATGCTTACTATGTCTTGCCTACCCTCAATACATAAGCACATACTAGCTAGCTTGAAATAGAACTTTAAAACACATACACACACACACACACACACAAGTAACTATGGTAAAAACCAATTGTTGGCATCACTGCCAACATGTAGTAGAGAAGAGAGTGAGTTGTCACTTCAGCAAATATTTAGTTGAAGGCTAATTGTCTATAGTTAATTATGGTGGTTTAGACACATTCAGAGTGATTGAATAAAATTAGCAGCATTTCTCCTTGAGTTGACGTCAGTAAATTAGAAACTAAATATAGAATGCAGGGCAATGTTTAAGCAGAGTACTGTTTGTATAAACGTATTTTGCTATCCTATGTGGAAATTTTTTATTCTCCTATGTTAGGGACGAGTGATTGAAATGTATATTTCAACTCCTGTAATAATATACCTGTATGGGTGATGTCACCAACATAAGCATTAACATATTATATACTTAAGTATGTATGTATGTGTGTACATGTGTATGCATATTATGCATATATGTACATATGTGTATATATGTATGTATGTATGTGTGTATGTGTATGCATGTGTTTATGCACATATTTGTATTCCACGAATTTAATAAGCCGGCGTGTGCTTGTGCTTGTGTTCATAAGTGCATGTCTGACTTAATCTGACAGAAACACCCAGGGGTGTGTATTGTTCTTGTGAACTTTCAGTCTATTGGAATCTCACCAATACACATGAATTACACTATATAGGCAGTGTGTGGGTGTTTATTGTGCAAGAGGTCACAACCATAGCCTCGGATAAAACCTCCAGTTGTCCCAAAGGGGTAAAGGTAACGACTGTGGTGGGGAGAGGCCATAGTGATATTGCCATGGTAAATGTCTTTCTCAGGAGGTGTGTTTGTACACACATAGCTCATACATGTGACCCCAGTAACACACATGAGAGTGACCTTTACAGGGCAGAATTATTAAGGATTACCTTTGTACTGTAGGTATTGCAAATAAACAGATTATGATAAGATAACTTGGACCACGTGTCCGCAATAAAGTAGTTTCATTGCTGACACACACGCGTTGTAAACAAGTCCTGAATATCAAAATAACAATAACTATAGAGTATCATCTGTTCTTTTACAACCTAACCAAGGCACTCTGCTCAGTTAAAACTATGGCTAGACTGCTTCTATAAAGTGACTATTCTATTCTGATTGGTGAGGTATCACTGGTTACTGTAGGTATAAGATATTCATTTGCATCGAACCAGTCACTATAGGCTGAAAATGTGTAGGTTATTGCCTCAATATAAAAAATTAAATTAAAAAAAAAAAAAAAAAATCATATGTGCGAGGTTATGCCTACTAAATAAACAAACCAGGACATGCTTTAGCACTAATGCAGTTTTCCAGTGATTCTGAATTTTTACCCAAGGTCAACACAAGGAATTGCATATACCTAAGGGACCCAGCGCTGCACCCTGACATAAAATCTTAGATGCAGTTCACCGCTTTTGAAACCTGCTGTGTATGCCATGCTTTTTAGTTAGTCAATTAACATCAAGGAACAGAGGTACACATATTGCTGGTAATCAAATAAGGAAAAGGTGATTCACTCACTTGGGTGAAGCCTGTAATGGTTAAGGTTCTGGTATAGTGCTTGCTTATGAATAATTCATGAGTTAATGAACACCTAAATATTATGGGGAAAAAAAAGAAATCTAGGCCATATAATAAATATACACTAAAAACGCTACTTATTCTATACTAGAGAGGGAAAACAAGCCAAGATACAGTTCATGGGCTCTCAAAAACTTGCTTCAAAGCATATAATTTTGTAATTTTGAAAGTCGTACGTTTATGCCATTAATTTAACAGGCGGCCTTACCTGCTAGCACTTACCATATACGAAAACCCTTTTGCAAGGGCCGTACGAAGAGAATAGACAGTTAAAGTTCACTGCGCTAGAGTAACAGGAGCTAAAAGTCTAGACCAAGGCCTCTTCTCCAGAGATCTCCAGCCATTACTCCCCGAACCAGGCCGACTATCAGTTCAACTTTCCGTTCTGCCCCTCCTCCCCTTTCGCTTAAATAAATAAAGCACATGCAGCACCGCCTAGTGGCTGAGGCAAGCTAAAAAAGTACGACTACGATTTAGTCACCAACTTACTCCAGCGGCCATTACTGTGGGCGCATAAAGCCCGCGAAATAGGGAAAGCCCGCCAAATCGCCCACGCACCAGCTGATAGCAGGTCGTCGATTAGCAAGAGTAGTGAGAAGGAAAGACGCAGGAGCTTGGATGAGGATGGCCAACAAGAAAAATAAAAACAACAAGCATAACAATACACACAAGCATGTGTACAGGAAAAAGAAGCTTGTCAACTGTGAGTTGTGTGACCTGGTTGTAAAAACTGAAATGGATGTTCATATTGAACGTATTTACAGAGACAGGAAGTGGTGGTCACTACAACTTGATAAACTAAGAACATTTTATTTTGATTCATTGCTCGCAGAATTGGCATGCCCTCGGCACAGGGCAGGTGGAATAAGAGAACCAAATTACTAAGCCATACTCACACTCATATGAATTATTTATAACATTGATTTTTTTCCCTGGTACTTAGAATCTTGTGGAACATACATTTACAAACACTGGCAATGGATGTCTGTATCCATGGGGAACGAGTGGGTGTAACTGGACCAGAATCGTTCGCACCTTGGTGCAAATTGATCACTGAATAGGCTCTATTAAGAGAGCAATATGTGTGGGAGAAACACTGTACCTTAACCACATAAAGTACCCATAGTCCATTATCAAGTCCAGGGTAAACTTGGAGGATCCACATCACCACATCAACAACCAAGGCCGCCAGGAACTGGGAGGGTGTTAAAAACAAAACAACAACAACCAGAACACAGAAAAAGTACCTTTACCAACCTCACCATTTATGGGAATATTAAATAACAATTAAATTTATTCCAACAGCCAGTGTGAGCTTGTGTTCATAGCTTGTAAAGGTGTAACAATAACTGGAGGTTACTGTGACAAGTTGAGAATAAGAAGTGATGTGACATTGCAAGTCTAGATGTGCAGGCAGATGAAGTGATTACCATTTACAATTTGTATGCTACTCACATACATGCTAAAATTATCATCATCAGTGTTTGATACAGAAGAGGGGAACACTGGGACCAACCCCTGTGTGTGTGGTAGTTGTGTGTGTATCAATAGTGACCACTGAGAGAGGAAATGCTAGCTAGATATAAATATTACCAACCAATCCCTCTACCCCCCCCCCCCCCCCCCCCCCCCCCCCTTTCATGTTTTAACCCCACAAAAGCATTCTCAATATTACATAGGGTATAAGTTCATGTACTTGTTGTTCTGGTTTTGCTGTCCAATAACATCCAAATGTTGATATGGGCAGGTGTGAGGGGTGTGGGCAGGTGTGAGGGGTGTGGACAGTGCACACAATTTTCACTGCTAAAAGGCACTCCTGTAACCAACCCCCTAGCAAAGATTTCCATATCAAACCCTGATCATTAAAACTGACGGGGAATATATTACTTGTATACTTAATGTACTTAAATATAATTGTGCAAGCTTAAAACTAAGTACAAGTAAAACTTTGTTTTACTTTCAGCTGAATAAGGAAAAGAAGAAATGTCAACCAGATTGTTTTAGTGCGTGCAATCATACCAGGCTTACAAGCTTACCTATGTTCAACTGCAGCTAAACTAACTCTATGGATATCAAGTCACCTCCAGGACCACCTGAATAATAATTGGTGTGTGCAGTTTCAAAGGAACAATTACTTTGAACTAGTGAAACTTGTCCAGTAGTATAGCTATGAAACAAATTATAAATATAACAATGGAGTACCTAGAACAGTGCTAGTCTATAACATGAGATGTCTGCATACTATAGATTTCTACACGCCCTCTTCTCCCACCAAACCTGATAGAAGCCTCATCAGTTAGGTATGTAACATTTTCCTAACTCAATTCAAAAACACTAAAGGCAACAACTATCAGAAAGCTACACACACACACACACACACACACACATACACACACACAATATGCAAATTCTCTTGCTTAGAGCAACTCCAGGAGAGCATAGCAAGTGGTGTGGGCACCTGAAGTCCCACCTGGACCATTGCTGTTTCATGAGAAAAAGTCTTAAATTTGCACCCCAGCAAATGCCAGGTACACACTGACTCCCACTGAGAGTGCATGCAAAGTTTGTTGATATCAAGGTTGGAAACAAAATTAAACATGTTGCAGCACAAGTCAATGTCAGTTTGACAACACAAACATACGCATTACCATAACTTCCAAGGTATGGTGTAATCACTAGGCAACATACAGTAAATGACACGTACTCACATCAGGACTTCAAAGCTCAGCAGGGTGTTGCAGAATAAAAAATTATGAAAATCAGCAACCATCGCTTCTCAATTACATATTGTATGTGAGCTAATTCCTTCTTCATCCATGGGGGTTCTATCTACATGTTGGGACAGGAACAACATCTACCAGCTTCTCCTCTAACTTCCTCATCTTACACCCCTACTATTTCAATGGCTGTGTTTAGTGCGATGTTGAGATTGAACTCTAATTGTAGTATAACATAAGTCAATGCCCATAGAGAGGGAGGAAGGAAGGAATAGCTTTTGGTGGACTTGCCAGTCTTTCACTCCAAATAAATCAAATAAATTTTGTTACATAGATAGGATCATGTCTCCGGCAAGGAAAATCATTATCAAAACCACAGAAACGTATTCACCATATGAACTATGAACCAGCACGTGTCATTCTACCAGAAAACCACAGAAACGTATTCACCATATGAACTATGAACCAGCACATGTCATTGTACCAGTTGCATATTATTTATGATCATGTGTGGTATAATGCTGTTACAATAGTACAACTGAGCGTCAGTATAAACAATTGATGTGAAATAGAGAGTCAAGGTGAGTAAGTATATGTATGTATGTATGTACACATGTATGTATGTATGTATATGTTTGCACGTATTGTAAAACCCCGTTCGAATGTAAAAAACCAACAACAACAACCAACAACAACAAACTTAGTAGCCATAATTCTAAGAAATGCCAGAGGTCATGACCATCCAATATTCATGAAAAGGTGACTTCTACAGTGGGACTGAAATCAGGATAACCACTGTGATGTGTGTATTGTAAATTTAGCAGGTGATGCAATTCAACTTGATGGGGTGTACCATGTGCTGTGCATCTTTTTCATCAAAATTTAGCTAATTATTTTAAACCTGAATAAGGTACTCAAGTATGAATAAAGCAGAATCCTTACACCTGTTTTTTTTTTTGTCTGTGATCACAAAGTCGTAAACAGCTCTGTGAACATAAAATGTCCTATTTTTATATTTCATTTTATATTATTTATATATAGACGAGGTCCTTCCGTATTAAAAAAGCTACAATAGGGTGTACACTAATTTCGTAGACTTACGTATCCTTGTATTCAAAAGATAAAATGTGTGCTTAAGAAGCCAAATCTTTTTTTAAGAAATGAGTAGGAGTATGAGGGAAGCTATAGTCAATGGTGGAAAAGAAATATTACAGTACAACTCAACGTCAGTTTGATGACGACACAAACCACTCTCAGAAGGTACGGTGCAGTCACAAGGCCACATACAGTAAACTACACATACCTACTTACTGTATCAAGACTTCAAAGCTCTGGGTGTGGCAGATGACAATGTGACATGCATAGCAACCATAGCTTGGTAAATACATATTGTATGTTAATTCCCTCCTTCATTATCCAATACTTTCTCATACATACACACACACAAACACAAACACACACATGTTCAATTTTGAAAAAAAAAAAAAAATTACCTGAGAAATAATAAGATCTGTTTACTCCTTTAAGTTGGAGGTGAGCCATGGTAAGACATGAGGACTCCAATTGGAGGCTCTAGTATAACTTGCTGATGCTGTTCTTCACCACTGCCATGGACAGGAGGAGGAGGATTAGTCAGCAGAAGCTACATGCAAACAATCAATCCATTAATCCATCAAAGCATTGATGGGAACCAGTCTGTGTGGAGGAATTGTGAGTCTGTCAGCCAGACAACAGCAACAGGTGTGCCTAGCCAGCTAAATAAGGAAAGGAAAAGGTGAATTCCTAGAACAAGCTATCAACCCACACTCCATTAGCCAGCATCAAAAGCTCAGGATGCAACTCCCATAACAATGTGCCTGCAGTACATTTAAGTGGTGACCACAACCACAAAAAAAAAAAAGGAGAGTGCTTCAACAACACAAATATCCATTGTATGAGGTATGCACTGAACTGACAGTGTACATACATGAACAGTGTACTTCTACAAGTTTTAACAATAGCGGTAGACTATTGTGTTTAGCAAAATAAGCGGATACTATCAATGGTTCATATAGGTAAAATTGTTCCAAGGAGGATGTGGTACAAAGATCTACATTGACAAAGTGTAGTGCAGCTAAAATCAGTAGGTTAATTAAATTGTGCACTTTTAATTGATAGGCATTTGACTAAAATTTCACTCAGTTACAAAAGAAAAAGATGAAAAATCTGCTACATGGTATGTGTTTGTGTGTGCATGTGTAATGACACAGGATCAAAAGCATACCAGGTGTTCCTACAGCTAAACAAACTTGGGATCAGGTCACTTCCTTCCTGCACTCTCTTTGTGCATTCCTAAATTTGGTAACAGATTATCATATTATGTAACTATGTCTGGGGAGCCGGTTGCTAGGATGAACACACCTAATGTGACCAAGGTGTCCTCTTGGATGACGTCTGTACAGTGTACCTGACAAGTTAAGAAGCTATAGGATTGTATGTAACTGCTTGCACAAAACAATCAGTACTGCAAAAAACAAAAATACAGATTAGTGTTTGCTGCCTTGTAAATAAGTGAGGTCAATGTAATTATTAAAACTTGATTACAAATGGCGAGCGAGCCTGAGCACAAGTAAACCAAATAACAAGATAAAATACTTATTAAAAGCACTAAAAATAAATTTAAAAAAACAGATGGGGCTTTTGAAATTTTGCCTGGTAAAGGGTTTCAATACTATTTGTACCATTCGCCAGAACATTTTGCCACCAGAAAAACAAAAAGTTCCATAGAATAAGCACACAGTTTTGAGCATAACATTAAGTTCGTAAGACCTAATCGTGTCCTGTGATATTCAAAGACAACAGACGTAATTCAAACGGGGAAGCAACTTAATTTCCTTTCCTTGGATGATATGGGATCACTAAACCAAAGGATTCTGTTTACTAGATATGTGCAGGGGTAGACCACGAAGCAAACACTAAAAATGCGAGGGTCGAAGTAGAAATGACATATGTATGTATATCTACTAAACTATATAAACAAACAAATATCCCCGATTTTCTTCAATTGTGTTACCCCTGATAATGGCTTGCTCAATTCGCTCGCTCACCAATTAAAATTACTACAGTACCAATTAGTACACACAGCTACAGCATTATTCTTCCAATGGCATATGAGCACTAGTCAACGGCTGACACATTGACATGTTATATTAGCAGCAACAGCTCTCTGCATAACACATGATCTTTAGAGCATCATGTCACTACCATTATTCAGGCAGGCTAGACTGGCATGGCATGCCAAGTAAATTCTTGCGCAAGGGGAGGAGGGGGAGGTTAGAGCCTCTTATATGGCTACTATAGTGCCAATTCTAAAAAATTGAATACACTCAGTAGATACATTAGCACACACACATATAGTGTAATCACAGGGTGTGACAAGCACACATCCAAGACCTTAGCTGTTGCATGAATGAGTTAATGAAAACAAGTCTTGCCATGGTTCTAGGGATGACCCCTGATGGCTGTGAACATTGTACTCCATAATATTAGTCACTGTCATGTGCTTAAGAGAATTATAAAATAGTAAGGACATTTACAAACCAAATATCCCATATCGTAATACTATAGTAGGAGATATGTTTAACCCCCCCCCCCCTCCCCTTTTACTGCAATCTTATTGCTATGACAACTTTTCTCAGACATAGTGTAAATACATAGTTTATAATCTTGACCTCAATAAAAAGGTGACTTCTGAAGGGTAAGGAAATTAGGGTAACCTTTGTGGGAGTTATGAATATAGGAAGGATACAAACTTGTGGCTGCATCATGTGTACTTAATACATGAATAAGATACTCTAGTTATGAATAAGGCAGAATAGTTACAGCTGTTTTTTTTTGTCTGTGATCAGAACTGTAAACAGTCCTGTGAATATCAAAATGTTTTATATTTAGTTCTAATAGAAGAGGCTCTCTGTATTAAATCAAATCCCTTTTATCCCGTTATGTCAGGTGTTAAGTGATGGATACCTTTTAGACCTTAAGTCTGGAGCTACTAACATATGCATGCATGATAATGTATGTATGTAGTATGTTGTTAAAAAAAAAAAAAAAAAAAAAAGGAATTGTAATTGGTCATTGTGAGAATTGCCAGAGATCATGACCATATCAAGCTTAAAAAGACTTCATAGCTTCAATGGGGTACAGAGGGAAAGGATGTGGTTAGAAGAGGACAAGCTTTACCTTAATCTCATTGCCACACCAACTTTTTCTGGACACAGTGTGTGTATATTGTATATATAATACATATTATAATATATAGTTCATAATTATGACTCCAACAATACTCATAGAGGTCATTTAGGACAATTTTATGTTAGTAGTTATGAATAACGCACTATCTTACAGCTGTTTTTTTACATGGAGATCATTACTTGTAAACAGCCCTGTGAATATCAAAATCTCTCTTAGACAGTTCTTATAAGGATCTTCTGTATTAAACACACAAGTAATAATAGAGTGTATTACCAACTTATAATCCAGTAGCTCTTTTCCCATTCCTATCTCTATAAGAATGTTCTTATTTGCTTATCAGCATTCTCAAGAAAAATATCGCAGAATATACAGTTTCTAGCTAGGCAGGGAGTAACTCTAAAAGGTCACGAGGAAGGACAATAATAACTGACATATGTACGTAGAGTAAACCTAGCAGTAGCTATGCAGTGAAACAGCACTGATGCAGTATGAGAACATTAGTATTTTCTCTCCAAGTAGATGAACAGTATTCAATAAAAAAAATTTTTCATTTACAGGTTTGTTGGGAGTTTACTAATAATACTAAACTATCAAGACCATAAAAAAACAAAAACATGCTACTTGAATATGTATATCTATTTAATGGCTTGTTATAAAATTAAAATAATCACAATCAGATCTTGATTACGTAAACTTTTTTTTTTTAGAATCCAAAAGGTGTGTAAACACGTGTTTGTATTATACATAAACTAGTCAGTCTTCTTGCCAATAGCACTTCTTCAAAATGAGTTGAATGAAATAAACCACAAAGGAGGAAAGCCAGGATAGTTACAATTGCACTAGTCTAATGCTAACGACCAGGGAAGCCCTGGATATCCTATCACAATACTTACTAATCCATACACCTCAGAAGAGTGCCAGAGACAGATGGGGGCAAAAAATAAAAATAAAATAAAATATTAATAAATGAGGGAGAGTGTTTCAACAACACAAACATCCATTGTATGAGGCATATATGGAAAGTGTACTGAACTGACAGTGTACATACATGAACAGTGAGCTTACACAAGTTTTAACAATAACTGTAGACTTTTATGTTCAGCAAAAATAAGCGGATACTATCAATGATTGTGACGTTAAGAGAGTCCAGATGTGTGGGCGGATAGAGGAACTACTGTTCACATTGAGTGTGCTAAAACACGTACAAATTTTGGTCACTTATATTTATCTTCAGTTAAAAATTAGGTCCACTTGATATATACTGCCATCATGACATTTGCAATCTGAAGTCACACCACAAGTACAGACTGGAATTAAAACTGGTGAAGTATTGGATCCAAGTAGATATCTCAGCTACACTCAGTTACAAATAAAAAGAAGAAACATCTGCTACATAGTATGTGTGTTTATGTGTGCATGTGTAATGACACCAGCTTTCATATGCATTCCTAAATTTGGTAACAAATTACCACTTAATTATGCCAGCTCATTGTGTGCTGGATGGAACACAACAGAGACACAAGTCTGACAGAGGAGGCCTGTTGGATGACAAGGTAGCTACAGAAATATAACACCCGGCTGGCCGGCTGGCATGTTATGTAAAATTCCACCCAGGGTCCCTTATACGATTGTGGTTACTATAGTTCCGATTCAAAAAAATAATTTGAATAGCAGACACAGTTGTGAATTCCCTTCTTAGACTAATTCCTAAAGGAACCCCTGGACTGTTACTACCACCAATTTAATAACAGTGACATAAATACACCCTGCCAGCACATCGCTTTTAACTTAAACCCTCTGACATTATCGATTGTGGTACATATAATATCTTCAGACACTCCACATAGCTTACACACACAAACACACACACACCTCATGTGTGCATGTGTGCACGTGTGTAATTGCTTTCCTTGAGAATTGTAATTATATGGCACTGCCAGTACAATCTGATCTTGTTTAAGTAAACATTCTGTTGGGAATCGAATGGAAGCATTACAATACCCAGCAATTCATAATCCTCAGGCACAAGAATCATTACAACTTTCACAAAGAAGTTAAAAGCCAGAGACAGAATGGAATAAACATAATATTGCTACACTACAGCATCTGTAGTATGAGTAAGAGACACATAGAAGGTAACACTCCCAATGTGGATTGTATGTATATACATACATGTATGGCACATTATGCCATACATGCACGTATGTACATAAGCATACATACACACAATCAGGCAATAAGAAGTGTTGCCTTGTACATCTCCTTTTTGTTACTATACTCAAAATTTGCTTAATCAATACTAGAGCTATACCAGACAGGTTTCTTCAGCTAAATATTATTTTTTCTAAGCATGACAAGTGCACTGCAAATTAGAAATAGCAATTCCAAATTACAAAAGAACAACAACAAGAACAACAACAACAACAACAACAACAACAACAACTGAAATTCACGCTGAATCACAAAACTTAAGTTTAATTGTCTAAGCCAGTCTGGTATGGGAAGAGTGCCTGAAGCAATGATATGTCCAGCCTGAGTTGCTTGCCTAAATATACGTACGTGTAGATTCTAACCACCACCACCACCGACCCCTACAAAAACCTGCCAGATATTATACGTAGTTGTTATAGTATTGTTAAATATCTAAAAAAAATAATACTATTATTAAAGTAAGATTTCCTGTGTCAAGAATGAATGTTGGCTTGCTACCAGTAGCTAGCTGTACATCCGGAAACTGAATGTATTTTACATTCCTTTCCTACTTGGTCCAGCTAACTATAATAATTCCCCAAATAAAACAATCCTGCATAGAATGCTGGCACCTGTCATAAGTGAGTAATTGTCCATCTA
>WLWD01005313.1_pt1 | contig 18532 bp, 20 predicted proteins | sample 6712731 | NCBI WGS metagenome assembly WLWD01 (sample SAMN12718690, study PRJNA576275) | sponge metagenome | isolation source: marine sponge | host: Mycale hentscheli | place: New Zealand: South Island, Marlborough, Capsize Point | collected 2014-11-01
CTTGTCGATAATTATTCTAAATTTCATTTTATGTTAACTTGCACTAAACATGTTTGCGCATCATTTCGGTAAAACACCGTAAAAATTAAAAAAAAAAATCTCGATGTTAATTGGGTCGACCCCATATAGGGCTAAGCCTGGACAAATTTTGGAGCCTGTCTACGGTCCATTCACATGCTGAACAGCCAAGACATTTCTGGAACTATTACTTGTGTATGCGAAGATTTCAGTTCTGATCCATTAGCTAATTTCATAAAATAATAATTTTTTTTCCCCTTACTCAGTATTTACACTCAAAATCCTCTCTTCCTCCCCCTCCCTTAAAAAATCTTGCACGAAACCCTGCCAGTTGAATCCAATTCCACATTCCCCTTCCAATAAAAGATAAAAATTTGGCTATCACGTGCTTATGGCTCCTGCTCAATAACAACATACTCAGCTTTACACTTGTGCCTCAGACATGACTTGGTTCCGGAAAGCGCATGACCTCATTGCGATTAAACTCAGTAGAGGGAGCGCTTGACGTCATCATCGGCACTCAAGTCTCTCCTTCTATCCCATCCTACACATCTGAATACTCTCAGTCATACAGATGTTCTGGCCACTCCCCTCTCACTTCACCCCTCACCTTGACAACGACCATGCTGCACTTGACTATCTTGCGTGGCTTTCCATCTTTGTCAATCTTGCAGAGCCCCACCCACTCGCCTAAATCTTCCTTGGACTCCACCTGAAGAAAAAATAATAATAAACCAAAAAGATTGCACCTAAAAGAAAAACTTTTTTTCTTTTTTTTTTTCCATACGCAAGTTACATTAACAAAAATTACTTTTCTTTTGGAGTGGTTGCCATTACTTAATAAATGGACTACAGGAAACCTAAATGAACATGTCTCAAGTTTCATAAGCTAGTGCAATAACCTACTACCAATGCTGCATTTCATATCGGATATTTCACTGGGAGTGGGACACACTGCATGTACTCAGCCACACCCACTTTGATGCACATGCCTAGTGTACAACTTCACAACCGATCAGTGATAGGTCTCTAGCATGATAGTTTATAACTACTCCTTACCTTGAGAAGTTTGATTTGATGCTCGTTGCACAAGCCTTCGACCAGCTTTACATACTCCGCCTCATTGCAGTCCTTGGCCAACACGCACAACAGAGCTTGACGCCTACCCATACCCACACAAAAAAATATAAACTCCAGACACTTCTTTTAGCACTATATAAGTGGAGAGGGAGAGGAAAGGCTCTTTCTTAGTCAGTTTCTACTTTTTCTACTTCATAATTTTAGCTATGTTCTTGTAACTATTGTTAAAACGAACTTGTCGAGAGACTTGACGCCTTCCCTGAGTCCCCTTGCCAAACCGTCATTCACAAGGGCGTTGTGTAGAACTTCTTTCAAAGCGTCCTTGATGTTCATCCCTTGGGACGCATCACCTCTGAACAAGACGGATGCGATAATTTCAATGCAACATAGCCTGAAGTATCACTCACCCTTCCGTATCAGCCATGCTGTCCGGTTTCCTCGCTATTTCGACAACAAACAAAAACAATGCGTGAACCTATTTTGACTGACAATGGATTTTCAAATGATGCTTATACACAAACATAAAGAATAGCATAATCAATCCACTCTATATGAAGTGTAAATCTTACATGATTGTCCCTACGCTCAAAGATGTAACTTTAGCTAAACGACACAGCGCCTTCTTCAGGCACGCCGACAGCAAAGAAAGAACACGTGGTGTAGCCACGCCCCTTATTCGAGTCACACGCCACCACCAGCACACAACTTCAACTTAACTTGTAAGTTCGTCGATGCGCGCCTTGTAATTAAACAGGTCTGTGCTGTGGAGGGTTCCTCTACACTCAAGCGGAAGCTGCACTGCAAGTCGAGGTGAGTATTTTTGAAGGGTTGGTGCTGCTTCTATGTGCGTTCTTCGGTGTATGTAGCACGCTATGATGGATATAGGAGGCTTAACTATCCCGCTGGTATCACTCTGTACCTTCATCGTGACTCTAGTCCTTACTCTTGGAGTCAGTCCTATCTTTTCCAGCCTTCTTCTGACTGAAAAGAGGAAGGCTATCATTGGAAACAAGAAAGCATATCTCCAGAGCACCCTGTCCTCTTCTACTCATGCAGTTGTAGCTACAATCGGCAGTGTGTATGTCATGTCTACTGGTGAACTAGCCATTGATCCGGTCCTAAATACTTCCTCGGTTGGAACAGCTATGATGCAAATGTCCTTAGGCTATACCTGTGCTGACTTCGTTATTTGCCTCATCGATCAACACATGAGAAAAGACAAAGGCATTATTTTGCACCATTTGGCTATGATGGCAGGACTTGGTGCTGGATTGTACTACAGGTTTTTCCAATACTACATTGTTTTTCGATCCCTCTCTGAATTTTCTACCCCATTTGTAAATTTCTGGTGGGTTTTGCACAATCTTAAGATTGAGGGTCGCACTAGGTATGCCACAGCCTCAATTTTGATGGTGCTGGCCTTCTTTGTCTGCCGCATAGCAGTGATACCTGGGATCAATTACAAGCTACATATGTCTATGTGGAGTCCTTCTGGTTTACAAGTTCCATGGTATCTCAGGGTCTACATGATTGTTAACTTCACTGTGTTTGACATTTTGAATGTAGTCTGGTTCTACAGAATGCTCAGAGGAGCTTACAAAATGTTTGTAAAGAAGAATCGTACTGCATGATCTCTACATCAAAATTTAACCAATTTTTTTTAATGTATCTCTGTTCATTTATACATATATTATATTGTCACTGTACTGGCTTATGCAGAAATGCTTCATTATGTATCTTACAAGAGAAATAGTGAAATTTTGCTTCTGTTAGTAATGAAAAGCAATGTTCTTACATTTCATACTGGTTAATAAGATTAAGAATTACAGGCTCAATTGTTGAAGAAGAAAAAAAAAGGACTGTAACTCTTAACTACAGAAGCTACTCTAATCCTCTTAGTTTGGGTATTAATTTCAATCCACCTTTACCATTTTTCTGTTGACACACCGCGCGTCTAGAATAATGGGTGTGTCTAGTCTCATCCTTTTGTTCTATATTGAGAGTACGGAAGTAAGTCCGAAGTTGACCGCCCAATTTTGTCCCATTATTTTTAGTATCACCGTAACTTCTGAGCTGTGGGTAGGTTCAGGTTTTTAGATTGTGAAAGTTGGGGTTCTCTAGCTGCGGAGTCCTCAGCCTCGTCCTGTTCAGCGTAAGTCTCGGTGTACTTTTTGCCTAGTACGCGCCCCGTATGAGAGCTGTTGGGGAGGCCGTATTATTCATTGATACTGCCCGCCCCGTTGTTTGCTGGCTGGGAGAGAGAGTTATAACTGTGTGGACAAGTACAATGTATCGTGTATGTGCAGCCTCTCGGTAGGCTTAGAATAACTGATACTGCATGTGACTCCAGAATTGGGGCAGTAATAATGGTCCTTTCTTGTGTGTGTGTTTGTGTGTATAGATAGAGTAGTTTATTAGAGGGTGGCTTAGTGGCACACTCTACACCACACTGACTATGGGGTGTTGCGTGAGTGCGGACAAGCCTCAGAAAAACACTGGGAGTGTCTCCTTCACTAACGAGCCCAAGCAGCCGCAGCAGCCTGGCAATGCTGGTAACAGGGGAGCCCCAATGGGAGGCCACCAGCCTCAAGGCTATGGAGGGCAAGCCAGAATGAACCAGCCCAACAATGCTAACCCTTTTGCCCAGCCAATGTCTGGTGGAGGCCCTCCTGGAGGTGGAGGAGCACTGTCCTTCATAGCTTTGTTTGACTATGACGCCAGAACAGCAGAAGATTTGAGCTTCAAGAAAGGTAAGAGTGGACTGTGGTGTGCCTGTGGACTAAAGTGGTATTTGTAAGTAAGGCTATTTCATAGCAGTAGTGGTGCGTGCAAGATAAATTATCGTACGTGACCCTAAAAAAAGGATGATAATGTGACGTGGTGTCTTATGTTCAATACAGCTGAGGGATATTTTGACAGCATTTTTCAAGTGCACTTTGGTAATGGGCTTGTCTGGTTTTAAATCAGAGATGCTCGACGCTGAGAAGCCACGCCAACACATACCCGTTTCTAACTTGATGTGATACCTTCATCAGTTGATTACTGCCTAACAGCAGAACCTGTGCTATAAGCAAGACAGTCTACTTCAGTTCAATCTAACTAAACCAAGAGCTGTCTTGGCAAGAAACAACCCACCCAGCTATCAATTTTAGTTAAAATGTCTTGTTTAGTGAGTGGTAAAAGTTAGGCAAGAGTATGGAGTCACTAAACATTGAGAGCTGTTATTATGTTGTGATGTTTTGGGAGTTTCATCTTTGTGCTTGTACGTGTGTGTGTGTGTGTGCATAGTAGAGAGAGGACATTTACAGCACTAGCAAGTCTATGCCATTTACTTTGTTAGGTTAAGGTGATGTTTGGCTTACATAGCTGTCCTAATAGAGATATTGAACAGGCCTTGCTGTCATGTTTGTCGTGTGGGACAGGTTACTTTGCATAGAATTAGAGTACTGGCCAGATGCTCTGTGTGGGTGTGCAAATGTGTTTGTTGTTGTTGTTGTTGTTGTTGTTGTTGTGCTATGGATCTTGCATATCTTTCACTGAAGGTGCTAGCGTTACTGGTGTAAAGTTGTATTGATGTTTGTCAAATTCAATTACTGTTGCCCAGAAAGGAAAATGAAAGGAAGTCATTAAGAGTTTAAAGTGATGGGGTGATGTGTATGTGTGTATTAGAGAGATCAAGGAGGCTTGTATTAGATACACCGTCAGAGAAATTGTTGCATTGGATGGGATCGATATCTAGATTGTGTATAAGTGTAATTTGTGCATGTGTGTACGTGTTTTGAACCAAGCCAGTGTTCTGATATTATTGTTAATAAAAGGAAGGGATTTTAACAGGTTATATCTGTATCTTTTTCCCTCCATCCAATGTGAACTATTTTTCTCATTGCTCCATGTATCTCTTCAGTTTGAAATGCTGTAATGTGAAGAATGAAGTTTTGTTTCCAAGTCATTGTACAGGAGATGTTTAGGTAACTGGTATTGTAATGCTTTGAGTTAGTCGGCCTACATTGGTCAGTGGTATAGCTCCTCCCACATTACCCACTTGGTACTCGGCCACATTCCTCTAGCCAGCCACACCCCACTGTTCACATATCTCAGCTGACATCTTTGTCCATTGCATTCTTTATGTCACGGTTCTTTCCTGTTCTATCGCAAGGCCTTGAAACTGAAATTTAAGGAAAAGAAGGACAAAGGTAGGGAGTGTGTGTGTGTGTGCTGGTGGTGAGGGGACAATGGCTTTGACGCAATATTAACTGATAGCTAAAGGGGATTGAGCTTGTTGATTTAACGAGGTGTTGATTTCATTTAGTGTTTTCCATCGACTTGCGACTACGAAAAAGTAAACCGTTGAAGACATAAATAAAGACTTGGTCTAATTCTCCACATTTGAGCTGATATGTGCAGTAGTAAGATGATAAATTAGTTTTAATTGGGAGGCGTGACTATGCTGTTGTATTTCTATGAGGTTTGCTTTCCTTCTTTTTTTCTATACATATTAACAGGAGTTGGGTCGGGTGGTGGGAAAGATGGAGTTATTTTACCAAAAGTCTCCAGGAAACGAGCATTGTTAGCCTCACTGGTACATAGTTTGTCTCTCTCTCTGGTTAATCTAGCCTAATTAGAGTGATCCACTGCAGTAGGAATGTGTGATGCTGTGGGTGTAGTTACGAGTTAGCAGCTGAGGGCCTAACAGTGTATGTATTGGAAGGCAGCCAGTCACGGATGACCGGAACAGCTTGACTAGCACATGATTGGTTGATGTATGAGCAAGGAAGATCATCGTATTCAAGGTAAATACGTTTTGCTGTTGGTAGATGATGGGACTGGTTGTGTCATACTTCAGGTATGGTTAGTTGAGGGAGTTATTTTTGGACTCTGCCTGACTAGTGTTTAAATAGCAGAACAGGTTGTTGACTTCTTAATTGCGTAAACTTAGATAGGAACCATCTGTACACATATCCCAGCAAGCAGCATAGTTTAGATAAACTAACTTTTACCAGTAAATAAATCTTTTGACCATTTATTATAATTAGATCAATACCGGTTACGTGTTGAGCAACAAGATGGTCATATATGTTCATGTAAGATCTCAAATTTATGTTCTTCCAGTGAAGTTTGTAAAAAAATATGTTGGTTCTTAGAGAGGTCGCTCTTTCAAGCGGGAACATGGCACTCATTTCTAATTTAGTGGAAGAATTTATTTGGTCTACTGTTTCTCATTCCTTCCCCTGTCTGTCAAGTCGTTTGGCAGGTAAACTGAGAATTAAAGTATCAGACCTAATGCTCGTTTAAAATGCATGCTGGTGTAGTACTCATGACAACCAATAGTGCATGTTTGTGGTGTGGACAAGTAAAGTCTGGGATATTTATCCCCCCTCCCCTCCCCCTCGCCCTCTCTCTCTCACTCTGGAGTTTACAGTGGTCAGTGTGTCTCCCCAGGTCTGTTGGTCCCACGATGATGTGTGCTAGAGAAGTCAGACTGTTTACACTTTGTCAGTTTTCTGTCCACTGCTTGTTCAGATGGTGGGAGCTACGTCTATCAAACCAGATACACTGTGCGGTGTCTCTGTGCACATTAGTCTGAGGGCACGTTATGAGCATGTGCAAGTTTAATGGAGGAAGCTCGACTAAAACAAAACAACTTATTCCTTATCATTGTACTGAATATAAGTTCAGAAGGTATATGTTTGACTGACTGGACATATGGTTATTTGCTGAGGGGTTACTGGTGAGTGTTGTACAAGGTAATGGTCACACAGGATACAAAGCTTGTGTGTCAGTATTGGGGGTGGAGTCGTGTCTTTCAAGCAGAAAAAGAGTGTCACTCAGTCTTTTAAGTTTGAGGCGAGGCGATCTAGTTGCTGATGTCTTGTATGTACAATGTTGAAATACTATATAGCCATTATACTAGAGGAGTAGAGTAGTTCTTGAGTGCTTGTATGTTGTGTGTGTGTCCCAGTCTTGAAATGTCTCGTACAAGTAGTGGTCCTGGTCTAACATGACATTATTACTTGCTGGGTTACCATTCCCGGGAGAAGAGTTAGTATGGCTTCCTGGGCTGGACTCGCTCTTTTTGCTATAGTCTCCTTCTGTTGGGAGCCAGGACACTAAGGCCGGCTAACTGTGCCACTCTAACTTAATACGTGCCTCAATGTCAGTATCCCCCTTGGGCATAGCCTCTTTGTGACGGCAGTATTTTTTAAAGTTAGAGTTTATCCATAGTTCTGTACAGATGGACAACTTATTGAGTGGTGTGCTGAGTGTAGGGTTGACTTAATTGGTTTTCCTTTGACTTTTGAACAAGTTGTGCTTCTAATACAAGGGCTATGCTTCAGATGTGTATGCTTGAGGGGAACGCTTGGTTATTAATTCCACTCTGAGATAATACATTAACAGATTAGGGAGCACCTTGTGTGTGTTTCTATTCTGCATGTGTCCTTGTCGCTTTCTTTTTGTTTCACTTGTTCTTGCCTTCATCTTCGATTAGCTTCCCTTCCAGCACTTACTGGCCAGAACGCAAACATACCAAATGGGTTGCTCATTCGCTAATCGGCCGTCCATTAGCGCTGCCTTTGCTAAGCACACTAAGCATTGCTTGCATTCACTTTTTGCTTGTACGTCCATCATCATTGCCCAATCCTCCTTCCCTCCCTGTCCCCCCCTAGAGTGCATGCTTGATTACTAATTGCAACATAAACAGTTTTATCCTGAGCAAACTCACGACTTACTCTTGCCGTGCAATAACATAATATTGTGTGGGTGTGACTCGCTGCAGAGTTTCACAGACTGAGGATAGTTTAAGTCGTTTGGCATGAAATATTAGGGGGCACCCCCACTTATTATGAATACTGCAGCGGGAATTGGGATGAACAATATTTTTGACTACTCCGTTCAATGCTTGCCGTATGATGGTTTATAAGTGTTCTCTGTTATTATTATTATTATTATTTTTTTTTTTTTTTTTTTATCTTTTTCATTTTATATTTTTTTTTGGCTTTCACTCATTTTTTGTTTAGGTAGTATGCAGCCTTGTTTCCTTGTGGTAATGAGGTAACCCTAGGCTTCCTTGTGGTAATGAGGTAACCCTACGTTTCCTTGTGGTAATGAGTTAACCCTGGGTTTAGCTGAGCATGCAGGCAGGAGGGTAGGCTGCAGTCCTTGCCCCCTGGGGTTTAGGCTAGCTAGTGGTTTCCATAGTGACTCATGTGGTAGATCAATTGTCCTTACCTAGTATGGACAATTGGTAGCCCAACTCTTTTATTTGTGTTTGTAGTTGTGTGTGCGTGTGTGTTATAATTTCTTGTGGGAAAGAAAACCTTAGTGGTAACTTCATAATTTGAGCATCTGTGGGGTGCAGCACTTTTACGGCTGTGTGTCAGTGTGCGATGCCCATATTCATCAGTGACACTTTGTGAGACGTTCTGGTACTTTGATACTGTTGTGCTCAACAACAAGCACACCGTGTTCTCAGCACAGCTATGTTTATGCTCCCAACGTGGAATCAGAAGTACATTCTAGGAAAGGGCGGGCTTTAAATATTATGTCTGTGCTTATCAAATTGATAAATATGTTTATGCTCATCAAATTGATATAAAGTTTATTAGGCTTGGTCTTGTTCTTCTTAGATTAATCTGTGGCTGGTGGAAATTGTTTGTTTGTTTAAGGCTATTTGTGCCTTCTCTTTCATTCTATCTCTATTATTGTAAAGCTCCAGTGCCAGCCAGTTTTAGAGTTATTGGACATGCATGCGTGGTTTATGGCATGAAGCTATACTTCCTTCCTTTAGCTGCACTTCTGTATGAGTCGATACTGTCAGCTTAATATGCTGCAGTGAAAGACAACAATAAACTGATGGGGGGAGGGGGAGGGGCTATTGTTGGGGTCTGAAGGTCACAAGGTATCAGTCAGTGTATTTAGTTAGATGTTGATTAAGAAGAACGATGGGCTTTGTTGCCTATGGCTGACCCTATTGTTATTGTTATTATTGCTATGGCGTATATGAAAAGGTAAATTTTAATTACAAGTGAGTGGGGGGTGGGGGGGTTAGGCTTTATTGTGTCCATCTTTGCTCGTGTGATGTAAAAACAAGGTTGTTTATTGTTGCCCGATTGTTTGTTCATTAGTTGGCATATGATGGGACTAATTAGTTCTCGGAAGATACGGTAAGTCTCGTGCGTTGAAACTGAAAGTAAAGCCACTGGTGCATGTGTTTCTGTGTTGTGGTCAGTGTCATAGACTAACTCATGACGCAAACTGGGAGGGAGGGAGGGTGGGGGGGGGGGGGGGGGGGGGGGGAGTTTGTTGTGTTGTTGTGCTCTATTAAGTTATTAGCTAGCTGTACTTAATGCCAAAGGAAGTAATGATGTGATTATACAGTTCCTGAAGGTTATGATTGGCTCCATCCTTTGGTTGGGTAGCTTCCACAAGTCTCTTGATCCTGGATGATCCACATTTACCACCTCCTTTCTTGGTTTCTTTATCTTAGCCTAATTAGGCTGAATATATATAATTATGATTTGATCAAGTTGACTGTTCTGCTGGTCCAGATTCCCCCCCCCCCCCCCAAGTATTCAGTCTCTACCTGTGCAAGAAACTGTCGCTAGTAATAATTGGAGGGGTTGGGGGGACGATTCTTTGTTCTGCTGTATTAGTAGCTCTTGTTACCCCATGACTTGAAGGTAAGTGAGAGGTCATGCAAGTTGGTAAGTGGAAGCTAAGTGAAGTTGCGACCCTTGTACTAAGTTTTGTTTTTGTTAACATTAACTCGGTAATGACAGAGAGAGGTGTCAGTTGCCACCCATTGGTGCAGAGTTTGTTCAGTGGAGGTGATTCATCCTGTGGGGCAGTCTGGGAAACAACTGAGGGACTTGAGTTCTTCACAGCTGGAGACCTAAATTTAGCCCCGGCCTTATAATGGAGCGGAATGTGAAGTGACATTGTTGGTGTTTGTTTTAAGGTGCATTCCCTTTTCTCTTGTCCGGAGTAATCTGATGTAGTTTTGGGAAATGGAGAGTGAACTAACAAAGAGCCAACCCTATGTCTGTAGGCATATGTGAGATGATATCATGATGTTATGTCTTGTGTTACTACTGCCTACCTAGGTTACAGATGACCTCCCTGTGTAGTTGATGTATTCCTCACGATTCCGATACATTCTCACAGCTAAAACACATGTTTGACCACTCCATGTTGAAGGGTCAGCTTCAAACCAAATATGGTGGCAGGAAAATTTGTGTATGCACTTTTTTTTTTGAGCCGAAGATAAAGAGGTGGAGAGTTTTCCTGCTTATCCTTTTTTGGAATACCAACCTCTTGTGGAGTCTTCAGGAGTCTGCCTGTCTTCTTCGAGCTTAGAGTGGTAGCTGTGGTTAGTTAGGGAGGTGACAGAAAGTGCCATCTTGGCATTTCTTCCCTCCCCGTTCCATTCCTGAGAGGCAAGCATGTGCTGAGCATGTGCAATACTTGTCCGTAATTAACCTGAAATGGTGCGATGAGCTTTTAGAAATGAATTGGCTGCCACTTGTCACGATTTATAAAGTTGAGGAGACATTCTTTGTGTGTTCGCACACACTGGCTCCTGTATGATCTGCCACAAGAACTGTCTGGGCTTCCTTTTTATAACCGCACCAAATTGCTCCCTGTCTCTGTTGCAGTACTTGAATGTGATGGTCTTTTACAGCTCTGAGTTAGCAAATGTACCAGCTCTGTGCTGTTTGGGCCTACATGTTGAAGTCGGGCAGAAATGAGGAGTGTGTGGTTGTGGCTTCGTATAAATTGCATATTAGGTTCAGTTTGATATTTGCATGACAGAAGTCACTGTATGTACGTATATTACTTAGGATCAGTTTATTCCCTCCCTCTGTTGTCCTTGTACCTGTTGAAGAGAGGAGGGGGCGGGATGGGGATTAATAGTGGTGTGAGAGTTATAACTGCTAAATGATGGCACTGGATGATTGGACCAACTTAAGTTTACTCGTTTGCTGGTTCGTTGATTACAAGACATCATCTGAAACTACTCATAACACATCTACTGCTGGTTAAAACCTATTTTTGGGCACTTCTAAGTGAATTTAATATGTTGGTAGTCCTGGCTGGAATGTCTAATGTTACAAGCTGAGTCCACCAAGGTTAACGGCACTGTATCAGATGTTATACGTAAAAGCATTTAAGAACAATGTTTATTGCAGGACTCTAGGATTCTCCACGTTGCATTGCTTGTTTCTGGCATATGTTGTGGCACTAACATGAGAGAATGAATGAATACCCGTCCCTTCTCCCAAAACTGTGATCCGTGTATTCCCTAGAGTGATGATGTCATTTTGATTAGCTCAATGATGTGTCCTTGATTATTTGTTTGATGTAATGCAAGTTGCTGCTCCCCTATGTTGTAATACTGGTTGTGGGTTTAGTTGTAGGCTGTTTGTGTTCCAGGATGGGTTTGAAAAGGCTTGTATTGAAAGAATCCCAATTCTATCTCTGTCTTTCTCCTCTGTGAAAACTGGATTTATTGTCTGTACTGTTTAGTGACTAGAATGTAATAGTGTGTGTGTGTGTGTGTTGCATGAATGATGTATGCATGCACACACATACACACACATGCATGTACATGTCTAACAACATGTACATTTACATTACCCTGTTTATAGTTAGTGTGTTTCACTTAACAATACAACATATTGGTGGTTGTGGTGGGTGTGTTGCTGGAAGGCATCTGCTATGTGATTGGCAAAGTAGTCCCGTGCTGAATGACATGTGGGGGATGTTCGTGGCCAGAGTCATAAACTGCTGAGGTCAGCATGTGTGAAAGATGCCATACGTGTGTGTGTGTGTGTGCGTGTGTGTGCGCGTGTGCACCACGTGGTTGGCATTGTGGCTGGTGTGGAACTCATTCTGGTTAGTGGTGGTGCAGTCCTTGGAGTAATGGGCATGGTCAGATAGTATTGTGGGTGTGGTCATGTGGTGTAGTAGGCATGGCGATGTGGTATAGCAGGTGTTAGTTATCTGGTAAGGATTTCCAGATCTTCAGAAATTGTACATGTATATACACATCTGTCACAGCTAGGCTGCTATGTGTGTATTATGGACCAAGGCAATGTGCTGCAGTGGGCAGTGGTGATCTTGTGGTGTGTATGTGTGTGAGAGAGTTTCGTATTTTAATATTGTCAGTTTATTTAAGTGACTCTTCATCCAGGTGATTACCACACGTCTCATAACGGTTACTTACAGCCTCAGGCTCAGTTAAAAGTAAGCACGTAACCCACTGTGTTGAACTGATTGGGTCACATGTTCCTCTGACCAGCACACATGTCTTCATTTGACCAGCACACATGTGTTCCTCTGACCAGCACACATGTCTTCATTTGACCAGCACACATGTCTTCATTTGACCAGCACACAGGTGTTCCTCTGACCAGCACACATGCGTTCCTCTGACCAGCACACATGTGTTCCTCTGACCAGCACACATGTGTTCCTCTGACCAGCACACATGCGTTCCTCTGACCAGCACACATGCGTTCCTCTGACCAGCACACATGCGTTCCTCTGACCAGCACACATGTGTTCCTCTGACCAGCACACATGCGTTCCTCTGACCAGCACACATGCGTTCCTCTGACCAGCACACATGTGTTCCTCTAACCATCACACATGTGTTCATTTGACCAGCACATGTGTTTCAGCCCAGCATGTATGTCTATGTTACCTGTTATTGTTTACATTCTTTGTGGAATACCGCGCATCCTGACGTGGCACTGTTTTTCAGACGTCGTAAACAGCTATGCCTCTCATTGTCTGTCATGAGCTAAAGTTAGCTTTCAAGTGTGTTCTTTCATTTTTTGTCCTTTTTTTTTTTTTTTTTTTTTTTTTTTTTTTTTTTTTTTTTTTTTTTTTTTTTTTTTTGACAACAAAAAGGACCTAAGTCTATGCAGGAGATGGACAGCAAATGGTTACCATTTGTGTTGTATACAATACAGTGTTTATGTGAGAATTGCATGGACTACAGCTCAGTGGGTCTCGACTCCTGTACCTCCCATTCTGATAGTTTGTTTTGACTGGACAATTGGACGTGGAGAGAGAGAGAGAGAGAGGCGAACAGCTGTTGCTAGCATCAATAGCACCCAGCTTTCTTTCACATTGGCTCTGTATGCTTTATCCTTTTGTGCTTTAAGCTGTTGAGAATTTAATTTAGTGTTTGGATTCTGCCATAGCATAGCTTGCAGTTGGTAGGAGTTGGCCCATCGACTCTTGGCTGTCGCCCAGGGGTTTGTTGACGATGTATTTGTATACAATGCAAGATAGGCTGAGTGTTGTCCTTATCTGTACGGTTGTTTATAACTGGCTGAAGGCTCTCCAATTAGATATACAGATTGATAATTGATACTATTTTTCCTGAGGGATATTTTGCATGAAATGGCATAATATTAAATGATTTTTTCGTGGATACTACTTAAACGAGTGAAGTGTTAATTGGTATGGTGCTTATACATGTTGGACGTTCTCTCTTCACATGAAGGACTAGGGGGAACAATTGGTAAGTAGGTGGTATGGTCGTGTAAAGAATTACCACCACCCACCACACGTTGGAACTCAGCCAGCTCCTGGGCTGTTAGATGCTTTAGGAATAGTCTCCTCGTCTTTCCAATGGACAGATGATGGATGGCTTTATTTTCTTCCTTCTAAGCTGTCAACTTTTTAACTCTAACTTACCTAACACTACCTGTATATAGTACCACAATCATACACCTATTAAATAATTGTGATGATAATAGTAAGAACTTATTTTCAAGTTATAGTGGTTTATATTTTTGTTTGTTTACTTTTGTTTCTATTCCTTAGGTATGTGTGCACGCTTGCATGGACATGTTCACACTTGTGCAATTACTAACGCTATAATCGTGTTTATGTATCATGTCTCGCTACTCATCGCCATGCACTCCATTTAGGAGTATTAATAAGTTATTCTCACGGGTACCTCAATGGTGTGACATTTAGAACATGCAGCCTCTGCATCGTCATGCTATTCACAGGAGCAGCTCCTGATTCACATTAGGCACTGGTTGTAACATAGAGTGTTGCTAAATATAGAACAGTGAGGTGGCTCTTGTCTGCTTCCATGTAGTACATGTGCCTGTATTCACTGTGTCTATGTACGGTATTGTCTCTATGGCCGTGGTGTTTTAGTATTAGTGTATTGTAGCACATGATTGAATCCTTTCCTCTAAGCATTATTGCATTAAAAATGGTTCAAGTTGTGTTACAGTTACAGTGGTGGTAAGGTGGTATTGGAATTTGATATTTCTTATAAACTATTATGTGGGTTTGACTGTCATTTTGTTCTTGCTGTGACCCAACTCTATACAATTGTGTGTGTGTGTGTGTGTGTGTGTGTGTGTTGGACAGGTGACACACTGCAGATAGTCAACAACAGTGACGGAGATTGGTGGTATGCTCGGTCTATCAAGACTGGTAAGGAAGGCTACATCCCCAGCAACTATGTGGCACCGGTCAAGAGTGTAGAAGCCATGGAGTAAGTTCACGTAATGTATGTTCATACTTCATTTGGAGCACACCTTGAGGTGCTGCAAATGCATCTAAGTATGAACTTTCACTTTAATGTGTTTAATTTGCCTTCACTGCGGTTGTTATTGTTGCGGTTGTTATTGTTGTGGTTGTTTCCAATCGTTATCTCTTTTCTCCCAATGACGTCTGATATGATGTTTTGTTTTTCTTTGTGTGGCAAGGTGGTTCTTTGGTCGCATCAAGAGAGCAGATGCGGAGAAGAAGCTGCTGCAGATTGGCAACCAGTCTGGCACGTTCCTCATCCGTGAGAGTGAGAGCCAGCCTGGCAACTACTCTCTGTCAGTCAGGGATGGAGACTCCGTCAAACACTACCGGATCAGAAAAGTTGACACAGGTGATGTGTGTGTGTGTGTATGCTGGAATGCATGCTGCACCTGAATAGACACATTGGTATTGTTTGTTTTGGTTGACTGTTGTTGTTGTTTTCCCCTAAAGAGTGACGGTCCACATTTTTTTTGCTTTACTTTTGTCCTTCCTTTAAAATTGTTAATTAGTTTTAAGATATACCAATCTCACATATAAATTAATGAGCTGGTTGTATGCCCACCCCAAGAGTAGTTTGTCTTGTCAAACATGTCTGTCCTTATGTCTTATGTCACTGAGTGTTTAGTTACTTTCATTTTTACACTTTTCTCAATTATCTTGCACATGTGCAGGTGGATTCTACATTGCCCCTCGCTGCATGTGCAATTCTTTGGACGACCTCGTCCGCCACTATCGTGAAGACTCCGATGGTCTCTGCTGTCGGCTGACCGTCATCTGTCCCAAGTACGACGCCCCCACCACTGTGGGGCTTTCCTACAATACCAAGGACGAATGGGAGATTGAGCGTTCTTCTATCCGCTTGAAGAAGAAACTGGGTGCTGGTCAGTTTGGAGAGGTGTGGGAAGGTGTCTGGAATGGAACCACGCCCGTGGCCGTCAAGACTCTGAAGCCGGGCACTATGTCTATGACAGATTTCCTGGCAGAAGCTCAGATCATGAAGAAGATCCAGCACGAGAAGCTCATCCAGCTCTATGCCGTGTGCACCAAAGGAGAGCCTGTCTACATCGTGACTGAGCTCATGAAGAACGGCAGCCTTTTGGATTTCCTCCAGAAGGGAGAAGGGAGACATCTTGCCGTGCCCCAACTCATTGACGTTGCCGCACAGGTGGCCTCGGGCATGGCTTTCCTGGAAGAGCAGCATTACATCCATAGAGATCTTGCCGCCCGTAATGTGCTGGTCGGAGAAGGCAACATTGTCAAGATCGCTGACTTCGGCCTGGCCCGTGTGATTGTAGACAACGAGTACACTGCCAGAGAGGGTGCCAAGTTCCCCATCAAGTGGACAGCACCAGAGGCCGCTCTGTTCAACCGCTTCAGCATCAAGTCCGACGTCTGGTCGTTCGGCATCTTCCTGGTGGAACTCATCACCCATGGCCGGGTTCCTTACCCAGGCATGACCAACGGGGAGGTGCTGGCCAAGGTGGAGCAAGGTTACCGCATGCCCCCTCCCCCAGGCTGTCCCGATCCCCTCTACCAGATCATGACCGACTGCTGGAAGCAAGATCCAGATGAGAGACCAACTTTCGAGTATCTAAAGTTTCATTTGGAAGATTATTTTGTTTCTGCGGCAGACGAAGCTTATCGTACCCTATCGTAATGACAGGAAGTTAGAGACTCAAATTATGTTTGTTGTTTTACTTGTACATAAATGCTTTCTCTCCTTTGTTGTTGTTGTTGTTGTTATTTGGTCAGTCACTCTCAAATCTTTCTTTATCTCCACATTACGTACTTTTTGTGTATGCTACCACAGACTCTTGCCTTAATAAAAAAATATTTATAAACGTTTCCCTACATGTTGCGTGCCTATCATGATAAACAAACCACTTAGAAAAAAACAAACTACACTTGTAACATTTTATTTTTTTCTTCTTTATGTGTCATGACTTGATGTTATTACAGGCTGCAATTATCTTTTGGTGCCTTTGTTTCATTGTTGATATTTTTTATGTACCTGATGTCATTTGTAATAGAATATAATGTAGTATTGAATGAATGGAATTGTGGGAAACTGTGATCAGAACTAGGAATTGGTGTAAACGAAATCATGGGAATGAGGCTAGATCTTTTTTCAATTGCAGTGGTATTCTCTTTTTTAAGAGTTCTGGGGAACAGAGTAGTTGGTAGACTAATTTATACAATTTTCTGTGAGTTCAGAGTTAATACTAGTATAATGGAACTCTAAAAAAGTAGCAGGTCTATAGTTGGTAAAGGGTGTTTAAACATTTGTCTGATACTGTTATACACCATTTATGGTACACTGGTAACTAGGCTCTGCCGGATAATAGACATGAAAGCATAGTGGAAAGGGAATGAGAAATAATCAGTTCTTTTTTCTTTTTTTTCTCTTTTTCTTTTACAACAAGGACATAAACATTTTTAGAAATGTGGTTATTAAGGTAGATCTTCATTGCTTGATTAAAGCAGCTGAGTTTCTCTCTGTTATTGTAGTTCCAAAATGGGAAAGTTTAAAATACCAGGATCAAGCACTCTCAGCTCTGGTTCAGAGTCTGCAAGTCATTCGGAGAATTATGCTAAACGATTTCTTAAACTTTTTTCAGCTGTAGCAGAGCATGTCATTGAACATTTTTTATGGGGATGTTCAAGGTTTTCACTGAAAGAGTATCTAGAAATATAGTGAATTCTCTATATTGAGTAATTCAGTATAACAGTAAGAGAGACTGATTCCTTTACTCATTCATTTACCAACTCTATATAGCTACTGCAGTCATCACTATTTCACTTATTCCTAATTGGAATAATAATAGAATAATAAGAAATTTATGGAATAATATACTATTATTTTTTTGGAATAAAAAAAAGAAAGAATAATTCTAAAAATTTCGAGCATAATCCTGCAGACCCTACTGAATAGTGTTTATTTATTATTATTTTATTTATTTATTTTTTTCCTTTCCTCAACCAACCTCGTGCTTGTTGAAGTAGTGACTATGGGGCTACAATTAAATTGAGGTACATTTGTAGTTGAACATTGTATATTATTTGGATTAAAAAAAACAAAAACATTTTTTTTTTACATCACTTCAAATGATTAGGCATATGGTTGTGCCAAACATGGAAGATGGTTATTTCTCATTTGTACTTCTACCACTTGTTAAGAAGTCTCCGTTCTCGTAGGCGTGGCATTTGTTGCAGATGCGAGCTAGGTCGTGCAGGCAGAGGACGAGGTTGGCCAGCTCAGGTCTGTCTTCCATCTCCTTCCGAGTCTGCAGCACCATGTTGGTGAGAGTCTCAACATCCGTCTCTCCCGAGCTTACCACCATCTCCATACGAGGATTCAGTCTGAAGTATCGGATGTTCTCTTCCTCACAGCGGCAGCGACAGTTGTCGTCGGCAACGCTCGGCTCCACCAGCTGCAATAGGCGATAAGTGATTCTTAATCATTGTACGTTAGTAATTCACCATTGAGGCTATCCCACAGTATTTCAGAGTTTTAGTATTAAAGAAAAGATTTGCCTAACATTACTAAATTACTTGTGTGTCCCTCACAATCAAAGCTAGCTACAACTGATGGTGTGACAAAACTGAAATTGTTGATACATTACACAATGCTTGGGCTTTTAGGTAAATTTAATTTGTAATACTCTCACATAATGATATTCATGATAAGCTACTCTCAAATTAACACAGGGTAAAAATAAACCCTTTGTATGTGGCGTGTGCATGTGTGTGTGCCGTGCATGTGTTGAGTGTGTGTGTGTGCCATGCATGTGTGTGTGCCATGCATGTGTGTGTGCCGTGCATGTGTGTGTGCCATGCATGTGTTGAGTGTGTGTGTGTCCGTGTGTCT
>WLWD01000046.1_pt1 | contig 18526 bp, 11 predicted proteins | sample 6712731 | NCBI WGS metagenome assembly WLWD01 (sample SAMN12718690, study PRJNA576275) | sponge metagenome | isolation source: marine sponge | host: Mycale hentscheli | place: New Zealand: South Island, Marlborough, Capsize Point | collected 2014-11-01
CCCTTAGTAGCGGCGAGCGAACGGGGACCAGCCCTTAAGCTTTTTGAGTTCTAGTTGAACAGTCTGGAAAGTCTGACAATAGAAGGTGATAGTCCTGTAAACGAAAGGGCTCTTAAAGTGAAAACGAGTAGGGCGGAGCACGAGAAACTCTGTCTGAACATGGGGGGACCATCCTCCAAGGCTAAATACTACTTATCGACCGATAGTGAACCAGTACCGTGAGGGAAAGGCGAAAAGAACCCCTGTTAGGGGAGTGAAATAGAACCTGAAACCGTGTGCGTACAAGCAGTGGGAGCCTGTCTTCGGACAGGTGACTGCGTACCTTTTGTATAATGGGTCAGCGACTTAATTTTAGTAGCAAGGTTAACCGAATAGGGGAGCCGTAGAGAAATCGAGTCTTAATAGGGCGTATAGTTGCTAGGATTAGACCCGAAACCGGGCGATCTAGCCATGGCCAGGTTGAAGGTCGGGTAATACCGACTGGAGGACCGAACCAACTAATGTTGAAAAATTAGTGGATGAGCTGTGGCTAGGAGTGAAAGGCTAAACAAGCCCGGAGATAGCTGGTTCTCCCCGAAAACTATTTAGGTAGTGCCTCGTGACTTACTCCAGGGGGTAGAGCACTGTAATGGCTAGGGCTGCATCTCGCGGTACCAACCCATAGCAAACTCCGAATACCTGGAAGTACTATCACGGGAGACAGACGGCGGGAGATAAGTTTCGTCGTCGAGAGGGAAACAGTCCAGACCGCCAGCTAAGGTCCCTAAACACATCTCAGTGGGAAACGATGTGGGAAGGCTCAGACAGCCAGGATGTTGGCTTAGAAGCAGCCATCATTTAAAGAAAGCGTAATAGCTCACTGGTCGAGTCGGCCTGCGCGGAAGATTTACCGGGGCTCAAGATGTGTACCGAAGCTGCGGATGCGTGGATATTTATATTTGCGCATGGTAGGGGAGCGTTCTGTAAGCCTGTGAAGGTGAATCGTAAGGTTTGCTGGAGGTATCAGAAGTGCGAATGCTGACATAAGTAGCGACAATGCGGGTGAAAAGCCCGCACGCCGAAAACCCAAGGTTTCCTGCGCAACGTTAATCGGCGCAGGGTGAGTCGGCCCCTAAGGCGAGGCAGAAATGCGTAGTCGATGGGAATCAGGTTAATATTCCTGAACCGTTTGTAACTGCGATGGGGTGACGGAGAAGGCTAGGTTAGCCGGCTGTTGGATATGCCGGTTTAAGCGAGTAGGCTGAGGACTTTGGAAAATCCGGGTCCTTAAGGCTGAGACGTGATGACGAGCTCTTTATTAAGAGCGAAGTAATTGATGCCATGCTTCCAGGAAAAACCTCTAAGCTTCAGGTTACAAGTGACCGTACCCCAAACCGACACAGGTGGGTGGGGTGAGAATCCTAAGGCGCTTGAGAGAACTCTGGTGAAGGAACTCGGCAAAATGACACCGTAACTTCGGGAGAAGGTGTGCCCCTGGTATGTGAAGAGACTTGCTCTTGGAGCAGAAGGGGGTTGCAATAAAGAGGTGGCTGCGACTGTTTACTAAAAACATAGCACTGTGCAAACTCGCAAGAGGACGTATACGGTGTGACGCCTGCCCGGTGCCGGAAGGTTAAATGATGGGGTTAGCTTAGGCGAAGCTCTTGATTGAAGCCCCGGTGAACGGCGGCCGTAACTATAACGGTCCTAAGGTAGCGAAATTCCTTGTCGGGTAAGTTCCGACCTGCACGAATGGCGTAACGATGGCCACACTGTCTCCACCAGGGACTCAGCGAAATTGAAATTGCTGTGAAGATGCAGTGTACCCGCGGCTAGACGGAAAGACCCCGTGAACCTTTACTACAGCTTCACACTGGACTCTGAACAAGTATGTGCAGGATAGGTGGAAGGCTTTGAAGCGGAGACGCCAGTCTCTGTGGAGCCATCCTTGAGATACCACCCTTGCTTGTTTGGGGCCCTAACCGAGGTCCGTTATCCGGATCCGGGACCGTGTGTGGTGGGTAGTTTGACTGGGGCGGTCTCCTCCCAAAGAGTAACGGAGGAGCGCGAAGGTACTCTAAGTACGGTCGGAAATCGTACGGTTAGTGTAAAGGCATAAGAGTGCTTGACTGCGAGACAGACACGTCGAGCAGGAACGAAAGTTGGTCTTAGTGATCCGGTGGTTCTGTATGGAAGGGCCATCGCTCAACGGATAAAAGGTACTCCGGGGATAACAGGCTGATACCGCCCAAGAGTTCACATCGACGGCGGTGTTTGGCACCTCGATGTCGGCTCATCACATCCTGGGGCTGTAGCCGGTCCCAAGGGTATGGCTGTTCGCCATTTAAAGTGGTACGCGAGCTGGGTTTAGAACGTCGTGAGACAGTTTGGTCCCTATCTGCCGTGGGCGTCGGAGACTTGAGAGGAGCTGCTCCTAGTACGAGAGGACCGGAGTGGACGTACCCCTGGTGTTCCAGTTATCATGCCAATGGTATTGCTGGGTAGCTATGTACGGACGGGATAACCGCTGAAAGCATCTAAGCGGGAAGCCCCCCTCAAGATAAGGTCTCCCGGGACTTAAGTCCCCTGAAGGGTCGTTGAAGACCACAACGTTGATAGGCTGGGTGTGGAAGTTCAGTAATGAATGAAGCTAACCAGTACTAATTGCCCGTGTGGCTTGATCATATAACACCCAAAAAGTCTAAAGAGATTTTAGCGGTGTGTGTATGCATAAGACTATATAAATCCCGTGTCCCTAAACCGGACACAGCGCCAATGACTACCCTGATTTGTAAGACCGGTCTTTACCTGTCTGTAACAAACCTGAGAAACAGAACCAGTGACATTGTCTGCCGTTCTGTGACTCATGCCAGTTTGTCTGGTGGCAATAGCGAGCGAGTACCACCTGATCCCATCTCGAACTCAGAAGTGAAAACGCTTAGCGCCGATGATAGTGTGGGGTCTCCCCATGTGAAAGTAGGACACTGCCAGACAATTTAATAAGGGCCCCATGCCGGAGACGGTGTGGGGCTTTTTTATTGCACCTGCCCTTTGCCCTCTGTCACCCTGCGTGCAAAATCCCTGTCACCTCTATCGGGGGGCGTGAAATGTGTACCTTCCCAATAGAATTGTTTGGTATAGAGGAGCGCGAATAGATATCTGGTTAAAGTGCTTGCTCGTTTAAATGTTGCATAATTTCGTCGGCCTGAATGCAGCGTTTTACACGATGGAACAATGAGGAGGCCTCAGAATAATGTCTCATGAGGTAGGAAAGCCATTGTTTTGTTCGGTTACCCACGTATTTGCCTTTGAAGTGTGTACTGCTATTGAATTGATCTCGAACCAACTCCACAACGTGGCTCCAATCCATAGGTGTATAGTTCTCTGACCGATGCCACGCTTTAGTCTGTAGAGCAAGATCTGGACATGAAAGCGCTCCCCTCGCGAGCATGATGTGTTCGGAATTGCTTTGATGCATGGCCTTGGTAACATCAGAAGGTGTCCAGATTTCGCCATTTATTGTAATGGGCATTTCGGCAGGTTGTTGAACCTGACCAACGGCTGACCAATAGGCTGGTGCTTTATATCCTTGGGTCCTGGTCCTTGCGTGGATGCATAATTCCGTTGCTCCTGCTTCAGCTGCTGAGCCAATAATATCCGATAGCAGGGTATCGTCTTCAAAACCGAGGCGGATTTTTGCGCTGACGGGAATTTGTTCAGAAACGTTCTCCCTAACTGCATGAATAATCTCAAAGACCCGTTGTGGCTTTTTCAACAAAACCGAACCACCATCATGTCGGTTTACGGTTTTTGCGGGACAGCCGAAGTTGACATCAATCCCCGGTGCTCCAAGACTGGCAGCGCATCGGGCACTCAGGCCCATGCTTTTCGGATCCCCGCCCAGCAGTTGGAGATACACTGGAATGCCAGATTTAGTTCGTCCTCCGGTTTCAAGTTCGGGGCAGTAGCGAAAAAAGACTTTCTCAGGAACACGATGGTCCGTCACTCTAACGAATTCGGTGACGCATCGATCATATCCACCCACGCTGGTGAGTAGCTCGCGCATTTGATAGTCAATAACACCCTGCATCGGGGCAAGAATTATTCGCATGCCTGTTTATCCCTGTAAACCAATATCCTGTAAACCAATATCGGCGATCACACTTTCCCCGATTATCAGACTCTTTCTAACACCTTCTTTGCAAAAGTTAGAGTGTTCCATAGTGGAATATTCTGCGGCTTTCGTGTCCCGATCGGCGATGGCTTTATAAAGGGTTTTGTGTTGCTGGTCGAGGGTTTCGATGATGGCTTGATTGGAGCTATTGATTTGTTCGGTGTACCACATTTGAGCAATTCGCTCATGATCGGCAAGAATTCGACGGTAGCTGTCGACAAAATATTTATTCTTACCGCCTTCAGCGATACTCAGATGAAAGCGGCTGTTAGATTCCACTATGGCAGAAATATCACCTCTTTCTAGGTCAGAAGCAAATTGCTTCTGGGCTCTGGCGATGTGTTCAATGTCCTGATCTGTCCGTCGCAAGCAGGCCAATCGGGTAAATGCTTTTTCGATTAGGTCGCCGGCTTCGAAAATGGACTGTAATGTTAGGAGATCCAGAGGGGTAACGGTAGCTCCCCGGTTCTTCCGTATTTCAACGAGCCCCTCGGCGGATAAGCGAATCAATGATTCCCGAATTGGGGTACGGGACATGCCAAACCTCTCCACGAGAGACTGTTCATCAAGGTATGTACCCGGCGGAATGCGAAGAGTAATAATTTCGTGTCGAATCTGTTCGTACAATGAGCGCTTCGGCATATTTCGTTATACGTTAGGTGGCTAGGTAAGGTACCGTTTAATTGAGAAATGGTGGTCGCTGCTGTAATTTTTATTTGATGACATTAGAGTTTGCATTGTATATTATTTGCATACAATTATCTTAATGAGAAGACTGATGAAATTCGAAGGTATTTATCCTCCAGTTATTACTCCCCATAGTGAGGGCGGTTCAATTGATCGGGATGGGTTTGTGGCAATGGTAGAACATCTGGTGGAGTCAGGTGTGCATGGAGTGATCGTTGGTGGAACTACCGGGGAGTATTATGCACAAACAAAAGAAGAGCGGGTTGAATTGATGAAGCTCGCTAATGAAACCCTGCGAGGAAGGCTTCCGCTCATTGTGGGGGTTGGCGCTATTCGTACCGAAGACTGCATTGAATATGGACAATTGGCGAAGGAAAATGGTGCTGAGGCCATTTTATTGAGTGCGCCTTACTATGCAGTCCCAACCCAACTTGAGTTAGCAAATCACGCACTTGCGGTTGATCGAGCGGTCAATTTGCCGATTATGCTCTACAACTATCCGGGGCGAACAGGGACCACTATGCAGGCAGAGTTTTTTGATCGCGTGGGGCGTAGTCCAAACTTTCGGGGTATCAAGGAATCTACCGGCGACGTCAATCAATTGCACATGCTGGCAAGAGAATACCCACACATTACTCTATTATGTGGCATGGATGATCAGGCCCTGGAGTTTTTTGCATGGGGAGCCCGGGGATGGGTTTGCGCAGGTGGTAACTGTTTGCCGAAAGAGCATGTTGCGTTATATGAGGCAGTAGCACTGGAAAATGATATCGTCAAAGGTCGTCGTATTATGTCGGCCTTAATGCCTTTTATGGGAATTCTCGAGCAAAGTGGAAAATTCATTCAAAGTATTAAACATGCCTGTCGCATAGAGGGGTTACCAACGGGCCCGGTGAGAAAACCGCTACAGGAACTAAACAAACAGGACAAACGAGAACTCGAAACGGTACTTAAAACACTGAAATCTGCCATGAGAAAGATACAAAGTGAGTCACCGGGCAAGCAGTCGAATATTGAAGAACAGCCGCAAATTCAACAAAGCAAAAACACCCATGGGGATCAAAATGTCGTCACTATTAACCCTTGAAGAATATCAGTCCATCGCTGAGAGTATGAGTTTCCCAGGCGGCGCTTTTATCGATGGAAAAGCGCGATCAGCCCTTAGTGGTAATACCTTTGAAAGCCTGAATCCTTCGAATGGAAAAAGCCTTGGAATGATTGCCCTATGCGGTCAGGAAGATGTGGACCATGCAGTGGAGAAAGCCAGAGATGCTTTCGAGGATAGAAGGTGGGCGGCGGTTCATCCCAGTGAAAGAAAAGCCACTTTGATTCGGTTGTGTAAGCTGATCAAGAGAAATCAGCACGAACTTGCTGTGCTGGAGAGCCTGGAAAGCGGTAAACCCATTGCCGAAGTAGAAACGGTGGATATTCCTGAAGCCATTCACTGTATTTCCTGGCATGCAGAAACGGCAGATAAACTCTATGATCAGGTTGCGCCAACAGGAGAGGATGCCATTGCGATGATTGTGAGGGAGCCAATAGGTGTGGTTGCCGCAGTATTGCCCTGGAACTTTCCAATCTTGATGATGGCTTGGAAAATTGGCCCTGCCCTCGCCGCAGGTAACAGTGTCATTATAAAACCGGCTGAAGAAACCAGCATGACGGCACTCAGAATAGCGGAGCTAGCCGTGGAGGTTGGAGTGCCCGATGGAGTGCTAAATGTGGTAACCGGAATTGGTGAGAGTACTGGAAAAATGATTGGTTTGCATCCTGGAATTGACATGGTGTCTTTTACTGGGTCTACGGAAGTCGGAAAATATTTCCTCAAATACTCCGCCGATAGCAACATGAAAAAAGTGGTACTGGAATGTGGTGGAAAAAACCCCTGTGTCGTTATGAGTGATGCAGAAAATCTGGATACGGTAGCTCAACATGTTACCAATGCAGTGTTCTGGAATATGGGCGAAAACTGTTCGTCAAATTCCAGGCTAATCGTGGATAAGGAAGTTAGCGAATCCTTAATGGAGCGAGTGCTACACCGGTTAAGAGAATGGCGGACCGGCGATCCTCTGGATCCCTCTAACCGGTTGGGCGCGATCGTATCTCGCAGTCAATACAGGAGAATACTGGACTACATCGAAACGTCCAAAAAAGAGGGTGCCGAGCTTATAGCTGGTGGGAATGCGATCGAACTGCAAAATGGGTTTTTTATCGAGCCAACAATTTTTACCGGCGTTACTCCCGATATGACCATTGCAAAGGAAGAAGTTTTCGGCCCGGTACTCGCGGTGATCACGGTGTCCGGGGAGGATCAGGCTGTGAGTATTGCCAACGAAACCTGCTACGGCTTGGCTGCTTCTGTGTTTACATCCAATCTGAAACGCGCCCATCGCATGTCAAGAGCGATACAGGCTGGGACCGTTACGGTCAACTGTTTTGGTGAAGGTGACATCACAACGCCTTTTGGTGGATACAAGCAGTCAGGATTCGGTGGTCGGGATAATTCCATTCATGCGCATGATCAATATACCGAGATGAAAACAATCTGGATTGATGTATCGGATCAGGATATTGATGACGCCATCGACTAAGCCACTAGTCTACCCCAACACTAGTCCATCCGGGCTTTGTTGGATTGTCATCTGAATGTGAATCGAAACTCAGTTCAGAGTCTATTAATTGAGAAAGAATATTCACCTGATGCTGGAAACAGGTATTGATTTGAATGAATTTGAAAGTTCGAAAACCTCCCAATGATCTTGCGGGCTCAGGTTGGTATGAAATATTGCCTGAGCCACCCCCACCGGAAATTTTGGATAGTACAATTAACGCCGATTGGGTCGTTATCGGAGGGGGATTTACTGGATTAACTACAGCCAGACGATTGTTGGAAAATTGCCCCGATGATCGCATCGTCGTCCTCGACGCCCAGAGAATTGGCTGGGGGGCTGCGGGAAGAAATTCTGGTTTTATGATAGATCTGCCACATGATCTACAGAGTAAGGACTATAGTGGTGGGACTACTCGGGATCGAAACCAAATCAAAATGAATCGATTCGCCATCGGGTATGCAAAAAGTATGGTGAATGAATACGGATTGCATTCATTCATGGATACCGGCGGGAAAATCAACGCTGCAACAGACGTTCAGGGGATGAATGCCCTGCGCGCTTATTCCGAGCACCTCAGAGAGCTGGATGAGTCGTTCGAAGAATACGACGCACAAGTGCTAAAAGAGATTACCGGGATTGATTACTATGCAGGAGGGATCCACACTCCAGGATGTGTTCAAGTACAGCCGGCAGGATATATCCGGGGTATTGCTCAGGGCCTTCTGCAAAGCAGCAAGAATATCAAAATTTATGAAAACTCTCCCATAACTGAAATTGTTTCAGGGGAGACAAAAAGGATAAAAACACCGAAGGGAGAAGTTTTATCCAACAGGGTTGTGTTGGCGGTGAATGGACATTTGGAATCCTTTGGACTATTTTCAAAACGATTGATGCATGTTTTTACCTATGGGAGCATAACTCGTCAATTGTCTGTTGATGAACTCAATCGCTTGGGCGGCCGCGATCAATGGGGTATCACTCCGGCTCATCCTATGGGGACAACGGTGCGAAAAGTGAAGGAAGGTCGTATTGTTGTGCGTAATGTTTTTACCTATAACGGTAATATGGAGACCACTAAAGATCAGGTGAGTCAAACGGGAAAAAGACATGACAAAGCCTTCAGGAATCGATTCCCAATGCTGAAAGACGTTAGCATGGAATATCGGTGGGGAGGACACCTTTGTCTTTCCTTAAATTCTGCACCAGCATTCGGTGAAGTTGAAAAAGGTGTTTTCGCCTCGGGTTGCCAAAATGGATTAGGCGCTGTTCAGGGAACCCTTGGAGGGATATTGATTGCAGATTTGGCGTCAGGAAGAGACAATCCGATGATCAAGTCTTTGATAGAACCAGGTGAGCCGGCGAAACTCTATCCAGAACCTTTTATGACCATTGGTGCAAAAATGAATTTGTGGTGGAATCATCTCCGCGCCGGAAAAGATCTCTAGTTCATTGATTCACCGATAAGATTAACATAAGGCCCGAACCGGGTCCTTAATCAGGACCAGAAAACCGAACCGTCGCGGATCCGGTGTATTTAATTCTTCCCTTTTTCAGTGAGACAGGATATGGAGTGGATTAGCCAAAAAGAAGCCAAAAAGCTTGTCTTGCATAGCCAATGGCTACCTTCGAAATCAATTCCGGGCAGTGCCCTTGATGCTACCTTCGCCTGTATTGACCATTTGGGTTATGTCCAAATTGACACGATTTCCGTGGTAGAAAGAGCGCACCATCACACTCTTTGGAATCGTAATCCACGTTATCGACATTCACACATCGATACACTTCAGGCAAAGCGAAAGATCTTCGAGTATTGGTCCCACGCCGCGGCCTATTTACCGATGTCCGATTATCGCTATAGTTTGAGAAAAATGAGGGAAGTGGCGAACAGTCCCGGGCACTGGTTTGATCGTGATTCTGCCATGATGAAGGCCGTGCTACAAAGAATAGTCAGTGAGGGACCTCTTCAATCCAGGGATTTTGAGCATAAGACCGGCACCCGAAGGGATATGTGGGATTGGAAACCGGCAAAACGTGCCCTGGAACAACTCTTTATGGAAGGCAGACTGATGACTTTGCGTCGAGAAGGGTTCCAGAAAGTCTATGATCTTACTGAGAATGTTTTACCTGCTGGTATTGATACTTCAGAACCCAGTGAGTCAGAATGGGCGCGCTATTTGGTCAATCGTTTCCTGAAAGCGCATGGCATCGGTAAGTTAAATGAGATGACCTATTTGCGTAAAGGGACGAAACATTTGATTGAATCTGTTCTTGCAGAAATGTGTGAAGAAGGTAGCGTATCCCCTATAAATATTTCAAAAGGGAGACGAGTAGTTGATAAGGATTATTTTACATCCACTGAATATTTGGAACTGTTGGCCAAGCCGCTAATGCGGAAACGGGTAAAAATATTGTCTCCCTTTGACAATCTGCTAATTCAACGAAATCGGATGAAACAACTATTTGATTTTGACTATCAAATAGAATGTTATGTCCCCCAGGCGAAAAGGGTGCACGGTTATTTTTGTTTGCCTTTACTGTGGGATGCCGCACTGGTTGGGAGAGTTGACTGCAAAGCGGATCGGCCAACCAGAACGATGTTAATTCAGTCTCTGACTTTGGAGAAGGACATAAAAGACATGGACACCTTTGTCTATCAGTTAGTGAAAACCCTGAGTGAGTTCTGCTCTTTCAATCAGTGTGACGAGATTTCCTTTAGGAACATTCGCAATGCGGACCTGATTCGAAAAATGGAAACGGCGAGAATGGAAATATTGAGTTGACTTTATGTATTGGTTTGGCATCCTGGTCTGATTGGGAATCAATGCTACCAAAAATTCGTGTCTTTTAACGCTGGCTAATGGTGCGAGCATAATCGCGCTCACACTACTAGTGACTAGTTCGTTAACCTTCATAAAAATCAAAGTAAATAGCAGGAAAAAATGATGACGCCTTGCGCTGATATCGTGGATGAGTCCAAAAGTTCGAGTATTGTTACCTTGACTGGGCATGATCTAAGCATTGACGAATTAATGGGCCTCGCGGGTGGTAAACATCGTATCAAGCTGGAGAAAACCAGTTTCGCAAGGCTTCAAAAATCCCGGGCTGTGGTGGAAACCATGTTGCAATCTCAGGAACCCGTATATGGGTTAACAACGGGACTGGGCGCGAAGGTTTCACAGAAACTGGATATCAGCCAGTTGGAAGCTTTTTCCTTCCAAACACTGCGCGGTCGTGCGCACGCTATCGGTGAAGCATTACCTGTGGAGTCTGTGAGGGCGGCGATGGTAGTTCGACTCAATACGCTACTAAAGGGAATGTCAGGGGCTTCACCCGCAGTTGCCACTCATTTGTTAGCATGTCTCGAAAAACGAATTACGCCGGTTGTGGGCCGAATCGGCTCCATCGGAGCCAGCGATCTGTGTCTGGGAGCAACCCTGGGACTAAGCCTGGTTGGTGAGGGTTTCATGTTGACAGAACAGGGAGCGGTTTTACCTTCTAACGAAGTGATGAAGACGGTTGGTCTCAAACCTTTGGCGTTGGCACCAGGGGATGGGCTAGCTCTGGCTAGTAACTCAACGTTCTCCGGGGCGGTTTCAGCCCAGGCATTGCACCGCTCCATACTATCCCTAAAAAATGCTCAAATAGCTTCTGCCATGACGATGGAGGCGTTTAGGGCTAATCCCTCACCTCTGGCACCTTTTGCACTAACGGCAAACCCACAATCTGGCCAGATGCAAGTGGCGAAGGAACTCAGAAAACTCCTAAAAGGCAGTCGACTCTGGAACGCACAAATTCCTCGGAAACTTCAGGATCCATTATCGATTAGGAATATCGTGCAGGTGCATGGTGCCATGGCGAGTGCGGTGAACTTCTCCCGGGACATTATAGAGATTGAGATTAATGCCTCCAGTGATAATCCGATTGTAGACATCGAAGAGAACCAGGTGTTTTCCTGCGGTGCTTACCATAGCGCCCACCTAACTGTGGCCAATGAGACGGTATCAAGAGCTTTCGTTCAGGTGGTTATGGCTCAGATTGCAAGAATGTCGAAGCTTCTATCATCTCGCCATTCGGATTTGCCGTTATTTCTTGCGATGCCTAAGGCGAATTCCAATGGCTTTGCTCCTTATATGAAAATCGCGGAATCACTGGTTGCGGAAATCGGGCACTTGGCAACGCCGGTTCCAATATGGCCAAGCGTTAATGCAGATGGTTCTGAAGATATTTTAAGCAATGCCATGACGTCAGCCCATGGATTAAATCAAATCGCTGAGCTCGGGCTGATGCTTTCAGCGATTGAGATGATCATGGCAAGCCAGGCGCTGGAGTTGCAAGGGGGAAATCAGCAGATTGATAGCGACATTGCTGTTGAGATAAAAACGGCATATATGTCGGTTCGAGAGCTTGTTGAACCGCTAAGGATTGATCGACCTGCGTCCCATGATATCGAAACACTGACGGCGTATTTGAAACCCGGGACAATGATAGAAAAACTTGCTGGATTCAACGAATAAACAACGCCCGGACATTGGAACATTGGTAAATTGGCTATGATCAGGTTAGTGATCAGCTGGAGTCGGTAGAGTCAGGAGTAGAGTAAGAGTTTGAGCTGAAACTCGCAATAACTGGTGATCCAAATAGGCGAGTGAGTCCTAAAATCCGGAATAGACTCTCTGCAAACCGGGAGAGTGAGCTCGACTTGAGAAGTCTGTGTGCTGCCATGGGCAACAGGAATTGCTTGTAGCTTTTTCGCAGCCTAAAACCGTTTCGGTTAAACGCGCTGCTCAATTCATCGGGGCTAAAACAAAGATAGCGTCGTGTGTTTTTTTCGGTGCGCTGTTTAAGAGAAAAAAACAGGTTGGGGAAGATATTGACGCTGAATTTCGTAGGATAATCGATAACCACCAAATGAGAGGCTACGCGACACAACTCATCGATAAAAGACTCCCAATGTTCCATATGAGATAATGTCCGGTAAGTAATGATCACATCAAAACTATTATCCAAATAAGGAAGGGAGAGAAAAGATCCTGTGTTGAATTCTATTTTTCCCTTGTCAATTTCGGACTGGATCAGATTGCTGCAGATGTCACGGCTGCCCAATATGGTCAGCTTGTGACCCGTGGCGGTAATGGCCTTAATATTCTGCCCATGTCCACCACCCACATCCAACACATTCTCCAATTTACCTCAACCCCATGCGGAGCTCGTTGATCTAAATGCAGATGCTCTTCCGGATATCGTCCTGGGAACCACGAACGCTCACGGAGTTACCGTTATAAAAACCTGGATGAATACAGGTGCTGGCTGGCAGCCAAGTGAATCCCATCGTTTACCCGAGGTGTTATCGAATTATTCAATGGGTAACTCAGCTTCCCGACTGGGAACTTTTGTCGATCTCAATGCCGATGGACTGGTAGATTTGGTTCGGTCCTACATTGACTCCTCGGGGGCCCAATACAGAGAGGCCTGGATGAACACTGGGACATCATGGGAACAGAATGAAGGTTATAGGCCACCAACTGTTTCGATCAGTTATCAACATCATCACGAAGGTCTGCTTTTTTCGAGATTTATTGACCTGAATGGAGATCATTTACCGGACCTGCTTGTAAGCAGGGATGACTATGTGGATGGTATCAAGACTGAAAAACGATCGGTTTGGCTAAATACGGGAGTTGGTTGGGAATACTCTCAACAGTATTTACCAACAGTAGCCCATTGGAGAAATCATGTGTCTAATGCCCAGAATGACCAGGGAACATCGATGCTGGGTTTTTATCAGGATATGAATAGAGACGGTCTGATCGATCTGGTCCGCGCATTTAAAGATATCGATGGCACTGAGTATATTGATACATGGGTAAACACGGGTTCAGGTTGGAGGAAGCAGGGAATATTGGATTTGCCTGTAGTGTTTAAAAAAATATCTCGTCATGAAAACCGACAATTGGATATCGGGTTGGGTTTTTTCGCTGATATGAATTCGGATGGAATGGAGGATTTTGTAATAAGTGCGAAAGGAGAACCTCGCAGGAGTTGGGCGTTTGGATTAGGCAACCGTTCCTATGCTGTTCCTGAGACGGTGATCAAAACAGAAAATGGTTTCGGGTTTGTTTCCCAGGTTCAGATGAAACCGCCAACCCACGTCCCGGGAATGTACATTCCTTCTCTAACGAGGACTTACCCACTGGTTCCAATGAATCGTACAGGCCCTTTGGTATCAGAGTTAGAGACGAGTGATGGTTTAGGGGGATGGCGCCGATTAGAGTTTGAATACGGCGAAAAGAAAGTCGACCTGATCGGGAGACGAAATCCGGGATTCGGTTCGAATACCGCGATTGATCGTGCAAAAGGAATAAGGACTGTTACTACCCTAATGCAAGAATATCCTCATGCCGGGCGCATCAGTAATGTCAAAAAATATGTTGGAGATGTTTTGATTTCCGAAGTCAGGAATTCATATCAATTTGCTGATGTTGGTGCTGATATTGGCGCTGACATTGGAATGGGAAAAGCACTGATGACTTATCAGTCCGCGTCAACTTACGATAGCTATGAATCGGATGGTAGTTTTATTGACAGTAAAAATATGAATGCAGTGGTCGATGGATTTGGCAATACAGTTCGCCGGAAAACAGTTTTCAGCAATGGAACGAGCAGTCATTCCAGGGAAGTCCTCAGTCGTTTCAATAACGATATAACTCATTGGCGTCTGGGTCAAATAAAACATAGAACAACGAAGTACAACACGCCAGGTATGCCAGAAATTGTACGGGAAATTCAGATGGAATATGATGCATCGGGAGCGTTAAAGAGCCAGATTGGTGATCCCGAGTCTAGTCTGTTCCTAACTTCTGAGTACGGATACGACGGTTTTGGTAATGTTGTTTCGACTACCATTTCAGGAGCTGATATTGAACCAAGGACGTCCACTGTTACTTTTTCTGATGACGGTAGATTCCCAATTGCTTTGATCAATCCACTGGGGCACCGGGAGTCCCATTCTTATGACAGGGTTCTCGGTACAATTTCATCGAAGGTTGATAATAATGGCAAGACGACCAAATATCTTTACGATACGTTTGGAAAGCAAATAAAACAAACCACTATTTTTGGTGAGAAAGATATCAGTGCATCAATTGCAAGCTTCCGATGCTAACAATCATGCATTTACAATAACGGTAGTTTTAACGTAGATTACAAACAAAATATGTGATCCTCCGCACAATAATTGCCTTTTCTATTGATAATTTTTCGGCCACTCCAAACCAAATGACGAATCCTACTTTTCATATCGCTGTCCTAAAAGGGGATGGCATCGGCGTAGACGTAACGGAATCTACGATCGCAGTATTAGAGGCAGCTACCCAGCGTGTGGGTGGTTTTGGTTTGAAGTATGACTATCTGGATGCGGGCGCTGCCTATTATGCTGAAACAGGTGTTGACATCACTTCCAAGTCAGAAAAAGCGATGGCATCAGCAGATGCAATTTTTATGGGAGCCATTGGTTTACCCCATATTCGATACCCTGATAACACTGAAATCTCCTTGCATCTCCGCATCAGAGAAGACCTGCAACTTTATGCGGGAATACGGCCCGTCAAGGCATATCCAAATGTACCCCAGAAGCTCGCCCATCCGGACGCCAGCAAAATTGATCTCGTGGTCTTAAGAGAATCCTCAGAAGGGCTTTTTTATACCGCCGCCGTGCACGATAGAAATGAGGTCTATAACGACAATGAAGTCAGAGAAACACTGAGAATAACTCGTGCCACCACCGAAAAATTACATGATTTTGCTTTTCGACTGGCAACCAGACGGAAAAACGAGATAATAGGCAGCGCCCGCATCCAGATAGTCATACTTCAAACCAAAACCACCCACACGCTGGGTAGCTGCCTCTAATACTGCGATCGTAGATTCCGTTACGTCTACGCCGATGCCATCCCCTTTTAGGACAGCGATATGAAAAGTAGGATTCGTCATTTGGTTTGGAGTGGCCGAAAAATTATCAATAGAAAAGGCAATTATTGTGCGGAGGATCACATATTTTGTTTGTAATCTACGTTAAAACTACCGTTATTGTAAATGCATGATTGTTAGCATCGGAAGCTTGCAATTGATGCACTGATATCTTTCTCACCAAAAATAGTGGTTTGTTTTATTTGCTTTCCAAACGTATCGTAAAGATATTTGGTCGTCTTGCCATTATTATCAACCTTCGATGAAATTGTACCGAGAACCCTGTCATAAGAATGGGACTCCCGGTGCCCCAGTGGATTGATCAAAGCAATTGGGAATCTACCGTCATCAGAAAAAGTAACAGTGGACGTCCTTGGTTCAATATCAGCTCCTGAAATGGTAGTCGAAACAACATTACCAAAACCGTCGTATCCGTACTCAGAAGTTAGGAACAGACTAGACTCGGGATCACCAATCTGGCTCTTTAACGCTCCCGATGCATCATATTCCATCTGAATTTCCCGTACAATTTCTGGCATACCTGGCGTGTTGTACTTCGTTGTTCTATGTTTTATTTGACCCAGACGCCAATGAGTTATATCGTTATTGAAACGACTGAGGACTTCCCTGGAATGACTGCTCGTTCCATTGCTGAAAACTGTTTTCCGGCGAACTGTATTGCCAAATCCATCGACCACTGCATTCATATTTTTACTGTCAATAAAACTACCATCCGATTCATAGCTATCGTAAGTTGACGCGGACTGATAAGTCATCAGTGCTTTTCCCATTCCAATGTCAGCGCCAATATCAGCACCAACATCAGCAAATTGATATGAATTCCTGACTTCGGAAATCAAAACATCTCCAACATATTTTTTGACATTACTGATGCGCCCGGCATGAGGATATTCTTGCATTAGGGTAGTAACAGTCCTTATTCCTTTTGCACGATCAATCGCGGTATTCGAACCGAATCCCGGATTTCGTCTCCCGATCAGGTCGACTTTCTTTTCGCCGTATTCAAACTCTAATCGGCGCCATCCCCCTAAACCATCACTCGTCTCTAACTCTGATACCAAAGGGCCTGTACGATTCATTGGAACCAGTGGGTAAGTCCTCGTTAGAGAAGGAATGTACATTCCCGGGACGTGGGTTGGCGGTTTCATCTGAACCTGGGAAACAAACCCGAAACCATTTTCTGTTTTGATCACCGTCTCAGGAACAGCATAGGAACGGTTGCCTAATCCAAACGCCCAACTCCTGCGAGGTTCTCCTTTCGCACTTATTACAAAATCCTCCATTCCATCCGAATTCATATCAGCGAAAAAACCCAACCCGATATCCAATTGTCGGTTTTCATGACGAGATATTTTTTTAAACACTACAGGCAAATCCAATATTCCCTGCTTCCTCCAACCTGAACCCGTGTTTACCCATGTATCAATATACTCAGTGCCATCGATATCTTTAAATGCGCGGACCAGATCGATCAGACCGTCTCTATTCATATCCTGATAAAAACCCAGCATCGATGTTCCCTGGTCATTCTGGGCATTAGACACATGATTTCTCCAATGGGCTACTGTTGGTAAATACTGTTGAGAGTATTCCCAACCAACTCCCGTATTTAGCCAAACCGATCGTTTTTCAGTCTTGATACCATCCACATAGTCATCCCTGCTTACAAGCAGGTCCGGTAAATGATCTCCATTCAGGTCAATAAATCTCGAAAAAAGCAGACCTTCGTGATGATGTTGATAACTGATCGAAACAGTTGGTGGCCTATAACCTTCATTCTGTTCCCATGATGTCCCAGTGTTCATCCAGGCCTCTCTGTATTGGGCCCCCGAGGAGTCAATGTAGGACCGAACCAAATCTACCAGTCCATCGGCATTGAGATCGACAAAAGTTCCCAGTCGGGAAGCTGAGTTACCCATTGAATAATTCGATAACACCTCGGGTAAACGATGGGATTCACTTGGCTGCCAGCCAGCACCTGTATTCATCCAGGTTTTTATAACGGTAACTCCGTGAGCGTTCGTGGTTCCCAGGACGATATCCGGAAGAGCATCTGCATTTAGATCAACGAGCTCCGCATGGGGTTGAGGTAAATTGGAGAATGTGTTGGATGTGGGTGGTGGACATGGGCAGAATATTAAGGCCATTACCGCCACGGGTCACAAGCTGACCATATTGGGCAGCCGTGACATCTGCAGCAATCTGATCCAGTCCGAAATTGACAAGGGAAAAATAGAATTCAACACAGGATCTTTTCTCTCCCTTCCTTATTTGGATAATAGTTTTGATGTGATCATTACTTACCGGACATTATCTCATATGGAACATTGGGAGTCTTTTATCGATGAGTTGTGTCGCGTAGCCTCTCATTTGGTGGTTATCGATTATCCTACGAAATTCAGCGTCAATATCTTCCCCAACCTGTTTTTTTCTCTTAAACAGCGCACCGAAAAAAACACACGACGCTATCTTTGTTTTAGCCCCGATGAATTGAGCAGCGCGTTTAACCGAAACGGTTTTAGGCTGCGAAAAAGCTACAAGCAATTCCTGTTGCCCATGGCAGCACACAGACTTCTCAAGTCGAGCTCACTCTCCCGGTTTGCAGAGAGTCTATTCCGGATTTTAGGACTCACTCGCCTATTTGGATCACCAGTTATTGCGAGTTTCAGCTCAAACTCTTACTCTACTCCTGACTCTACCGACTCCAGCTGATCACTAACCTGATCATAGCCAATTTACCAATGTTCCAATGTCCGGGCGTTGTTTATTCGTTGAATCCAGCAAGTTTTTCTATCATTGTCCCGGGTTTCAAATACGCCGTCAGTGTTTCGATATCATGGGACGCAGGTCGATCAATCCTTAGCGGTTCAACAAGCTCTCGAACCGACATATATGCCGTTTTTATCTCAACAGCAATGTCGCTATCAATCTGCTGATTTCCCCCTTGCAACTCCAGCGCCTGGCTTGCCATGATCATCTCAATCGCTGAAAGCATCAGCCCGAGCTCAGCGATTTGATTTAATCCATGGGCTGACGTCATGGCATTGCTTAAAATATCTTCAGAACCATCTGCATTAACGCTTGGCCA
>WLWD01006365.1_pt1 | contig 18523 bp, 16 predicted proteins | sample 6712731 | NCBI WGS metagenome assembly WLWD01 (sample SAMN12718690, study PRJNA576275) | sponge metagenome | isolation source: marine sponge | host: Mycale hentscheli | place: New Zealand: South Island, Marlborough, Capsize Point | collected 2014-11-01
AGGGTTTTCCCCCCACAAGCATAGGATTTAGTGTATAGTGAGGTTCAACCATATAGTTAAATGTTATTTATATTGTGGTTGTACCAAATGTTGTTTATATTGTGGTTGTACCCTAACATTTTATACCATGTAGTGTATTCCATTTCATTAACAAATAATACAACAAAAACACACCGCTTATGGAGACTTGTTGCACTGGACCTCTTTATTCTGTCTGCTTTCCAGGCTTTCTGTTCTGACAGAATGGAGGCAACGGCAGCTGCAGGAATGTCTATCCCCATTCTAACGAGGCAAATCAATCTCCAAATTGGACCCAAATTCTGTACAGAAAATCATGAAAGGACGGTGAGTGAATGTTCAGGCAAGAATCCTCATTGCCTATACTAGCTTAGTATCATTACTTTGTGACATATGGCCATGTTTGTCTTGCAGGTGTAGTGTGCATGGCCAAGGTCAGTCCGTTTACTTCGGTAAACTAGGGCCATACCGTGATACCCTTCCAAGGTATTCGTGGTTAGTCTACCGTGGTCAGACACATAGTCTTGGGGCCGTGCAGCCATTTCCTCCATCAAAGTTCTGAAGCTATCCACCTGGGCTTTGCAGGTAAAAGCATGGTCACTAATATAGGCCGAGCCATCAGGATTATGCTATAATAATGATAATGATAATAATAATAATAAATGAAGAAAAAAAAATAATAATAATAATAAATGAAAAATAATAATAATAACAATAATAATAATAATAATAAATGATAAATGATAATAAAGAATAATAATAATAATATTGAAAGACAGACATGAATGGTTTATTTCAATTTTAAGTTTTAAATTAACCTTCTCGTGTATACACCATTGTGATGTGTGCACATTCAGGCAGTAGTGAGAAACAAAGTTCCTGATGGCATTGGAGAATTCCTTCAAGGGATCTTGGGCGGACCGAATCTTATCTGAAGCAATCAAGTTGCTCAGATTGGTCTTGCAGCTCTTCAGTGTACTGTCCGTTAGTCCTTACACCGGAATGACGTCAAATGGCACTATAGAATACACTGTGTAAGTATCGTACGAAGTAAAGAATATTAATTCTCACTTATGTACCTCACATGTGTTCCGCTTTATTTTCTCCAGGTCTTTGTGCAGTGTCTTCGCACAGTGATTAGAACAATATGTCACAATTCCTTCTGGATAGCGCCTACAAAAAATTGAATTTATCGAGGTATCCTTGTCCGTGATGATTTCTTTGACAACCATTCCATCTTCCTTTGCCTTTCCTAATAGCTCATCCAGCATATCTGCCTCAGCTCCCCCAGACGTCCCATTCCAGTTATGACCTGGCCCCCTCTTTGTCCGGTGGCAGAAATATGCTATCTTCCCAGTGAGGTAGTCATGCAAGGTGGCAGAGGAGTTATTGGAATAGTGGCCCCGGGTCAGGTAAAAACCATCAAAAGATGCCATCCATTGGTCTGCATCCCCACGTTCAGCAATTTCTCGTCTTACCTGACCACAGGACCACTCAGCAAGGTCAGTCACATGCTCCTCTAGCCTCCTTACAATCCTACCCCACTGGGTTCTTGAACATGATGGCAGTCCTAATAGGCCACTGAGTCTGTTATAATCGGCATGCAGGTGGCCGCAGATCAGGAATGATACCACGGGGTACCATTGATGCCATGAGCATCGTGACTCGTGCATGTGAAGGTTTTCACTGTGCTGAAAGAGTACTGCACCACTAGAAATACAAGCTTTGAGGGAGTCGGAATCAAGTGGCACTTCAAGTTCCTCAGCTATGCTGGAAATGCTGTCGACCACATCTTCTAACAGTGTGCTGCCTGATTCCTCATGTACGTCCCAATCCTCACAGATGAAGTTAGTCGTTTCTTCACATACATAACCTGATTTTTAACAATATTGCAGCCACATATGCATTAGGTCGCATCAACATTTTACAAAAGTGCCGGCTTTGATTAATAATGCATTTGTGGGGTTGGAGGAATGTTGTATATTTTAGTATTTTGACTGATTTCGCTGAAATAAATTAATAAGACTTCGTTATCAACTTTTTACATTCAATGTGTGGGTTTTTTAAAATACTCAAATGGCATGGCATAGTGAAAGTCATTTATAATGGAACAAGTCTTGAGCCACAACTTCATGATTTCTATAATGTACTATGGTGCTATAAAGTCGACATGTCATTAATTTGCTACCACCTATGCAACTACAAATGTGCACATGTTTTGATATAAATCAACCATTTCGTTATATTTTGTTTGTTTTTTTATACAACCTGTGATTATTTTGACCATTAATTTTTTTCTTTAATTCTAGACACGATTGCTGGAAGCGAGCTCAGTAGAAAATTTGTGTGCTGGTAAACTTCCTATGGCCTTGCTGTACACAATCTAAATTACGTATGGCAATGTCACTATACAAGTAGCAAATAACATTATTCACAAGTATTATTCACAAGTACAATTCCCGAATGTGGGACCGCCCACCATGAAAGGAATGCATTGATGGAGTCAAGAACATAAACATTAGCCCATGAGAACATAAACATATGTCATAGAATTATCTTAGTAATTAGTGTAGATTATGTTCCTAATGCCATCCCTTGTGTTTCACCTTCCCTGGTAGTTGGGTTATTTAAACAGTGGCCCAGCTGCAAGGGTTCGATGTTGAGTTTTGTGAAAGTCCTCAAGCAAGAGTTTTATGCAATCAGAGAAGAAGCTCGGTTGTCTCCTTAAGGCAAGACTAGGGTCAGTCTATCTAGGGATTGCTGTGGGCGATTACTGAGAGCATAGCTCAACTACAACGCTGAGAAACTTCTCCCCTCAACTCCTGGTGGCAGCGTGTGAACCTACCCCCACACCGAACTTCAATGCAAACCCAGTGTAACTTTCTTTCTTTTTTTTTTTTAATAATCTGTTCTTGTGTTTAGCATGGTCTTGACCATATGTGTTAATTTCTCCAGCTATACCTGCTGTCTCCTTCGCTGACTGGACAAGAGGTGTGGTTTGCTGGACCTGGAATCTCATCCACACAGACTGGACGAGTGGCTGAGCTAGAGGTGTCACTCCCATCCGTACTGACTGAATGAGAGATATCCATAGCAGTGACCTCCATGCTAACAGGACCTAAATATTTATTGTGTGTGTTTTTGTTTTTTTTAAAGGATTTTATTGTATAGTTTCTCGTGTTCATTTCATATTGCATTACATTACCTGTTCCAACCGTGGGCTCCACTGTATGTGCTGTTGGCTCAGGTAAAATGAAACTCTGTACCTCAGAAGCACTGGTGCTGACCTCTGGTATATTTTGGTTTATTATTCTCAGCACAACTAAAAATAGCAATAAAAATTTTCAGAAATCAAATTAGCAACTGCAGTACCTCTTTTAGAGTGGCTGAGTAATTTTTTTTTGCCTGTTGCAGCCATCAGCTGCTGCTTTTTCTTGGCTGCAAGCCTCCTTCCCATACTGAATGGCTTCCCCACAATACAACTGTTACCCGCCAATTTGTCACGCTGGAGTAACCTTGCGAACTTACTCTTATCTATGCGCGGGAATTTAAGATCCGCCCTCTACCTCTACAACGCAGTGGTTTCGTGGTTTATTGCTCAATTAAGCCGCGCGCGAGCGTTGCTATGTGCCAGCACCCTTAATTCAGGCTAGAAAGGATTAAAAAAAAAAAAAAGAGGCTAATAATATCTATTCAATGAGTAACCAAATACATAATGGAATTGGAACCAGATCCTTGTGAGTTTTAGAAGAGAAAATGGAAACATTAGGTTAATACTAAAGTACGTTTCCCTACTAGGGCTTTAGTAGAGTATATAGATGCATCATACCTTTTTATCTTATTCACGAACATAAGCACATTAAACCATAACTCAAACAATTCAGCAACTATGCATTCTTTAATAACATCAATCCCGATATTTCACTATGAAACTAGTTTCAGAAAACAAGCGTGTTATCAAGCGTGAAATCTACTGGTCACTTAATTTGGGTTTATCTTTCATTATATATGTATCAAAGTCTTGAACTTCTTATCCCTTCTCTCTACAGAGTGTTTGGCATAAAGTTTGATGGAAAGAAGAGTTGAAATGGATGATGATGTGCATGATAACACACATCTAAACCTCTCTAATTTGGCTCATCAGTACTTCTAAAATGGGAATAGCTGGTAAAGCCATAACCAGATATTACCAGATTCTTGAGCGCAGAAAAAAAAAGAAAAAAAAAAGAAAGCAAAAACAACAACATGTGTTTGGCTGACTACAGCCAACAGAATCAGCAACAGTTACTTAAAAACACAAATGACACTTGTTAGCTTAAAAGTCAAACCTGCATAGAACAGAGAGAACGCTGATCGTCTTCATCAAGTCTGGATTTCTGTTAAACTGTCTCCGGTAGCTTTGTAGACCTCTAAAGGGACAGCGGCACCAGTTTCCCTGTGGAAATATTTAACAGAGAGAGGCAAGGTTACCTGGACAACTAAAGGAAGAACACTGTGCTTTGAGAAAGTTGGCTGTACATGGTACAGGATCACAGCTAGCGAGGCAGTACAAGCAAGTAACCCTACTCTTGTGGTTGGACATGAAATGAGTTTCAAGTAAGCGAGCTTGTTATCATACGAAGGTCACACATGCCCCACCTTCCTTTACAGCATGTGAGGTGTGTCGATAATGAGGTATTCTGGTAGTCTTGCACAGATCCCCATGAACAAGGACCACCTCAACGTGCTCTTACACCCAATACATAATGCATGGGGAGGGGAAGGAACTACAGGGGCATGACCTGTCATAATGAATGCTTTCATCACCAACTCATGTTCCAAAAGATTTAGCTCGAAACAAAGTTTCTGTTCTCACAAAAATAAATAAACTCCCTCTTAAATATCACTGATGTAAGGTTCAACAATAACAAGAAACAAAAATAAAATACGTATACTCACCATGTTTAAATTTATTAAATCTCCAGCTTATATGGATAGTTTCCAACATTCACTATCTGCTGATATTGTACAAAGACACACACACAAAGAAAGTTAATAATAAAGGCAGGACTATCACAATGCCACTGATCATTTTCACTTTGCAGTAGATAATCATACATTCTCCATAAACAGTTACAATTAACAAGAAAGTTAGAATGAGTAGATCAGTTTAACATAGCATGGTTTAGTTGTTGCAATGCTAGGTACCTGGACCTTCTTAAGCTTTTAAGCTGAATAAAGGTCATAAACCGAAAGGTTCTAACAACAGAATTGTGCTAGGTTAAGTTAATCTGCTCATTCAAATTAAAAATTCATAGCAATGAAGCTCTATGATATAGTTACAAGAAAGTTATATAATTTGTGGTTAGTTAAGCAATTATTTTATCTATTTACCTGTTATAATACAGTTGCAGCACAGACAACATAGCCATATAACTAGTCCAGGTTAACGAGACCACTGACCGCATTACCTACAACACATTGAAGTCATTTTCCATAGGCAGCTACTTCTCATTGCTACGCGAGCGCTTAACCCTTTGACTGTCTGAGGCAAGAATTCTAATTCTTCGCGTCGCACCGCGATCAATTCTCCAATTTAAAAAAATTGATGATCTAATATGACACTCCTTTTTTCGTTTATACGTTGGTCTGATGTAGTACTTCCTGTAATATAAAAAAATTAATGTGACCGTCTACGGGAAAACCGGGCACAACGCGGCGTGCGTAAATATCGAGAAAAGATCGACCGATTTCTTTAAAATGTATTGTTTCAAGCGGACGGAAGGGAACGGTTAGGTCTATTATAGCGGGAACGACTTAAGCTACGACGATAAAACTTGGAGAGCTCAATATCTGGACGCCGACAACTCCGTAAGTGCAAAAAAAAATTTTTCAAAGGGTGCCGCATTGTGCCTGGTTTTCCTATAGACGGTCACAAATAAAAAAAAATAAAAAAATAAAAAATAAAAACTGAAACGAGTGCACCTGCATTTGTTGTTTATAATTTTTCAAATGGAACACTTACCATTGTCCGTCTGTCCTCCCAAAAGCTCAGAATACAGCAACTAGAAGATTAATAAGCAGTGCACTCTGTCTGAACCCCATAGCAACTCTGAGATCATTGGAAATTGAGCTTTTGAGTAGTACCGTTAGAAACAGTAAGTCTGAATTTTTAGCTCTTCTATTTGGGGACTTGATGTGCTTTAAAAATTTCAATTCTTGCTGGAATGTCTTTACAGAAAATAAATCGTTATTCATGTTACCCAACTGGTCGTCATAAAATTGACAGGGAAAGGGTTATAAAGGCAGGCAGGCAAATCTGATGACACTTTACCAGTCTTTTTTTATTTTTTATAAGTACGTGTATACTAACTAAACAGTGCAGTCATAGCAATGACCAGTTGTATAATGTGTAGTAGTGCTATGCCACGGGCACTGAAATGTTTTTCTTCCTTTTTGTATTCATTTATATTTACTTACTAGCAAGTCCTCACCACACAGTGGTGCTTGACACACATGTACTTGCTTTCACTAATTAGAAAAGCTTATTATTGATTCTAATAATACTCTACCACTTGGTTAAGTTACATCAGTTTCCTTCTTAAGCTCTCTTTCTTCCTGAGCCATCAACTCTTTATAGTCTCTTCCTTACCTCTCTTTAGCTCTTTCTTCTTGAGTCATGGATTCCCTTCTTATTTTTCACCCCTCCTGCTTCTCAGTCTCTGTCCACTCCATGATACCAGACATAGGCTTTGCGAAATTAATGCCTTCCCTTTTGAAATTATTGTCGTCCATACCTCACCTATTTCATCTGCTTTTACCTACACTAGCTGTAGTTTCCTTAATTACTTTCATTTCTTTATTCGCCTTCTATTACATGTGATGATGCTTTACCCATTCAGTTCATGGTGATGCAGCTCAGCTCATGAATACACATACCACCAGCATATTGATTCAATCGTTCATTCTTTTATTTATATTAATACAGCCAAGCCTACATTTACGGTTACAGCCCACAGGTTAGGTCCATTATAGGGTTTTATGAATTATGTTTTTTGTTGTTGTTTTTTCATTTATGCAGTTTCCAGCAATGCCACCTAAAATGTGTCATTAATCGCCAACTAGTAAGGCAGTGGTGCAACAAGCAAGCAACCCCTACTCAGTGGTTGGACTTGAAATGAGTTTCAGAAGAAAGCGAGCATGTCATCATATGAAGGTCACACTTGCCCCGCCTTCCTTTAGTGGCACGTGAGGTGCATAGTGAGGCATTCTGATAGTCTTGCACAGATCCCCACAAAACCACCTCACCACATGCTCATACACCCCAATATTGGGGGGGAAGGGGGCATGACCTGTCAAAATGAATGATTTTCATCACCAACTCATCAGAAGATTTAGCTCAAAACAAAAACGCAACTTTAGACTACCCAATTAAAACAAAAAAGAAAAAGAAAAAAAAAGACCTGTCTCTTAACCCTTTCGACGCCGACTTTCTTCAACACTTTGGGCATCTTATAGAATTCGAAATTGATTTTTGAATTACTACCGCAAAAATCCACAAACAAACAGCCAGGCATATAAAGTAGGTAGCTATAGCTTTAAAAATGAACCAGAACCAGTCCATCAGCCGGTTTCGAGGAGACTCAGAAGAACTAGCCCAATCGATTGCTCTTGATTTGCGGTAGGAAAAACTTTATCCATATTCTTTCAAAATGCTGAGGGACTCTCTATAGGCTTCATACTTTCTATTCTGAATGTTTGAAGTCGGTAGGCAACAAAAAAATTTGGGCGCTCGGCGTCCTGAAAATTCTTGGTCAAAAAAATTTCTCGATCTCTGTTTTTAGACATTAAAAATAGAATACTTAACCTTCCCGTACGGGTTCAATATATATATTTTTTAAAGGAAGTACAACACCTACTTTGCGCATAAAAAGAAATGACAGTTTAATCTAAAAAAAAATTTCCCCTCAATTCGGAGAACGCGGACCTGTTCTCGCCCGCATATATGCGGTCACGGCGTCGAAAGGGTTAACCATTTCACTGTCATATTAAGACAACCAATCATGAAAATATATGAATAAAGTATATTAGACTTTTCATTACTACTAGCTCAAGCTCCGATGATCTTAGAATTGCTACAGGATTCAAACAGAATACATGGCTTCTTTACGTTCTAGTTGCTGAATTCTGAGATTCCAAACGCTTAACCCTTTCGACGCCGTGACCACATAATATATGCGGGCGAGAACAGCTCGGCGTTCTCCGAATTAAAAAATATATATCTATTTTAGATTAAACCGTCATTGCTTTTTTTATACATAAAGTAGGCTTTGTATTTCCTTTTTAAAAAATATTGAACTGTACGGGCAGGTTACGTTTTACGTTGTCTGAAAATGGAGTTCGACAACTTTTGTTGCTTACAGACTTCACACACTCAGAATAGAAAGTATGAAGCCTATAGAGAGTCCCTCAGCATTTTGGAAGAATATGGATGTAAGTTTTTCCTACTGGAGATCAAGAGCAATCGATTGGGCTAGTTCCTTGGAGTCTCCTGAAACCTGCTGTAAGATGGACTGGTTCCGGTTTATTTTCCGGCTTTTAGAAGCTTATTTTGCTTGTTATAAAGATATAGCTACCTACTTTATATGCCTGGCTGTTTGTTTGTGGATTTTGCGGTTGCTTTGCAGTAGAAATTCAAAAATCAAATTTGAATTCTAAAAGATGCCCTAAGTGTTGAAGAAAGTTGGCGTCGAAAGGGTTAAAAATTGTTTTGGGCGGACAGATACTCAACAATAAGCACATTGGTAGTGCTAACAAAATTACCGTAATTCTTTTAATTATAGGAAATACTACTCATTTTTCTATTACAGGAAATTTTTATCACGTAGTACTCCGAAAAAATTGAACGAGTGCACTAGTGTATTATAAAAAATATAAGAGTCTACCAGTATGTTGTTAAAAAAAAATTATATTAGGTTGGTAATCAATTTTTAAAAAAGAAAAAGAATTGAGAGCAGTCTAATGCTAAGAATTCTCGGCTCGACAGTCGAAGGGTTAAATTTTAAAGAAGTAATAGTGAAGGACAAGAGCATATTAATGCTCAAATACTATGTATAATAATAGCATAGTACAAGTGAAAACATTCATACAAAATATGATACTCACGATTTCACCTTCTCTGGCTCTCTCCTGTGTTGAATAATAGAATACCTGAGAGTGTGACAAGCTTGCTACTATTCACATTCCATTAAACTGGCTGTTTCAGTTCACTATCCTCTGATACTGTACCCAGTCATTACAAGTGATTCAACATTCAACTAATAAAAAAACAATACAAAAAGCAGGTCACTACTCTGTAGATAATGTATCATAGCTATACTCTCTGTAAAACAGTTACACTTTACTAGAAAAGTGCATACTTTTTTATAACTACATTACCTTTTAGTACACGCTGCAGCACAGACAACACAGTCTCGTTAGTAAGTCCAACTGATCGACAGTGTTGTTACCTCGTCCTCCAACACAACGTAATGAAGCCATTTTCTTTGGGTGCACACGTAACAGCTGCATTTCATTGCTACGCGCGCGCTTAAAATGGCACGCAAATGTGACGACACCATACCCGTACGTTTGGAGAGAGAAAAAAAAAAGTTGAAATGTCAGGCAAATTATTCCAGGTACACGTTAAGACTGCACTTCTCGGTTGTGCAGAAGGTAGAAGACACACTCTATCAAGAAAAGAGTGATATGACACAAATAATTAAAAAAAATAATTATAACACTCATAAACGTGTGAATGAAAACTATTTTTGTATTGATTACCAATCATTGAATCATAGATTAAAGTTTTACTAATTTTTAATGATTTATTTTAATACTTTTAAATACCTGGAGCAATTTTCTAGAAACATAGGCAGCTCAGAGAATGTTGTCATTGCTGCATGTTGGACCATGTGCAGACTACCCAATTAGGCTTAAGTGTGTATGTATTTAACCTTCCTCATGCAGCAGCAGCAGAAAGACATTTTGTTATTACTGCCACAATCTGTCAAGAAAGAATGCTAGAAGAGAACATTTCTGCTCCAGTTATGCTGCAATTACAACATCATTGAAGTGTTTTTATTCTTAATTAGATCAATTTTTGGGCTAGCAAATTAAATAACTTAAAAACACTGTGATAGAAATACAAAGTAATTTTGTAGCAGTGAAGAAAGGAACATCAAGCAGAAAAAAAAAATTCCCTGCAAAATCCAAAATGTCTTCCTATCCTCTCTGCTTAATTGTTGCAAGAATTATGAAAAAAAAATTCCTGGCCAGATTGCAAATAATTGCTATTGTGAGAATATTTTACAATAATAATTTATTTATGCCTAATGTATAATGTTCACATTCATTTGTTTCTTCTTGTTTGCTATTATTATAATTTGAACCTTAATGATGTTAATAGGAATTAAATATACCATTACCCACGTTATTGCTTGTGTGATTACACATTTTTATTATTATAGCTTCAGTTCTTTTTCAAAGCTTTCATTGCCACATTTATATTACTATTTTTTAACAAATATTTAACCTATACAAGATAAAATCAGTATAAAAATGAGCACAATATGTATTTTGTCGGACATTTTCAACTTGGTCAAGCAATTTGCAGTGACAGTTTACCTCTGAAAACTGCTACAATAAGTCCCCTATACTTACATAGCCTCAATCTAAAGATTTTGTCAAGAGTAGAAGAGGGAAAAAGCTATTGCTTTACTGATGAATGTACTAAACATTAATATTATATTTGTTTCTTATATACTAATAATGGAAGCCAACAAACTTGTGAGCACCATAGCATTAGATAAAAAAAATAAAATAATTAAAAAAAGAGCGAGAGAGAAGCCACAAGTTATTATGACCTTCACTCTGACAAATGTTTCCTCTATTTCATGGAAAAACAGACCCCCCCCAGAAATTTCAAAAGGGTCAATTTGACCCATGTCCAGTTCGGTTCTGAAAAAAAACAACAACAACAACAACAACAAAATACAACGAAAAACAAACAAAAACAAAAATGAACAAACAAGTCAAACATCAAATAAATTAGATCTAAATAAAAAAAATAAAAAAAAGCTTTTCATGTTTTTTAATATATATTTTTTAACAATATTTTCATGCCTCCACATACACAAAACAGGATTAAAAAAAACTGAAAAAGTTTTCTACGAATAAAATAAATAATAACAGTCAATGTATGATTAAGAATTCGGGTGAGAAAAGATAAGAGTGTCAGCCGGGGAGATGCTAGTGTTGCCTGGCAATGGCATGTTGCTCTGGTATGCAGTCACCAGACTCCACCCATGCTGAGTGAAGAGGTTGAGGACGGACACGTGTGAGTGGGGTGTGTCCATGAACCTGGACCAATAATAGAGGACACAAAACACATGGTTAATACTTTTTTGTGTAACAATAATATATATATATATTTTTTTGTGTAACTTAACAATAAAATTGATATCATCAACTGTGTAAATTGGTTAAAAGAATATAATATATTGTATCACAATTATATACATATACACCTACACACACACACACATAGTTGTTATTTTAGTTCAAGCCATCTCCCTCAAACTCCAGTCATATGCATTTTTCCCTCCGCAAGCATATATAGTTTTACTTCGTCCTTGTGCCGAGGGATTTGTAAGTCACATGCAAACCCCAACAACAGAGCATTGCTGAAAAGACCTCACAAAACGCTTACTTTGGATAAAAAATAGCTCTCACACTCACAGTCAACCAGTGTAGGAATACGGAGTAGGCCACTACTACCACTAAACACAAGGAAGATCTACAAGAGCATGTACGTACAAACAAAAGAGGGTTGTCACCATTAGGTGAACACCATAAAGGTAGGCATGAACAATTAATTAGAGATGGCTATGTTCTCATGGCCCAGACTAAAAGGGAAGAAAAATGTTCTATCACAGGAAGAGTATATGCAATAGCATTTCACCCGCTGGTCAAACTGCTTGAGGGCCTAGTGTACCAAGGCTAATGCAAAAATGTCTTGTCATTGCCTTACCATCCTTTTTCATCTTCAAGCGTCTTAGACGAATGTGACTTCAGTTGATCTGCCAACACTGTACCAACTTCCCCACAAACACGCACTCCTTTGTTGAGGTAAACCTCGGCCGTGGCATAGCGAATGGAGTGAACCACGGCATCTGGAAAATAAAACATCACATGAAACTGAATAAACAACAATACATCCCATAATTTCAAGATACAATTTCTACCACGACCCCTACAATATTACATGTCAAACAAATTATTGCTTATGCAGCTTTAAAGGGTAACTGTGGTGGAAAAAAAAAAATTACTTTGCAACTCAAAACATGCTTAAATTAAGCAAAATAGCTGTAAAGAAAGCTGCTATTGTGAAATAATCCACTCAGTTTTGAGTCAAATGGTTTTGGGTCATGTTTATACATCATATGAGAGCACTTTTCATGATAGTTGCAGGAAAAATATTCCACTGCCATTACTACAACACACGGAATGCAGCGTCATGCCACACCTCCTCTCCTCCTCCATTTATCCCAGCATGCTCCTTATTACCAAGTTAAAAAAGAAAAGAAAAAAAAAGCCGTGATAATTATGTATGCACTGATGGTACTGTCATACCTTCTGATCTGTGGGAGTCCACCATTAGCTTGATCTTCATCAACCATTCCTTCTGTAAAGCCATAAATAGATGCAAATACAAACGGTAAACCATGTGCTTTGTTACAGTGGTGACCACCTATAATGTTACTATCACAACACATGTGATACAAGCCAGTCAAACACAGCCGGAGGCTAAACACTCAATAAATAATAGATAGACAACGAAATCGAGGGATCTACTGCCCATAGAACCTCGAGGGCCGTGGGCTGTACCGTCCCGAGCGTAGCGAGGGCGATACTAGCGCCCGAGGGGTTCGACGCGGGCGGTAGTTCCCGAGATTTCGTTGTCTATCTGTTTTGGAACGTAGCAATTATAGCCTTAAGTTACCAAATAATTTTTCTATCCTTTGTTCTATGTTGACACTCTACGACAAAGACGGCAGAGACATTACGGAGAGGTGTCAAGTAATTGCAGCAATTCCAAGGAGCCACGGCGCATAGAATATTTTCATGTGTTGTGCGCTCGACTCCAGTGAACCGGTGAAAGTGATGGAATTAGAGTCAGGAGAATCAATATCACTGCGTTTTCAACGTACTTAGTCAAAAAGAACATTCCAGCCCACCCATCTACATTACCTATTTTTCGCATTTCAGCTCAATTAGTGAGATAAAATTTACAAAACGGCTTTGTCTCTCCTAAATCTTCTTTCAACCAGCTACTCTTCACCTTCTTCAACTCAATCATCTCTCCTTTATTTAGCTCCTCACCGTCAACTTTCAAGTCAAGCCCCTCACAATCAGTACTCTAGCTTTGCTCTTTACAGTCAATCTCCTGTCTAACTTAGCTTTTGAATCAAGATTTGGTCAACCTTTACATGATGATGAAATTTTGAAAGATGTAAGGCCATGCAAAAAGTTTGTATTTACAGTAATTGATGAACAGCTTGCGATGGATAAGGAAGGATTTTGATTACATAAGTAAAATATAACGAAAATACCATGAATGTAGTGCTTTTACATTGCAAACAATATACTAGAAGGGGTGCCTTTAATTTTCATAACTGTAGTGATATAAACATCCACAAGAATAGTACTAAAACTTAAAAAAAAAACATATGCAACATATATAACTGCTTTTTTATTGTTCATTATGTTATTGGTTTCTTTCTCACTTTCTCATTTTGGTGATGATTGTATTAGTTAAGAAAAATATTGTTAGTGTGCAAGGCATGCGATGAATCCATCTTATCTTTCCCATCTGACAGGAAAACCGTGCAAACAACATTCTTGCACCACCATAGATAAAATAAAAATTCTTTAATTAATGCTTGCACGACTCATAAACAAAAAAAAACTAATAGAAGGGAGGATACTATCAGTAGTATCCTCCCTTCTGGCATTTAGTATCCCTGTGCACTCACTTGAACAACACTATGCTGGATAGAATGCCTACTTCACAATACAAAAAAGGGGTTAGCTATGTTCTAAAGACCATTAGAACATAGCTGATGTAGTTTAAGAACTTTAAACTGCTTAGGTACACTATTAACTTAGTGTCCCTCTAATTGCATTGTTACGAGCACTCGCTACGCTCTAAATTAGTTAGGCGCTGCGCAGCCGTCGTGAACTACCATTTTTAGGGTCCCTCAGGCCCTAAGTAGCGCCTTCGCTGTGCTTGGGGACGCTACAGCCTAGGGGCTTCAGGACCCTAAAAATGGTAGTTCCCTCTGAGGCAGAGACTAACCATTATATAGAACATAGCTGGCCCCTTTTTTGAATTGTGAAGCAGGCACTCTACCCAGCATAGAGTTTGTCAAACTAGGCCATTGGGATACTAAATGCCAGAAGGGAGGATACTACTGATAGAATCCTCCCTTCTGGCTAATAGAATCCTCCCTTCTGGCTAATAGAATCCTCCCTTCTGGCTAATAGAATCCTCCCTTCTGGCTAATAGAATCCTCCCTTCTGGCTAATAAAATCCTCCCTTCTGGCTAATAGAATCCTCCCTTCTGGCGTTTGTTTTTGGCTAATCAGTAATGCATGATTTTAATAATGTTTTTTCTTCTTTTCAAATTCTGTTCCCCCCCCCCCCCCCCAATTAAATATGGTTTCACTTTATCAGTTATTAAATAGCTATGATGTGTACTGATTATAATACAGATATGAAGATTAAGGCACATTTAAAGTTTCAATCTATGATGTTTAGCTACTTGACTACACTTATGGAAGTTTATCAGCAGAACTTTTATTAAATATGATGTTTACATGGCTACAGTTCATGAAAGTTGAAGGTACCACTCCTAGATGATTGATTGCTTGCATTTGTTACAGCACTGGTTTCAAGGATAGTATTATATTTTTTGCCTGTATTAAGGATGTCTGAAACTTCTTGCTTTTGCATCATTGAAGTACGTTTGTATGAGTGAACGCCTTCAGCACTTCTGTGTCCAGTACGCTCCATAACAAGCTGTCCAGATGAGTATAAACATGAGGCTGCTGTGGCTCTTAAAGAATGATTAGTTTTGTATCCTTGAATTCCGCAATCTTTGCACATATTTGAAATTGCTTTGGATAGTTTATTTCGCCTTATTGGAACATTTTTACAATTTTCCTTTGGCTTCTGAAGTGGTATAAGGTAAAATGCGTCATCAGGAGCATCAGATGGACAAAGAGACTGATATTTTTTGAATAGACGCACAAAACATCTGCCTGGATTCTCCAAATTTTCATGATGGATCACTATTTTAGATTTAATTTTTCTTCCTTTTAAGCCTCCAAGACGATTTTTTAAATATATATATATCTTCAGTATATTCCAAATATTATCTTTGACCAGTATGTTCTATTATGTTAATCTGGCATGGATTTCGTCGTAAATTGCTGTGTTCATCTCCACTTCTTAGTGCAAAATACAGTCCAGTCATAAAAACCATTGTATTGAGGAGTGTTTGGGGGCTACGGTCACCCAGAATTCTAAGCTGTTCCTCCTCTTGTGTTGACAAGGGCTCCGCTTGTTTCTAAGTAGATCCCATTCCTTTAGATTGGAGACGCTTTATCTCTAAATTCTTGCTATGAAGCCAGAATATTCTGCATCCTTGTAAAAGTCAGTGCCCAGGCTTAGAAATGTGTACATGCCACATAATGCCATTCACTATGTGATAGAATGTGTTTGGAGGATAATCATTGCCATTAATCTTCCTCACTTCCAAAATAAACCTGGTCAATAACTGTGCCTGAATAATCTTGTCAACTTCACTTAATTGTGGTCATCAAAACTTTGTCTTCTTCTATAATCCCTCCAAGAATTCCATAATCTAACACAATAATCAGTGTCTTGATGAGTCTTCTTTGGTATGGCCTTTATACAAGCTTTAAACATTTCGTCATCAGGTACAGGTTGACCAAACCTTGATACAGAAGCTACAGTCTGAAGAGCTGACTGTGAGGAGCTAAACTTGAGACCTGACTGTGACAAGCTAGATTGAAGAGGAGCTGACTGAGGAGCTGGAATGGCGAACTGACTGTCAGGAACTAGACGAAAGAGCTGACTGAGTGGAAGGTAGTACAGAAGCTAATGAGAGGAGCTATGCGAGGAACTAAACTGGTTTTGAAAATTTGTCATACAAGTTGAGCTGAAATGTGAATGTTCTGAGGCGCAGGTTTGGCTAGAATGTTCTTGTTGACTAAGCTCACTGAAAATGTAATCGTACTGATCCTCCTGCCCCAAATTACTGAACTCCATCACTTTTGCTTGTTTACTGGAGTTGAGTGAACTACATATACCCCATGCGCTGCACCACGGCTCACTTAAACAACCAAAATTGCTGCACTTAGTGGACTCCTTAGTAATTTACCAACCATCCTTGTCGTACAATGCCAGCATAGAAACAGAGAAGTAGAAAAAATGTTTTGCCACCTGGTAACTAGGGCTATAGTTGCTACGTTCTAAAACAGATAGACAACGAAATCGCGGGAACTACCGCCCGTCGAACCCCTCGGGCACGCTAGTACTGCCCTCGCTACGCTTGGGATGCTACAGCTCACGGCCCTCAAGGTTCTGTGGGCGGTAGATCCCTCAGAGTCGTTGTCTGTCTATTATTTAGTTTCCAGTGGTTTGTGTTTGGATTAGTTTCATACCTCATAGATTTACTAGCAAGCCACTCTAGCGATGATTTCGTCTACACTTCACACTTAACTTGTGGAAAACCCCCAGCATGTTATTGCTCGCTATAAAGACTAAAAAAAAAAAAAAAAAAAAAAAAAAAAAAAAAAAAAAAAAAAAAAAAATCGGACATGTGTAAATGTGCGCTGAGCGTACACTGCTGAGTGAGTTAGTTGCTGATTATGTAAGTTTTAACGTCTCCTGTTCTGTGGAGTAATAGAGACAGTTTCATTGTTGGTGTCCAGTTTGGTAGTCCCACTCAATAGCTACTCAGTGTAAAGCAGTTAATAATATAAGATATTAGATTACGTACAATCCAAGAAAACCAAACAAGTTTGTGCGTGCAGGTCTGACAGACTGCACGAACCATAGCAGACAACGGGACCATTAAGTCTTCGTTTTCTTAGTGTGTTTTTGCCCCACACATTTGACCTTGCCTCATTAGCCAGTAACAAAGAGGAGAAATTCACCCTTCTTTATAATGAGCCAATGACTGTTAATGATGAATGACCCAAGGTATGTCTCTAAGAGAGAGAGAGAGAAGAAGAGAGAGAGATCGTCAACTCACTCTGTTATCAGAAGAATTGGCACTGAAGATGTAGTCCCTTCCCTTTGTCACCACTTTGAATGAAAATATGTGCTGCAAAGTAAAAAAAAAAGAAAAAAAAAAAAGAAAAAAAAAATGGAAACAATAACATTGAATAAATACATATTTTTACCACTTTAACTCAACTGCAGTAATAAATTCATAATTTCAATTATTAACAGTTGCAGTATTGGACATTCTACTAGCAACTAACTGACATGAAAACAACAGCAACAACAAGCACCATGACAGAGTGCCATAACAACATTTTATTTTCTAGATAGTGTTTCAGTGTTATACTATGATAATCCGTAAATCATATATTTAGATAATTAAACCTACTCATAATTATACCAAATACACTTCATGAGGTAGCAAAATAAATTAGAATGATAGAAATAGTAAAATTTTACACACATTAATAAGGAATTTAAATTAAATTACTTTACCCAAGAAAACTGCTTAAAAATCTCCTAGCCTAATGTTGAGTTTACTAAATAACTGAGCTAATAACAAAGGCCATTGATATACGATGAAGTAATCAACTATGAAGGCTCAGAAAGGACACTTTTCTCAGAATTGAAACCATCACTTTACCCAAAGATTATGTTTGCCTTATTGTGTTCCCTGATTCCCATTGACACACACACACACACGCACACACACACACACACACAAATACAGTCATACACACACTAACTTTACACACATTCATATAACCACTAACATATACACTTTTACACACTCACAGTGCTGATCAAGCTTTACAGAATCCAAGTTTATTTTACGTGTGTGTGTGTGTGTGTGTGTGTGTGTGTGTGTGTGTGGGGAAGGAAAAAAGAAAAAAGAAAAAAAAAAACATTGCTAATTGCTTCTAACCCTGGTTGTTTTGACAATATATTGAAAACATGATTGCTTATGAGGTAGAACAACATTCTAGTAGCCTGATGAGAACAGACTCCTACTCGTCTCTAATAGAAATGAAAGTAGTGGCCGTGATCAGGTCAACATTGGCTAACCCAGTATAGAACTGATAGTCAAAACAGACTGAAACCACACGTAGACGCAATGGGTACACCCTGTAATTAAATTACTGGAGTCTCACAGGCCCCCCCCCCCCCCCC
>WLWD01004800.1_pt1 | contig 18513 bp, 10 predicted proteins | sample 6712731 | NCBI WGS metagenome assembly WLWD01 (sample SAMN12718690, study PRJNA576275) | sponge metagenome | isolation source: marine sponge | host: Mycale hentscheli | place: New Zealand: South Island, Marlborough, Capsize Point | collected 2014-11-01
TAGAGGGTAGTGATGGGGTTCTCATGTGACCAGTGACTAGAGATAGTGATGGGGTTCTCGTGTGACCAGTGACTAGAGGGTAGTGATGGGGTTCTCATATGACCAGTGACTAGAGATAGTGATGGGGTTCTCGTGTGACCAGTGACTAGAGGTAGTGATGGGGTTCTCATGTGACCAGTGACTAGAGATAGTGATTCATATGACCAGTGACTAGAGGTAGTGATGGGGTTCTCGTATGACCAGTGACTAGAGGGTAGTGATGGGGTTCTCATATGACCAGTGACTAGAGATAGTGATGGGGTTCTCGTGTGACCAGTGACTAGAGGTAGTGATGTTAGTCAGTCAATCTGTTAGTCAGTCAATCTGTCAGTCAGTCAATGTGTCGTCAGTCAATCTGTCATCAGTCAGTCAATCTGTCAGTCAATCTGTCGTCAGTCAATCTGTTAGTCAGTCAATCTGTCAGTCAGTCAATGTGTCGTCAGTCAATCTGTTATCAGTCAATCTGTCGTCAGTCAATCTGTTAGTCAGTCAATCTGTCGTCAGTCAATCTGTTAGTCAGTCAATCTGTCAGTCAGTCAATGTGTCGTCAGTCAATCTGTTGTCAGTCAATCTGTTAGTCAGTCAATCTGTTAGTCAGTCAATCTGTTAGTCAGTCAATCTGTTAGTCAGTCAATCTGTCGTCAGTCAATCTGTTAGTCAGTCAATCTGTCAGTCAGTCAATGTGTCATCAGTCAATCTGTCAGTCTGTCAATCTGTTAGTCAGTCAATCTGTCATCAGTCAATCTGTCGTTAGTCAATCTGTCATCAGTCAATCTGTTAGTCAGTCAGTGTGTTGTCAGTCAATCTGTCATCAGTCAGTCAGTCAATCTGTCAGTCAGTCAGTCAATCTGTCAGTCAGTCAATCTGTCAGTCAGTCACTCAATAAGTTTGTCAGTCTGTCAATAATTCTCTCTGTCAGCCTGTCACTGCTGTTGTATTTCAATTAAATGCCACACATTTTTAATTTTTTTTAAATGACTCGGCTATAGGATTACTACTCTAATTTCATTATTTTTATCCTCATCAGTCAGGATTTTTTTTTTTTCTAGTTATACATTGCTGTTGTTGTTAATTATTATTATTAATAATATTAGTATTACTACTACTACCACTGTTATTATTATTATTATTATATGTAGGTAATAATCCAAGTTGGCCTTCGCTTGTGATGGAGTCTAATTTACCAAAGGATCTGGTCATCCGGACTGCTGGGAATGTCATATGTCTACCATTCAGAGATCGTTTTCCATGAGCTGTTCTCTGGGAGCCTTGGGGTTCTCTGCAGTCACTCTACTGTATACATCTTCTATGAGACTGAACTACAAACTAGCTGTACTAGTTGTCATTTCACTGATTTCGTTTCATTCACACTCATATGATCTAGTAGACTTGGTAGCGTGACATGCTACAATTATTTGCAGAAAATCAAAGTTTAAAATGGGTGTGTGTTAGCAGTAAGCTTGCTTGGTTCTGTTGTGGTGTGATTGAGGACCTGTTACTAAAACTGATGTATATTATTATTTTTATTCAGTTTTGTTTAAATAAGTAGAAGGCAGCAATAGCAAACATGAGTATACTAGGCAAGTGTAAAATCGGAGTAAAGAATATCATAACCCGTTACACATTGAGGGAATGCTATTGCGACTATGGCCTCTACTTATAGATGCATTAGATCCAATTGCACACATTCCATATCCTGAGATGCATGTACAAAAAGTTGTGCTGTAAGGTATATAATATACCATAGGTAGGAAGGCCATGCAGTTGCTATGCATTCAGTGTGGTGGGTGCTAACTACATAAACCTCATCATTGTACTATTGTATCGCTCATGATGACACTAACATTGCACAGGACCACAACCTCCACCTATTTTTTAACCTATGGCACATATCTAAATACAAATTGCATAACAATCAGTTCAGACACAAGAAAAATGGTATTTAGAGAGACTGCAGTTGCTGAGCAATTAAATTGATACTTGCTTGGGATCATGCTATGGCTCCACTTTACGTAGGAGGAGCCCATGGTCACCATGTAATAAGTATTGTTAGTGTGATAAAGGAAGAACATGTTCTACTATGTAAGGACACGTTTAATCCCCAAGGTCTTGGATTTCGCGCCTCATGCATATTAAATATGCATGATATATTATTATGCATGCATATTAAATATGCATGCATTACTGATTATCTATAGAAATCCATTGCACACCCTGCAGCATGACACTAATTGCTCAGCGACCAAGGCCTCCACCTGTGACCTGCACCATCTGCACACGTCCGCAGGACCAGTTGCATAGCGACCAAGGCCTCCACCTGTGATCTGGGCCAAACTGACTTTTGAGAAATAAGTTGCTAATGTATCTACGGGTAGAGTGCAGTAGACACTGGTCTATGAATCTGATGAGATGGTTTGATCTGTATGCATACATGCATGTAGCATAGCCAGTGTGTAAGCATTGTTTAGAATAACTAAGGAATAACACTGCTGTGATTGCATGTCATCGATCAAAATATCACAATAACACCACCACCTGTCCCCAGTAATGAGGTATATTCTGTTGCTATCGCCCTCTGTATCCCAGATAAACGTCCATTTGCAGCAGAATAATTAGCAGACAGGAATATTAGGTGTTCAACACTACCAGCTGATCATATGACTTCCTTTATTTTTTTCAATTCATTTAATACAGACATGCAATAATCACAATCCAACAAAAGATAATCAACAGCAAAACAATCACAAAAAGAAAAAAAAAACAAAGACGTAATGTTCGATAGACATGTCGTACAAACGTCACTTGTACTTAGAGATAGTCTTCATTTACTTCTTGAAATCACTTCATTGTAATCGTTACAGCCTGACAAAAAGAGAAAACATTAATAAAATGCAACAAAAACATATCCCAGTTACATACCTGTAGCTCTTATGAACAAGACAGTGTTGCTTCACATGGCTGTGTTCAAACATCTAGCATAGTACATCCTCCAACACGTGCTCATAGTTCCTCAACTCCACCAATTAGTGTCCATCTAAGAACATGCACACACATCCAAATACAAATTTGTAAATCTCTTGCTGCCGCTAAGCGGTCATGCACACCTGGCAGACCCAGGATGCCTGTGCACTAAGCAGGCACTGTGAGCCATGCAAGCAAAGCTCCTGGAGCCAGGCTAGGAACTCGCAGGAGAATAGGCCTTTCCTCACAGCAAGTGGCGTGGCCACCCAAAGACCCACCTGGACCATTGCTGTTTCATGAGAAAGGCCTTGAATTTGCACCCCAGCAAATGCCAGGTACCCAATCACAGCTGGGTGGACTGGCTGGAGGCATATGGAAAACCAAATGGAAAATTGCCAGAGTGGGGCTTGAACTTGGCCCTGAGCCAAGGACACAACACACACACAACCACACACACACACACACACACACACCTTGAACCGTGCCACCCTCAAAGGGTGATGCTCCTCTGCTAAGCAGATTGACAGTTGCATAGTGGTTAATCATTTTCTTGGTCTTGTTGTAGCACATCTGTGTCTAGCTATATCTTGGCCCCTTCTAAATGACCTCTATTGCAGGTAAAGGGTAAGAGAGTAGGGACACACACACACACACACACACACACACACACAAGTAAGTGGGTTCAATGCAGGATATAACTAGCACTAGTTTCCCATTCACATTTTCCAAGCCACCGACCCAGCCTTCACCAAAAGTGACAGAACTAAAAAAATATTGCATTTTGAATTTATTACAAATGCGCAATAGATGGACAAAAGCTATTCACAGTGGAGCTGTTGTTGGGTCAAGGTGATATCAGTTTATGCTCATGTGCTTCAAATAGCTATGCTAATGTTACGTCTGATATAGCTGTTCTCCAATAAAACTTGTGTAGCCAGAGGGTTGTGAGAGTAGTACTAACCCATGGAGATGAAATAGACATCAGGACCATTATCAACGACCATGAAAAAAATTTTTTTTCAGTGATGGTTGCATGAGAAACTAGTAACTTTGTGCGGCCGTATCAAGGCTTTAGCTCACCTAGACAAACTCTTTACCCGCTGCTATACTGGGAAGGGGTCTGGTGGTATTAGTATTCAAAAGGAATGTAATTAGTCCTTTACCAGGATGCTCCATAATTAAAATCTAACTGAACATAAAAGTATCACACTTGGGTTTTTGGCTAAAAGCACATTACTGCCATATTTAGATATGGCTTTTAGAATTCAGGAAAATGCCAATCATCTATGGAGACTCAGTGTAAGCATTCAAAACCTTTTCCTTACCCTGTTGGTAGTATTATCTCTACCACTTACAAGCCCAAAAATTAGTTATAGATGCAATTCTTTCAACCCTTCCCACTATCTTAATCTTTAGCCACTTTCTCTACTAAGTTCACAGCCACTCCTCAGTGGTTACTACCAAGTTCTACAAGACTGCAAGTAAGCAGTGGACGTTATTGGGAGGAAGAGAGAGGAGGAGATTTGAATCAGAACTATGTTATAATTATATCACACATTTCCCAGCATAGGGGTAGGTAAAGGCAGGGTTTCATAGAGACTATAGCAATGCTGGGACCCCCCCCCCCATCCCATTTCGTTCATACTTTTTCCCTGACAAAACATTTTAAGAAAAAAATTAAAAAGATATATGAAAAACCACAGCCTTACTGTACTGTTAGTTCATTTAAAATAAATACTTCTTTTATAAAGTTGAGGTGCATAATTCATAATAGTTTGTCCTGTTTTCATCTGTCTGACTTCAATATTATCATTTGGCTAAATTAACTCTACAAAATCCCCCACCTGTATAAATCACCTGAGACAAAACCTACCTAAAAATTGTAAATGATGCTTCCAGGTGAGGGGTTTTCCTCTGACGTCTCATTGCAACATTTCTTTTACTCCTACCTCGTAGTGCAGCCACGCCCTTTTCTTCCCAGCTTGTAGTAAAGACCCTTTACCAATCATTGTCCGTCATGCGTGGTATAAATTCTCCAGTTTTCGCGTATTTTGTGCGTGGTGGTGGTGTGAGTTGTACCATAGATAGGCAGATGGTGAAGGTCAGGCTCGACGGAGCCCCCCTGAAGAGAGATGTGATTGAGATGAAGTAAATTTTTAGTGGTAGTGATTTAGTGTGGGTGAACTAGTGTGATCGTAATTTGTGGTGTGCGCTATTTGTATAATGTTTGAGTTTGACTTAGGGTAGCTACAACTTTTTAATGACCATTGATTGAAAATTGTATTAGTATCTTGCAAGAAGCCTCAGCATCATAGATGCAGCCCCCAGAATATATGCTGAATAAATCTGCTGGGATATTGGTTCAAAAATTTGGCAGTCATTATGTAGTAGTAGACAGTAGCCAGCTACTTCTAAATTGTGAATGCATATTTTATCTGGAACTTGCACGTAGTAGATCAGGCAACTGTCTATAAAACCCTAACCTCAGTCAAGGGTTAATTATTGTGTATTTTATAGATTCACTGCTGACAAACAGGGATAGAGCTGCAGACACAGATTGTATTGCTTGGCATAACATGGGGCAATGTGAGTACTGAGACATTGATAAGGAGTTACTATTGTGTTAAAAGTACTCGATCACATTTTAGCACACATTCATATTTACTCAAGTCAGGAGTGTTTGATGACCTTTTATGCATGCAAGCACATGTTTGGGCTATATTTAGAATCAGGAGTCTAACACATCTTGAGGTTACTTTCATTAACTTTTTTTCCCATCTCTATTTTCAGGCTGTTGGGAGTTCCACCATGCTATCTGCAGCATTGATGGAGCTAAGAGGACACTGGAGCTTATGAATATAGAAGTCTGAATAGGTCTGACTTTACTCCTCTACAGTGCACCTCCACTGGACAGCTGACACTGTGGAATAGCCCCCAAATGATTCTAGTAACGGCAGATACATGCTGCACTTCTATATTAACGGTGAGATTCCGTTTTTCTAGTTAGTAGAGTACCTCCACATACTTAGTGCTTGGATTTTGTAGCTGATATTTGAATTATAAGATAATGCACAAAGGTTGCGTGATGATCACTTATAACGTTAGAGTGGAGAGGCTAATATACATTAGTGACCATTGGTTGGAAAACTGCATCATGTGGCACAAAAAATTGAGAGTTCGTTTCGTTTAACATGTCTATTGACAAGACACCCTATACCAATATATTGAAACGTCACCTCTTTTAGGATTGGTGACCTTTACCAAATACCATGATAGCTAGACTCCTTGTGTAGGATTAGCCTAGTAACTAAGATACACCTTTAATAATGCCTATCACAGGACTGTCAACTTTCTCATGTTTAAATACTTTATGCTTGTCAGATACCTAACGTGTGATTGCTGACTAAATGTGAGTCCTGGTGAATGGGCCTGTTAATTGGAATTAGGGACCCTTTACCAAGTTCTAGACTGGGTTACTGTATTTGACATACTTTACGGTTGACCAAATGCCTGTGACACAACCTCAATATTTTCCAAGGTTTTAGGAATTCTTTACTAAATATTCAAGGCACCCTTTACCATGAAATTGTATGATGTAGGATCGGGAACCCTTTACCAAGTACTTGTGTTACCTTATTGTGACAACACACCCTTTACCATTTATTTGGTTGACCAGGTTCAAGTACCTGTTTAGATCAGGAACCCTTTACCATACATCTGATTTACGTTGTTGTGACAAGACATTCCTAACCGAGCAGATGTGTTCTAGAATATTCATAGGGAGTGCTTATCTAAACATTACTATTTTTAAATTGCCATATATTATTGATAACGTTATTATCTGTATTAAATTAGAATGATGTGGGTGTGGGCTCGATTAGGTCTGGATTACTCGCTCCCTTCTCTCGCTCGCACCTGGAGACAGCAAAGTAGTTGCTGCCACCAGAGTGTATGCCTCCTGCTGACTACCCGGCGAACCATACCCGCCCGAAGGAATAGGTTTTAGGTAGGATTAAATTACTTTAAACACAGGATAACGACACAGCAAATTGAGATGACATAGAACTAACTCGAACCACGAGACACACAACTTAAATACTAACACAAACTCCCGCCTACTGTTCACACAAAATGCTGCAATGTTCTGATCTTGTGATCGTACAATCCTTGCTAACACACATACACACGCTACCGCTACCTACTGCACATGACCATAAAACTCAACAAAAAATACTTCTGACTACAAAACTTAACATTGATAAAGATCTCATGTGGGCAGGCCCACAGTGGGGTAGGGGCAAATTTCTAGTAACTTACGGCTATCCAATTTAGCGTAAATTCTATAATTGTGGAGCTAGATTAACAGCAGTAATTTGTTGTAAGCTATAGTTTGATTGATTGAATGAAATAAGCGGCTTGATGGACCGTGTAGGCAACAATTGGCAGCCTATACTATCATATAGCACTTTATACAGTTCTGTTTCTGATCCCACTAAAGATCCCTATAAAATGACTTCAGTGAACCTTTACTTAATAAAGTTTTCTGATTCCACTTGGTGAAGTCTGTGTCATATACACTTTATAGACTAAAGGTTTGTATTATAGGCACTTAGGTAAACAATTTCTGATCCTGTGGGACCTTGGAAAGATCTGTATCGTAGACATTTCATGTAGGTAAAGGGTCACAGGGACATCTTTAAGGTCTGTAGCATGGGCACTTTGTATTGGTAAAGGGTCACAGGCACTTTATAAAGGTCTGTATTATAGATACTTCATGTTGGTAAAGGGTCACAGGCACTTCATAAAGGTCTGTATCATGTTTGTATTGGTAAAGGGTCACAGGCACTTTATAAAGGTCTGTGTTATAGACACTTCATGTTGGTAAAGGGTCACAGGCACTTCATAAAGGTCTGTATCATGGGCACTTCGTAAAGGATCCTTGCTTAAGCTATATTTGAAGATTATTTGATCGTCATAGTGTGAGTGTATGGTGGGGAGGAGAGAGAAATATTTTAGTTTGTTCTTAACTATTACATGAAGTGTGCAGTAAGACTGGTAGGGAACTGAACAGTCAGTTTGTACACAAGTGGGTATCAATACAAAAGACACTTAGTAGAATGTTTCCAATCATATAGTGTTGATATGATACTAATAGGAAACAGAACAATTCTATTAGCCTCTCCACTCTAACATTATAAGTGATCATCATGCAACCTTTGTGCATTCTCTTATAATTCAAATATCAGCTACAAAATCCAAGCACAAAGTGTGTGGAGGTACTCTGCTAACTAGAAAAACGGAATCTCACCGTTAATATAGAAGTGCAGCATGTATCTGCCGTTACTAGAATCATTTGGGGGCTGTTCCACAGTGTCAGCTGTCCAGTGGAGGTGCACTGCAGAGGAGTATTTAGTCAGACCTATTCAGACTTCTATATTCATAAGCTCCAGTGTCCTCTTAGCTCCATCAATGCTGCAGATAGCATGGTGGAACTCCCAACAGCCTGAAAATAGAGATGGGAAAAAAAAGTTAATGAAAGTAACCTCAAGATGTGTTAGACTCCTGATTCTAAATATAGCCCAAACATGTGCTTGCATGCATAAAAGGTCATCAAACACTCCTGACTTGAGTAAATATGAATGTGTGCTAAAATAACTTCCAGATAAAATATGCATTCACAATTTAGAAGTAGCTAGCTACTGTCTACTACTACATAATGACTGCCAAATTTTTTAACCAATATCCCAGCAGATTTATTCAGCATATATTCTGGGGGCTGCATCTATGATGCTGAGGCTTCTCTTTACTGCTGTAAGATACTAATACAATTTTTAATCAATACTTTCTTTCACTGGTCATTAAAAAGTTGTAGCTATCCGAAGTCAAACTCAAACATTATACAAATAGCGCACACCGTCACCACAAATTATGATAGTTCACCCACACTAAATCTCTACCACTAAAAAATTACTTCATCTCAATCACATCTCTCTTCTGGGGGGCTCCGTCGTACCTGACCTTCACCATTATCTGCCTCGTACAACTCACACCACCGCGCACAAAATACGCGAAAACTGGAGAATTTATACCATACGCATCACGGACAATTATTGGTAAAGGGTCTTTGCTGGGGAGAAAAGGGCGTGGCTGCACTACGAGAGTAAAAGAAACGTTGCAAACTTACATGAGACATCGGAGGAAAACCGCTCACCTGGAAGCATCATTTACAATTTTTAGGTAGGTTTTGTCTCAGGTGATTTATACAGGTGTGGGGGGGTTGAGGTAGGGGGGGGATTTTGTAGAGTTAATTTAGCCAAATGATAATATTGAAGTCAGACAGATGAAAACAGGACAAACTATTATGAATTATGCACCTCAACTTTATAAAAGAAGTATTTTACATTTTAAACGAACTAACAGTACAGTAAAACTGTGGTTTTTTGTATATCTTTTTAATTTTTTTCTTAAAATGTTTTGTCAGGGAAAAAGTATGGAGGCCTATTCTCCTGCGAGTTCCTAGCCTGGCTCCAGGAGCTTTGCTTGCATGGCTCACAGTTCCTGCTTAGTGCACAGGCATCCTGGGTCTGCCAGGTGTGCATGACCGCTTAACGGCAACAAGAGATTTACAAATTTGTATTTGGATGTGTGTGCATGTTCTTAGATGGACACTAATTGGTGGAGTTGAGGAACTATGAGCACGTGTTGGAGGATGTACTATGCTAGATGTTTGAACACAGCCATGTGAAGCACCACTGTCTTGTTCATAAGAGCTACAGGTATGTAACTGGGATATATGTTTTTGTTGCATTTTATTAATGTTTTCTCTTTTTGTCAGGCTGTAACGATTACAATGAAGTGATTTCAAGAAGTAAATGAAGACTATCTCTAAGTACAAGTGACATTTGTACGACATGTCTATCGAACAATACGTCTTTGTTTTTTCTTTTTGTGATTATTTTACTGTTGATTATCTTTTGTTGGATTGTGATTATTGCATGTCTGTATTAAATGAATTGAAAAAAATAAAGGAAGTCATATGATCATCTGGTAGTGTTGAACCTAATAGTCCTGTCTGCTTATTATTCTGCTGCAAATGGACGTTTATCTGGGATACGGAGGGCGATAGCAGCAGAATACACCTCATTACTGGGGACAGGTGGTGGTGTTATTGTGATATTTTGATCAATGACATGCAATCACAGCAGTGTTGTTGTTCCTTAGTTATTCTAAACAATGCTTACACACTTGGCTATGCTACATGCATGTATGCATACAGATCAAACCATCTCAATTCAGATTCATAGACCAGTGTCTAGTGCACTCTGCCCGTAGTTTTTAGATACAGTAGCAACTTATTTCTCAAAAGTCAGTTTGGCCCAGATCGTAGGGAATGGTCCTGCGGAGGTGTGCAGATGGTGCAGGTCACAGGTGGAGGCCTTGGTCGCTGAGCAATTAGTGTCATGCTGCAGGGTGTGCAATGGATCCCCAGATAATCAGTAATGCATGCATATTTAATATGCATATATCATGCATATTTAATATGCATGAGGCGCGAAATCCAAGACCTTGGGGATTAAACGTGTCCTTACATAGTAGAACATGTTCTTCCTTTATCACACTAAATATAAGTTAGACAGAGGCACCGAGGAAACTACCGGATTTAGAAATCTCGAAGGCCCTGAGCTGTAGCATCCCGAGCGAAGCGAGGGTGCTACTAGGGGCCTGAGGGTTTCCTAAATCCGGTAGTTTCCTTGGTGCCTCTGTCTAACTGATTTAGTCACTAAAAATAAAAATAAAAGCTAGCTAGGTGATACAGCCTGTTCCACCACTTCTCAGGCTAACTTATGGAGTCATTACAGGACTTTTTATCACCAGAAATTATGGACCTTTTAAACGGGGAAACGTCTGATAGCGAACAAACCTTAGTTACTGGTCAACCAGCTATTCAGCGGAACATTCTGTTCACGACTATAACTTGGAGCTGCTCCCAGGAAAAACGAGGATGAGATTATGAAGGCCAAGCTTAGTGCTATACCTTCTAAGACCATGGCTGACACAAAATACTGTGTCAATGTATGGCAACAATGGTGTGCACACATTTCTACGGAGTACGGATGAGAAGTTACACCCCTGAAAGAAATATTTACCCAAGAATTGTCCACCAAATTGTGCCTTTTCGTCTTCGAAGTAAGAAAACAAAACGGAGAGTTACTGCAGCAACTTCTGGTTACTCGTGTGGTGCTAATAGCATGAATACTTTGCAATCTTCCAGCACAACTTTCACTTCTCCTTTTACTTTTAACTTCCAATCATGCTCAGTTACTATGAATATTATCTCAAATAAATAGGAATATCATCATTAGCTGTTGTAACTTATTTAATCAGTTTTAGCTACTCATCACTTTATTTTAATATCAGTATAAAAAAATAAAAATATTTCTTTGTTATATCCCTAAAATTTTGAATATTATACAAATGTGTCAGAATTGTCAAGTAGCTATTCCAAACAATAAAGAAGGTGGAGTGAGCTAGGGTACTAAATGTCACAAGCTAGGGTTCTAAATGCCACAGGGGAGGATAATAAATGCCAACAGGAAGGACCCCGCCAATGATTTCGGCGAGTTTAAGCGTCTGTGAAAAATCAAGAACCTACCGCGTAATTGAAAATTTTTGGAGCTAGTGACTAACAATACTTATTACATGGTGACCATGGGCTCCTCCTACGTAAGGTGGAGCCATAGCATGATCCCAAGCAAGTATCAATTTAATTGCACAGCAACTGCAGTCTCTCTATATACCATTTTTCTTGTGTCTGAACTGATTGTTATGCAATTTGTATTTAGATATGTGCCATAGGTTAAAAAATAGGTGGAGGTTGTGGTCCTGTGCAATGTTAGTGTCATCATGAGCGATGCAATAGGTCAGATATATGTGAAAGTCATGGGAGCTATGAAATTAATATAGTGAGATGTACCACTGACAAACGTAGACTGCCATGTGCTGTGCAGTTAGTACAATGATGAGGTTTATGTAGTTAGCACCCACCACACTGAATGCATAGCAACTGCATGGTCTTCCTACCTATGGTATATTATATACCTTACAACACGACTTTTTGTACATGTATCTCAGGATATGGAATGTGTGCAATTGGATCTAATGCATCTATAGGTTGAGGCCATGGTCGCAATAGCATTTCCTCGATGTGTAACGGGTTCTGATATTCTTTACTCCGATTTTACACTTGCCAAGTTAGTATACTCATGTTTGCTATTGCTGCCTTTTAAAACAAAAACTGAATAAAAATAATAATATACACGTACATCAGTTTTAGTAACAGGTCCTCAATCACACCACAACAGAACCAAGCAAGCTTACTGCTAACATACACCCATTTTAAACTTTGATTTTCTGCAAATAATTGTAGCATGTCACGCTACCAAGTCTACTAGATCATATGAGTGTGAATGAAACGAAATCAGTGAAATGACAACTAGTACAGCTAGTTTGTAGTTCAGTCTCATAGAAGATGTATACAGTAGAGTGACTGCAGAGAACCCCAAGGCTCCCAGAGAACAGCTCATGGAAAACGATATCTGAATGGTAGACATATGACATTCCCAGCAGTCCGGATGACCAGATCCATCGGTAAATTAGACTCCATCACAAGCGAAGGCCAACTTGGATTATTTCCTACATATAATAATAATAATAATAACAGTGGTAGTAGTAGTAATACTAATAATATTATTATTAATAATAATTAACAACAACAGCAATGTATAACTAGAAAAAAAAAATCCTGACTGATGAGGATAAAAATAATGAAATTAGAGTAGTAATACAATAGCCGAGTCATTAAAAAAAAAAGAAATGTGTGGCATTCAATTGAAATACAACAGCAGTGACAGGCTGACAGACAGAATTATTGACAGACTGACAAACTTATTGAGTAACAGATTGACTGACGACAGATTGACTGACAAACAGATTGACTGACGACAGAATGACTGATGACACATTGACTGACTAACAGATTGACTGACGACAGATTGACCGATGACAGATTGACTGACGACAGATTGACTGACGACAGATTGACCGATGACAGATTAATTGACGACAGATTGACTGACGACCTCTAGTCACTGGTCATATGAGAACCTCATCACCACCTCTAGTCACTGGTCATATGAGAACCCCATCACTACCTCTAGTCACTGGTTACACGAGAACCCCATCACTACCTCTAGTCACTGGTTATATGAGAACCTCGTTACTACTTCTAGTCACTGGTCACAAGAGAACCTCATCACTACCTCTAGTCACTAGTCACATGAGAACCTCATCACTTCCTCTAGTCACTAGTCCCATGAGAACCTCATCACTACCTCTAGTCACTGGTCACATGAGAACCTCATCACTACCTCTAGTCACTGGTCACATGAGAACCTCATCACTACCTCTAGTCACTAGTCACATGAGAACCCCATCACTACCTCTAGTCACTGATCACATGAGAACCTCATCACTACCTCTAGTCACTAGTCACATGAGAACCTCATCACTACCTCTAGTCTGGTCACATGAGAACCCTATCACTACCTCTAGTCACTGGTCACATGAGAACCTCATCACTACCTCTAGTCACTGGTCACATGAGAACCTCATCACTACCTCTAGTCACTGATCACATGAGAACCTCATCACTACCTCTAGTCAGCGTCACATGAGAACCTCATCACTCCCCTCTAGTCAATGGTCACATGAGAACCTCATCACTACCTCTAGTCACTGGTATATGAGATACCCCATCCATCCTCTAGTCACGGCACACGAGAATCCCCATCACTACCTCTAGTCACTGGTCACATGAGAACATCGTTACTACCTTAGTCACTGTCACATTGAGAACCTAATCACTACCTCTAGTCACTGATCACATGAGAACCTCATCACTACCTCTAGTCTGGTCACATGAGAACCTCATCACTACCTCTAGTCACTGGTCACATGAGAACCTCATCACTACCTCTAGTCACTGGTCATATGACAACCCAATCACTACCTCTAGTCACTGGTCACACGAGAACCCCATCACTACCTCTAGTCACTGATCACATGAGAGCCTCATCACTACCTCTAGTCACTGATCACATGAGAGCCTCATCACTATCTCTAGTCACTAGTCACATGAGAACCCCATCACTACCTCTAGTCACTGGTCATATGAGAACCTCATCACTACCTCTAGTCTGGTCACATGAGAACCCTATCACTACCTCTAGTCACTGGTCACATGAGAACCTCATCACTACCTCTAGTCACTAGTCACATGAGAACCTCATCACCACCTCTAGTCACTGGTCATATGACAACCCCATCACTACCTCTAGTCACTGGTCACACGAGAACCCATCACTACCTATAGTCACTGACACATTGTGAGGACTCATCACTACCTCTAGTCATGATAATGAGAGTCTCATCCACTTACCTACTAGTCACTAGTCACCATGAGACCATATGACCGCTAGTCACTGGTCATATGAGAACCTCATCACTCTCTAGTTGGTACATGAGAACCTAATCATACCTATAGTCACTGATCAACATTGAGAGCCTCATCATACCCTAGTAAACTGATCACATGAGAAGCCTCATCTAATACCTGGAGTCACTAGTAAATGAGAACCATCACTACCTCTACATGGTCACATGAGAACCTCATCACGACCTCAAGAGTCACTGCTGTCACATGAGACCTAATTCACTACCCTATCAATGATCACATGAGGCCTCATCATACCTCTAGTCACTGACACATGAGAGCCTCATCACTAACCTCTAGTCAATAGTCACATGAGAACCAATCACTACCTCTAGTCACTGGTCACATGAGAACCCCATCACTACCTCTAGTCAATGGTCACAGGAGAACCCCATCACTACCTCTAGTCTGGTCACATGAGAACCCTATCACTACCTCTAGTCACTGGTCACATGAGAACCTCATCACTACCTCTAGTCACTGGTCACATGAGAACCTCATCACTACCTCTAGTCACTGATCACATGAGAACCTCATCACTACCTCTAGTCTGGTCACATGAGAACCTCATCACTACCTCTAGTCACTGGTCACATGAGAACCTCATCACTACCTCTAGTCACTGGTCATATGACAACCCCATCACTACCTCTAGTCACTGGTCATACGAGAACCCCATCACTACTTCTAGTCACTGATCACATTAGAGCCTCATCACTACCTCTAGTCACTGATCACATGAGAACCTCATCACTACCTCTAGTCACTGGTCACATGAGAACCTCATCACTGCCTCTAGTCACTAGTCACATGAGAACCTCATCACTACCTCTAGTCACTGGTCATATGAGAACCCCATCACTACCTCTAGTCACTGATCACATGAGAACCTCATCACTGCCTCTAGTCACTGGTCACATGAGAACCTCATCACTACCTCTAGTCACTGGTCACATGAGAACCTCATCACTGCCTCTAGTCACTAGTCACATGAGAACCCCATCACTACCTCTAGTCACTGGTCACATGAGAACCTCATCACTACCTCTAGTCTGGTCACATGAGAGCCTCATCACTACCTCTAGTCACTGATCACATGAGAACCTCATCACTACCTCTAGTCACTGGTCACATGAGAACCTCATCACTGCCTCTAGTCACTAGTCACATGAGAGCCTCATCACTACCTCTAGTCACTGGTCATATGAGAACCTCGTTACTACCTCTAGTCACTGATCACATGAGAACCTTATCACTACCTATAGTCACTGGTCACACGAGATCCTCATCACTACCTCTAGTCTGGTCACATGAGAACCCTATCACTACCTCTAGTCACTGGTCACATGAGAACCTCATCACTACCTCTAGTCACTGGTCACATGAGAACCTCATCACTACCTCTAGTCACTGGTCACATGAGAACCCCATCACTACCTCTAGTCAATGGTCACAGGAGAACCCCATCACTACCTCTAGTCAATGGTCACATGAGAACCTCATCACTACCTCTAGTCACTGGTCACACGAGAACCCCATCACTACCTCTAGTCAATGGTCACATGAGAACCTCATCACTACCTCTAGTCACTGGTCATATGACAACCCCATCACTACCTCTAGTCACTGGTCATACGAGAACCCCATCACTACCTCTAGTCACTGATCACATGAGAGCCTCATCACTACCTCTAGTCACTGATCACATGAGAGCCTCATCACTACCTCTAGTCACTAGTCACATGAGAACCCCATCACTACCTCTAGTCACTGATCACATGAGAGCCTCATCACTACCTCTAGTCACTAGTCACATGAGAACCCCATCACTACCTCTAGTCACTGGTCATATGAGAACCCCATCACTACCTCTAGTCACTGGTCACACGAGAACCCCATCACTACCTCTAGTCACTGGTCACATGAGAACCTCGTTACTACCTCTAGTCACTGGTCACATGAGAACCTCATCACTACCTCTAGTCACTGGTCATATGACAACCCAATCACTACCTCTAGTCACTGGTCACACGAGAACCCCATCACTACCTCTAGTCACTGATCACATGAGAGCCTCATCACTACCTCTAGTCACTGATCACATGAGAGCCTCATCACTATCTCTAGTCACTAGTCACATGAGAACCCCATCACTACCTCTAGTCACTGGTCATATGAGAACCTCATCACTACCTCTAGTCTGGTCACATGAGAACCCTATCACTACCTCTAGTCACTGGTCACATGAGAACCTCATCACTACCTCTAGTCACTAGTCACATGAGAACCTCATCACCACCTCTAGTCACTGGTCATATGACAACCCCATCACTACCTCTAGTCACTGGTCACACGAGAACCCCATCACTACCTCTAGTCACTGATCACATGAGCCTCATCACTACCTCTAGTCACTGATCACATGAGAGTCTCATCACTACCTCTAGTCACTAGTCACATGAGAACCCCATCACTACCTCTAGTCACTGGTCATATGAGAACCTCATCACTACCTCTAGTCTGGTCACATGAGAACCTCATCACTACCTCTAGTCACTGATCACATGAGAGCCTCATCACTACCTCTAGTCACTGATCACATGAGAGCCTCATCACTACCTCTAGTCACTAGTCACATGAGAACCACATCACTACCTCTAGTCACTGGTCACATGAGAACCTCATCACTACCTCTAGTCACTGATCACATGAGAACCTCATCACTACCTCTAGTCACTGATCACATGAGAGCCTCATCACTACCTCTAGTCACTGATCACATGAGAGCCTCATCACTACCTCTAGTCACTAGTCAATATGAGAACCCCATCACTACCTCTAGTCACTGGTCACATGAGAACCTCATCACTACCTCCAGTCACTAGTCACATGAGAACCTCAACACTACCTCTAGTCACTGGTCATATCAGAACCTCATCACTACCTCTAGTCTGGTCACATGAGAACCCTATCACTACCTCTAGTCACTGGTCACATGAGAACCTCATCACTACCTCTAGTCACTGGTCACATGAGAACCTCATCACTGCCTCTAGTCACTAGTCACATGAGAACCTCATCACTACCTCTAGTCACTGGTCATATGAGAACCCCATTACCACCTCTAGTCACTGGTCATATGAGAACCTCATCACTACCTCTAGTCTGGTCACATGAGAACCCTATCACTACCTCTAGTCACTGGTCACATGAGAACCTCATCACTACCTCTAGTCACTGGTCACATGAGAACCTCATCACTGCCTCTAGTCACTAGTCACATGAGAACCTCATCACTACCTCTAGTTACTGGTCATATGAGAACCTCGTTACTACCTCTAGTCACTGGTCACATGAGAGCCTCATCACTACCTCTAGTCACTGATCACATGAGAACCTCATCACTACCTCTAGTCACTAGTCACATGAGAACTTCATCACTACCTCTAGTCTGGTCACATGAGAACCCTATCACTACCTCTAGTCACTGATCACATGAGAACCTCATCACTACCTCTAGTCACTGATCACATGAGAGCCTCATCACTACCTCTAGTCACTGATCACATGAGAGCCTCATCACTACCTCTAGTCACTAGTCACATGAGAACCCCATCACTACCTCTAGTCACTGGTCACATGAGAACCTCATCACTACCTCCAGTCACTAGTCACATGAGAACCTCAACACTACCTCTAGTCACTGGTCATATCAGAACCTCATCACTACCTCTAGTCTGGTCACATGAGAACCCTATCACTACCTCTAGTCACTGGTCACATGAGAACCTCATCACTACCTCTAGTCACTGGTCACATGAGAACCTCATCACTACCTCTAGTCACTGGTCACATGAGAACCCCATCACTACCTCTAGTCAATGGTCACACGAGAACCCCATCACTACCTCTAGTCAATGGTCACATGAGAACCTCATCACTACCTCTAGTCACTGGTCACA
>WLWD01001832.1_pt1 | contig 18486 bp, 11 predicted proteins | sample 6712731 | NCBI WGS metagenome assembly WLWD01 (sample SAMN12718690, study PRJNA576275) | sponge metagenome | isolation source: marine sponge | host: Mycale hentscheli | place: New Zealand: South Island, Marlborough, Capsize Point | collected 2014-11-01
AAACAAAGCAGCACCGCTGGAAGATGTAGCACGTGGCTCCATACTCTGAACTGAGCCACTGCCAGACTTGTTTGAACCTTGAGAGACAACCTTTCTTCTGCACTTTCTGTGACTATCACTAGAGTCTGATCTTACTGGCTTCTTCGAATGACTAGAACTGGAGGACTGCTTGATGGAAGTTTCTTGCTCATGATTTTCCACAATATCACCAGTCTCACACGACATAGATGTTGTTACATGATCTACCTTCACTGTACTGGTGCTTTGCAAGGTGTTCACTTCAGAGTGCAGAATCTTCTTGTGTTTTGGAGCGCCGGTCCTGGATGAAGGAGATGTGAGAGAACCATTCCTTGTGCTGGTAGATTGTAAATTACTCCTGGATTCCAATTTCCTAGAGCTAGGGGATGCACTACCGGGCAATGAAGATGACCTTGCATTGGTTTCTACAACTTGACGCTGTTCCACCTTATTGTTTGTGAAGATACAATTGTGGACTCTAAGAAACAGAGCAGCTACGTATTTGCTGGTAAACCAGTAATCTACGTTTCCCTTGCAACTCACTTTAATTCTAAATACATGGCCGTCACAAGAAAACCCCAACACTTGATGCCACGCCCACACTATTTGGTCCTTCTTGTCCTGGCCATCAAATATTAATTTACTTGGCGTTATCTTCAGTGTTCCAGTTTTCACTGGTTTTTCATCATGGTCCACATTGGTAACATGAAATACATAAGTTTCTGACTCGGTCTCCAAACGTCTGGTACCTGTGCAGTTCCCCATGAGAGACGACAGCTTATAGCTGGTACTCTAAACAATTATCTCTCTCTACTAACACACCATGCAGCAGCGCCCTGAGCTGTGTCTACACTTTAATCACTTCACTCGTGAAGTTAGTCTCCTCAGTTTATACAGCGAGTTTAGTGGCAGGAAATAGAGAATTACTATAGAGAGATCTAGTTAGTCTCGCGGGCCAGACTCTCTGGAGGCGCGCGCGCAAGCGGCACGGAAAAGAAAAGAGAGTCTGGTGACTCTGGACACTTTACCGTGACACTGAGGAATGTTTCCCACGCATTCCTGAGGGTAAATTGGTGGGTGGCTGCCGTATTTTATTCTGCGCGCATAAAAGTCAGCCGGTGTAATTCCATTTGTTAGTACGGCGGTATGGCGCAGAAAGCAAGTTGTTATGAGTTAGTTTCCAGAGCGATTAGTGAGGCTTCAAAGCTGCTTGGTTATACAAGGTTGAGAGAGGGACAGGAGCTGGCAATAAGGGAATTCCTGAAGGGCAAAGATGTTTTTGTCAGTCTTCCTACTGGGTCAGGAAAATCACTTTGTTATTGGATTTTGCCTTATATCTTCGATTTTATTCGAGGAAGGTGTGACTCAATGGTACTAGTAGTTAGTCCATTAATTGCTATCATGCAAGATCAAGTAGATATTTTGCATACAAAAGGTGTAACAGCTGTGTATGTTGGAAGTGCTCATGCCCCTGTTATTGAAGAGATAAAGGATGGAAAATTTCAAGTTTTATTTTTCAGTCCAGAATGCTTACTGACAGAACTAGACTGGCGAGATGTGCTACACTCTAAAGTGTTCCAAGAGCAACTTGCTGGATTTATTGTGGATGAAGCCCACTGTGTAAAACATTGGTAAGCAATTAAAATGACTTTGTATTTTGTTCATTCAAACTACATCATTAATATTCACAGTAATGATTGTAATTTCCTTTATATTTAGTTTTTAGGGGTACCGAGTTTCGTAAGGAGTTCTCAAACTTGGGAGAAGTGAGAAGTTTAATTCCCGATCATGTCCACTGTATGGCACTAACAGCTACTGCCACTAAGACAACCAGGAAAGTTATTTGCAATGTTTTGGGGATGCATAAGCCTTTCATCGTATCTGAATCTCCAAATAAACCAAACATAAAGTACATCGTCCATAAACGACCTGGAACAATGGAAGACACCTTCTCTGTTATCGCTGAACAACTGTTACAGCAGCAAACTGCAATGGATAGAGTACTGGTTTTTTGTCGGACTTTTGATGATGTTTCCCACCTGTATTTATTCATGAAGGACAGAATGGCTGAACAATCAACTGAACCACCTGGTGCTCCAGATCATCCAAAGTACCGTTTATTTGATATGTTTTCCTCTTGTACCCACCCTGATGTTAAACCTTTGATAATAAATGAATTTACTAAGGAAAAAAGTACTCTTCGACTTGTTATAGCCACAATTGCTTTTGGTATGGATCTGAACTGTTATAATGTCCAGAGAATAATTCACTGGGGTCTACCCAGTGACATTGAGGCATACATTCAGGAAACTGGAAGAGGTGGAAGGAATGGATTACACACCGAAGCTATTCTATACAATAAAACAAGTACATGTATAGGGTTGCATGTGTCAGAACAAATGAAGGATTATTGTCGGAACACAACCAAATGCAGACGAGAGGTACTATTTGAAGACTTTGATGACACGAGTTTATATTCTTCTCATCAAGCTCTAATGTGTACTTGCTGTGATTTGTGTGAACTGAAATGCACTTGTAAAGAATGTAATATGAAATAAATTAACATAATTAATATCTCAATCATATTATTACAGTAATTAAATTTTTGTGTGAACTGAAATACACTTACCAAGAATATAATATAGAATAAATTGACATAATTAATGAATCTTGATCGTGTATTTTTGTGGTTGCTTGTGTGAATTGAAATGCACTTGTAAAGAATGTAATATAGAATAAATTAACATAAATGATTCTCAATCATGGATTACAGTAATTACATTTTGTGTGAACTGAAATTCAGTTATAAAGAATATAGTATAGAATAAGTTAACATAATGAATGTAATGTAATTAATTTTTTGTGGTTGCTTATGTGAACTGGAATGCACTTGTACAGACTGTAATATAGATTAAATTAACATAATGAATCTCAAATGATCAATGTGTTTGTGGTTGTACGTGTAATATAATAAAATATGAAATAATTAAAGTGTAATTTAATGATAGGTCAGTAAACTTCTTGCACGTTCTTCTATCCAAAGTTTAATTTCAGTATATTTAAGTTTAAGCATTATGTTGGAGTTCTCTGTGGTGAATTGCTTATGTGAGCGGTGAGGAATTATTGTAAAAACTTTAGTTGTGTTGAACAATTGCTCTAAAAGTTTTTTTAGGTCAGTTGTGTTCGATTTTACTGTATGGGCAGCTGATTCCTGAGACACTCCATTATGCAGGTCAAAACTAGATAATATTGTGGTCAGTGGCTTCAGCGCATGTGATACACGCAAAATCGACTCCTCTGTAATATTTGAACCCATTCCTGCGATCACCTTGCATTCTCTATTCAAATGTTCCATGTAGAGATCTGCTGGAATATTTTTAGCCTCTCGACCATGTACATTAACTGTACGGTTCCATTTCAACTGGGACGCCATTCGTGGTGAGAAAAAATATCTCAACTGCAGGAGAGTATTTAATGCTTCCGTGGCATAATTTGTGCGACCAGTTGCTTTATAAATCAGCAGCATGTAGCGCCAGCATCGTATAATGCGATTACCATCACCTTCCCGTATTGCGTCTTTAAACTCTAGTAATAACAGTCCACTTGATAGCATACCACATGCATGTGCATGTACTCCATCCTGAGGTGGCTCTACAGGTGAGGAACTTGCACTTGGAATGTTAGTATCAACAAATGTATCCACAAGTTGTGCAATAGCAAGAAGAACCAATCTAGTTTGTTGATCTGCAGTAAGGTCTTCAGATTTATCGGGGAAAAACATCATACTTGGACGATCATCAAGGCTATTCATATTAAATATTGTCATTGCAGCTGACAAAATATGAGCTTCTGTTACAAGAACAATAAAATCCTCACATGCATCAAGGTTATCCATTGGTTTCTTAATAACATTACGCCTGTTGATTAAGTTCCTCAATTGATACAAAGTACCACCATCTCTTCCTGATGAAGTATTGTAATATTGTTTCCACATAGCCTACATGATTAGTCAATATATCAGTAAGGCAGTATTGGCATATAAAACTCCACCACTTTCCCTGTCCCACCATAACAATGACTTAGGTGAGGGAGGCTGTAAATAGGACTCAGACAAACCCTCAATATTATCTTAATGTTATTCTCAAAATTCCCCTTAAAAGTATCTTATTATGTGTGAGATTAAACACACTATGTGGAATGATTAATGTTCTTCAAATTACTACAAAAAGTGTCACACATGTGGTATCTACCATAAACATAGTAAACTACATGTAGTAACAAGTATATTCAACACTAGCACTACAGAAAAAACACAGTGAACATTATCTAAATGTTTACACCACTTAAATAAAATGGTATGGTCAAGAAGCATCTGTCTCATGTAGATGGTGGGACATTTACATAAAGTTATCACTCAAACAACAATTGTTTAAAGATTAATTAGCTTACTATCCTCTAGATACTGTGTTTGCAAATATCACAATATTTAACTCACACTTATAAGACATCCCTTAGCATGCCAGTCTTCACACACCGGAACAAGACCTTCAAGTCTATTCAAAGGGCGTAGAGAGTTGCTTCGAATTCTCTTTGAACTTCTAGCTCGAGCCACTGTGAGCTGGTCTCCACCCATTAGGATGTAATGAAAGTCATCCTTGGTGAAAACGGTGGGTTCATCAGAATTCTGACATTCCACTTCAATAAGTTCTGAATGAACTGGAACGTAATTATGCAGTGCTTCCATTATTGCAACCATGCCCGCATTGCTTGTTTCACTCTGGAAGATCACACCTAATGGAGTCTACATGTAGGATCAGAACATAAGATGTAACACATAGAAATTATAGGATATTGAAAGTTAACTTACAATTTCAGACTTCTTCCCCATTTCACAAGAATACTCATGTCGGATTCTTTTCACTGCTCCCTTGCCAAACTGCTTGAAGAAGGGCATATATTTTTTAAGAATTCTGGCTATTAATACACAAAAATTTGAGCGTATACATGTTGTGTCTAATGTACTCGGCAATATTTCATGGATGTTAATTTCCTTCAGACTTGGCAATGATGGAGAATCTTCAAATTGAGATAGATCAATTCTGTCGCGAACTCCGTAAGCATGAAAATAATGCAATGACCTGGTCTGATGATCACTTCTCATATCCCGTGCACTTGGTTTTATATTTTTATCAATATTATCACCAACCAGTTTGTATGTAGCTAGAACATTACTTCCTGAAGTAGCTGAACTATCTAAAGTAAATACATCCAAAGAAGACACACCAGACAAACTTGATTCCATATGTGATTCAGTTGACGTAACTGAATCTGCGTCAGAAGTAATGGGCGATATTATAGGAGAGAATAAGCAGCTGTCTGATGAATTGGAAGAATAGTTCTCACTAGCAGTAATACATTCTGTATCCAATGCTGTGTCAGCATTCTTTGCCTTGATTGTCTGAGCAGTATCAGGTCGAGGCTCAATCTAAATATAAAATTGTTGTCTGAAGTCAATCTTTACTGTTTAAAAGTACAACAATTAAATTGGTTATGCATGGACCTTAAATATATTGTGTATAAAGGAAGTGCTGCAAACTACCACATATCAAATGCAGACACCATATCTAGGGTTTGAATGGGTTTAAATTACAAATGAGGATGTATGACACTTAGCTGGACAAACTGGTGCTTATTGGTAAACAAGTCAATTTATTCCAGACCCATCCTGGAGTAGGCTCATTACTGGAGCTGTAAATTGCAGTTTAAATAGAAGTGTGAACTGGGTTAACCGAGGATGTATTACATAATACTGGCTGGCTGAACTGGTGAAATCTAATATACATGCTGAGTGTGGAGCCTTCTCATGAGACCAGCACTGGCTTTGAATACTACAGAGTATGAGATGATAATTTGGTCAATATAGTACATGCATTCAACTTAACCACCACTAATGGTACCCAAAATTTTAGTCACAGTCTGAACCAAACTACACCCTATTCACATGAACTAGCTACAGTGGAGCCTCTGATTAAAAATAAATAAATAAATAAATAAAACCAATACCACTGATTGCTAATTCTGGCTAATTAAAGGGACTTAAACTATTCAGTTCAACATTTTGATGCTTGTTATAATCTTCAGGAGGCTGCCATTTTTGAGATCCGCCTTTTGTTGTGTGTCAGAATGACTAACTGACCGACAGAAAAACGGAGTACTGTAACCCCCTTGTGCATGCATGCTGAGGGTTAATAAAATAATATTAATGATAAATAGCTATCTGTTGTAAAATATGCTTGTGGTTTCAAGTTTTGCCTAGTGAGTACCAAAGATGGATATTGTTGATTGGCACTATTGCTCCACTCAATTTTTTACATTAGCAGCAAGAAGAAACCTCGATACACCTATCTGTAAATTTCAATTTTTGAAAATCTTGTATTTTGAATAATTGAGGTTCTTCTGTAGCTATTGAACTACCACAAGCAACACACCACATACACACGTGCACACACACACACACATGCATGTAAATTAGCACACACATGCAATACACACAATTAAGATTTGAGCTTTCATTTAAACTAGTGTTTCACTTGGTAATGGCAGGCAGTTCCAATTGATTGATTTTATTCATTTATTACTCATTTAATTTATTGATTTCATGGAATTAGGAAAATAATATTCAGTGGTAGTAGTAACAAATAAGCATTTTTTTTTCTTCCTAAGAGTATTTCCTGAAATGTCATAGCCCAATGCTAAAAATAATATTATATGTATTTTCATACCAATGAATCTTGCCGGAAACTAAGGATTTCATTTTTCCAGCGATGAACTTCAGCATCATAGTTGTCTCCCATAGATTTGGTTGATGAAATTGTTGTCTTGTGTGACACACAAAGAAGCAATTTCTGCAACCTGGTATAAACCTAATAAAGAAGTTATCAAAGAAAACTGAATTCAAAATTGCCTTTAAATGGTGGGTCATAAAGTCTCAGACTAACAGCTTCCACTTCATTCATTTCATTTGTGATTTTACTAGACTATAATTATGTTCATATTTACACCAACAAGTAGGACACAATTAAACTTGGTATTACTACTCAAAGCTTGATTAAGTCATTCTCAGCTAAACAAGTAAACATTCAATTGTTGTAGCCGGATCTGCTGATCATATAGCCAATAAAACAAGGTGGAGAACTATTAAATAAACCACTGCTGCCCTTCTACTTCAGAACTGCCACTGTCTTGTAAAGATAAATTGAGCACCTTCTTGCTACTTATGCATTGAAGAATCACCTGAGCCACACCCTTTCATGATGCATTATTAATCTTGGAGTGCTTGGTGATGTTTGCTATCAGAATTGATCAATTATTTTTTCAAACTTGACCCTTTTCCTTAGTGTTTATAAGCAACAACAACATGACTAAATTTGACACAAATAACAGCACCCTGTCCCTGTTATCCTGGTAGAAAATCGTATCTGGTTAAGCTCTCTGCAGGTCTAAATGTCTATTATACACTAAAGCTAATTAGCTAACGCCCTACACTACCCACTTCATCCTCAGATTCACTCTTCCCTCCTACATGAGGAACTTCAGCTACATAATATTTAGCCAACTTACTCGCTTTGATGCGTGCCCACAAAAGAGAATCATTGAAACAATGTGTTGCAGGAGGTTCATCCGCTGACTTCTCCCTCTGAGTAGAATAGCACAGCATATTGCAACCACTCTGTCTGGCTCAATGACACGAGACTTGGTCAGTCCTTTTCTACTCAGGTTGGTAGCTCTAGAATTTCGACAACCAGCCAAGCAACTGCGCAGAAGCGAGAGTGTGTTTGGTGCATGCTCTTTCATTTCCAAAATCACAGACGACAGTTGGAACTGTTGAAAATTTCTGCTCCTCAAAATGGAATTGGATGACTTAGCACACATTTTTTTCATTTCTTTTGTGATTTTTTGTCCCAAAAACTTTACAACTTGCATGCAGATTCGTTTATCCTGTACAGCTTGCAGTGCTATAGACTTTCTATTGCGTCGACCAACACTTCGACCCAACCGCTTCAAAGACCGAGACAGACGGAAAACACGAGATGCTCGTTGTTTCTTCACTAAAACCTGAAATGATGCAAAATAGGATATACTAATATTTAATCATAAGCGTATTAGTAAGGCTTATCCAACTACATACTTAAAAAAACTCTAACCGAAACTACTGGAGTTTTTGGGTTAACAATTTTTGCCAAAGCCTCCTTCTCTGGAGTGTCATAGTTAAGCCTCCTCTTCTTACAGGAACGTTTTTGATGATCTTCGGAGACTCTCTTTACAGGAGTAGAAATTCTGCTTGTAGAAGCTACTATTCCAAAATGCTGTCCAACTTTTTTAATTCCTCCTTGAATGCAACTCTTTATTTGTTCTTGTTCCTTGGCAATATTTGTAAGTCTTTCTAGTTGCCTGAAGCACTTTTTACATACTAGAATACTAGTAGTACTGGAGCAGTATTGCAAAAAACGTTGTATATCCACAGGGTCAGTAAAGCTAAGTTCTACTAATTCATTGAAGAGAGGTAATAGATGAGCACCAGTAACACCACTCAAATATCTTGTATCTTTTCTACTGGGACAAGCACCACAAGCCAAACATAATTTCTCCATAACGCTATTATCGCAAAGTGAGCAAAACCTCTCCTCATACTGCGTTAATTGGCGAGCGAGCGTAGCGAGCGAGACACTTACAGGGGTAACACAATCGAAAATCGGGGATGTTTGTTTATTTATTTATATATATGTTTGGACGTATGTATGTCATTTTGGGACGGGGTCGAACGCGGAGCGAACACAAAAATACGGAGGGTCAGTGTTCGCTCCGCGTTCGACCCCGTCCCAATTCACTAAACGGAATCCTCCGGTTTAGCGACCATTACCCGTATCACCTTAGAAATTGAATTGTATACCGCGGGTGCAGTTAAAACGCAAAAACTTTTGGGAGCTCCATTTCTATTCGAGTTTGTCGCTATTTGTCACAGTTATAAGCCCTACTCAACAGCATTAACTTGTAAATTCATTGTCCACTAGACGAACCACGAAGGTAAGTCTTGCGTAGGTATGTTCAGTTGTGTGAAAGTATTGAGCGTTACAACTACTATTAAGAATGTCACAAAGAAAACTTTAAATAACGTGACTTGATTTTGTTGCTTCTTTTACAATTCAAACAGTTGCGGCGGTTACTACGGCATCAAAGCCCCTTTACCGCATACGTAATTTAAAAACTCGACTTTATTTTAGTAGCTTGAGTGTTAGTTGTTAAAATCAATCATTGAACAATAGTGTAGTTTAAGGCTCGCTCGCCATTTGTGCTCAAGCACACCACTAGTTACATTACATTCACTACGCCCTTACCTTAATTTTCTGAGGAGTGATAACACAGTAGTATCAAGTTTAAGCCATCTGACTACTTCTATTTTACCAGTAACTCTCGAACAAGTTCTCAGCTACAAAATAAAAAACAAGGCCAGAGTTATTTTTGTAACTTTAGTTAATCTGACTACCAGTGACTCTTGACAACCAACAAGCGGCACTAAGAAGCTCCCAAAAATGGCGAGTTTTAATGCATATATGGTAATGAGAATTCAATGCCATAGTAACCACTCTCCGCAACTGTTTGTATTATATTTTTTAAAAAGCAACAAAACACAAGTCACATTATTTAAATGTTTTCTTTAAATGTTTTCTTTGTGACATTCTTTAGATAAGTAGTAGTTGTAATGCACAATACTTTCACACAACTGAACATACCTACTCAAGACTTACCTTCCTGGTTACTCTAGTGGACAGTGAATTTTCAAGTAAATACAGTTGTGTAGGGCTTATAACTGTGACAAATAGGGTATTAACTCACCACCACCACTAACTCGAATAGAAATGAACTCAAGCAAGTTTTTTATTTTAACTACACCCGCGAAAGAATTCAAAGTGGTAAACAATTCAATTTCTGGGATGATACAAATTGTGCTGATGACCCCGTACCCATTGTGATGTTCATTCGCAATTCGGTTAATTCGGCTGTCTGATGTTCTGATCTCTCAGGCTACTGTACTTCAGAACGAATTGTGTTCTAGGATAGTGTCAGATGTGATACAGGATTATGTTCTAGGATAGTGTCAGATGTGATACAGGATTGTGTTCTAGGATAGTGTCAGATGTGATACAGGATTGTGTTCTAGGATAGTGTCAGATGTGATACAGGATTGTGTTCTAGGATAGTGTCAGATGTGATACAGGATTGTGTTATAGGATAGTGTCAGATGTGATACAGGATTGTGTTCTAGGATAGTGTCAGATGTGATACAGGATTGTGTTCTAGGATAGTGTCAGATGTGATACAGGATTGTGTTCTAGGATAGTGTCAGATGTGATACAGGATTGTGTTCTAGGATAGTGTCAGATGTGATACAGGATTGTGTTCTAGGATAGTGTCAGATGTGATACAGGATTGTGTTCTAGGATAGTGTCAGATGTGATACAGGATTGTGTTCTAGGATAGTGTCAGATGTGATACAGGATTGTGTTCTAGGATAGTGTCAGATGTGATACAGGATTGTGTTCTAGGATAGTGTCAGATGTGATACAGGATTGTGTTCTAGGATAGTGTCAGATGTGATACAGGATTGTGTTCTAGGATAGTGTCAGATGTGATACAGGATTGTGTTCTAGGATAGTGTCGGATGTGATACAGGATTGTGTTCTAGGATAGTGTCAGATGTGATACAGGATTGTGTTCTAGGATAATGTCAGATGTGATGCAGGATTGTGTTCTAGGATAGTGTCAGATGTGATACAGGATTGTGTTCTAGGATAGTGTCAGATGTGATACAAGATTGTGTTCTAGAATAGTGTCAGATGTGATACAGGATTGTGTTCTAGGATAGTGTCAGATGTGATGCAGGATTGTGTTCTAGGATAGTGTCAGATGTGATACAGGATTGTGTTCTAGGATAGTATCAGATGTGATACAGGATTGTGTTCTAGGATAGTGTCAGATGTGATACAGGATTGTGTTCTAGGATAGTGTCAGATGTGATACAGGATTGTGTTCTAGGATAGTGTCAGATGTGATACAGGATTGTGTTCTAGGATAGTGTCACGTGTGATACAGGATTGTGTTCTAGGACAGTGTCACATGTGGTACAGGATTGTGTTCTAAGATAGTGTCAGATGTGATATAGGATTGTGTTCTAGGATAGTGTCAAATGTGATACAGGATTGTGTTCTAGGATAGTGTCAGATGTGATACAGGGTTGTGTTCTAGGATAGTGTCAGATGTGATACAGGATTGTGTTCTAGGATAGTGTCACGTGTGATACAGGATTGTGTTCTAGGATAGAGTCAGATGTGATACAGGATTGTGTTCTAGGATAGTGTCACATGTAATACAGGATTGTGTTCTGGGATAGAGTCAGATGTGATACAGGATTGTGTTCTAGGATAGAGTCAGATGTGATACAGGATTGTGTTCTAGGATAGTGTCAGATGTGATACAGGATTGTGTTCTAGGATAGTGTCAGATGTGATACAGGATTGTGTTCTAGGATCGTGTCAGATGTGATGCAGGATTGTGTTCTAGGATAGTGTCAGATGTGATACAGGATTGTGTTCTAGGATAGAGTCAGATGTGATACAGGATTGTGTTCTAGTGTCAAATGTGATACAGGATTGTGTTCTAGGATAGTGTCAAATGTGATACAGGATTGTGTTCTAGGATAGTGTCAGATGTGATACAGGATTGTGTTCTAGGATAGTGTCAGATGTGATACAGGATTGTGTTCTAGGATAGTGTCAGATGTGATACAGGATTGTGTTCTAGGATTGTGTCAGATGTGATACAGGATTGTGTTCTAGTATAGTGTCAGATGTGATACAGGATTGTGTTCTAGGATAGTGTCAGATGTGATACAGGATTGTGTTCTAGGATAGTGTCAGATGTGATACAGGATTGTGTTCTAGGATAGTGTCAGATGTGATACAGGATTGTGTTCTAGGATAGTGTCAGATGTGATACAGGATTGTGTTCTAGGATTGTGTCAGATGTGATACAGGATTGTGTTCTAGGATAGTGTCAGATGTGATACAGGATTGTGTTCTAGGATAGTGTCAGATGTGATACAGGATTGTGTTCTAGGATAGTGTCAGATGTGATACAGGATTGTGTTCTAGGATAGTGTCAGATGTGATACAGGATTGTGTTCTAGGATATTGTCAGATGTGATACAGGATTGTGTTCTAGGATAGTGTCAGATGTGATACAGGATTGTGTTCTAGGATATTGTCAGATGTGATACAGGATTGTGTTCTAGGATAATGTCAGATGTGATACAGGATTGTGTTCTAGGATAGTGTCAGATGTGATACAGGATTGTGTTCTAGGATAGTGTCAGATGTGATACAGGATTGTGTTCTAGGATAGTGTCAGATGTGATACAGGATTGTGTTCTAGGATCGTGTCAGATGTGATACAGGATTGTGTTCTAGGTAGTGTCAGATGTGATGGGATTGTGTTCTAGGATAGTGTCAAATGTGATACAGGATTATGTTCTAGGATTGTGTCAGATGTGATACAGGATTGTGTTCTAGGATAGTGTCAGATGTGATACAGGATTGTGTTCTAGGATAGTGTCAGATGTGATACAGGATTGTGTTCTAGGATAGTGTCAGATGTGATCAGAACTAACTTGCCTTCAATAAGCCTCTGTCATAGTTTCTACACCAAATTAGTGTATTTCAGGTATAACTCATTTCTGGTCTTGAACATTTTTTAGACTGGACATCGTCCCATAATCTCAACTTTTTTTTTCTCTCAAAGACATTGATGATACTTTACCAGATTCCTGGGGGTGGGGGGGTGGGGGGGAATTACCTTATCAAGTTCCTTTAGTTTCTCATTTCAGTTTTCTTAGGGTACTTCTACCAAACCCCTCAAACCCTCCTGGGCTATGCTACTAATAGTGAACAGGGCCTAATACCTGTTGCCACATAGGAAGTGATGAGGTTGAGCACAAATGGCAAGCGAGCTGGCCTGACTGAAATTTAAATTGGAATGTTAGCCACTCATAATATTTATTTGTGACAGTACTTGGGAAAAGGGACCAATTACGTAAAATCAAAAATGTACAGTAGAGCCCAAACACCGACAAAAAAAATTTTGTTGTTTTTTTTTTTATTCGCCCACAGGTATCTCCTACCCTTTAGCTACACTGACACCAAATTTGAGTGGCTGAAACCGTTGTTAAAGGTCCGAGCGCCCCGTTTAAACACAGTCACCTTTTACTCTCTATTTTGACCTTCCGTGCGTGCACGGAAATCCAACCCGCGAGTAATTGAAAATCGTGGGCGAATTCAATTTGTTGCCTAGCAACAAATTATCCCTACCTGGATAATCGCGGGTAAATTCTTACAAGTTTTTGTTATAGCATTGCGGCAACAGAATAGAAATAATAAATGTGAATAATCAAGCTATATAGGTTGATGTTGCTTTATGGAGTCTTGTAGTTGGAGTCTGCAGACCTGGAGACTCCTGGGACTATTTTTGTGAACACACTAGAAGAATCAGCAAGTCTCTGACTGGACAAAGGTTTCAGTGATGATGAGGACTTCTGTCACACTGCAACAAGAGAAGGCAACACATTTTGAAAGTCCATCATTTTTGTTCATTGATTTAAAGAGATTCCTATTGTTCATTTGTTCCAAAACAGGCAACAAGCTGGCTGCAAGACAAATATAATCCTAAACTTAGCTAGCCAGTGAACTAACAAACCAAGCTAGTTGATCAGTTCTAAAAGAGTGACTGTATTATAGTTACCATGACTTACTGTAACTATCAAACTGTTGGAAACAGAAGAAAAAAAAGAAGCACAAAACGGCCTGTAAAATTATGTCTATACGCATGTAGTGCTATTTACAGCCATACCTGTCTAGTACTCTTACACAATGTAGGGTCTAAACTGAGTAAGGCTCCCCCATCAATGAAGTAAGCGGCCCCAACTATAACTTACTGCCTTTCAGCTGATCGCCACCATTTTCCAAGCATAAGACAGTCTTACGTAACCCGGACTTCCGGTTAGATTACGGAATTCAACGTTAACTCCGCGAGCAATTGAATAAGAAGTTTTAATTGCAGTTTTCTCGAAATAACTGTGCTCAAGTTGGTCAGATTGCCGCTCGTATATTTAGTGAACCAAGCAGCGCCTGCCTATAAACTTGGTATCAAAATACTCCATAAGAAGTGCTCTACACAGTGGTATGAATAACTCATTTTTCAATTTTTAACGCAATTGGTCCCTTTTCCCAAGTACTGTCACATTTGTTAGGTAAATGTTGTTTAGTTAATTTGTGCTATTCTTTAGCAACACACAAAACTTTTACACACACACACACACACACATGCACACTTGTTCACTTGATAATACCAGCATGAAACTTACATTACATTCTCTTTGTGACTTGACTATTGGACAAAGAAATTTCAAGAGAACAATCAAATTTCCTAATATGATGTAAGGATAGATGAACCAACACATTCTGTTGAAGCTAAGCTTCCTTTCCAAAGGACACTTCATTGACAATGCTGTATTGTACCAGAGCTCTAGTTGATGTATTATTAGATTGTATTCTCTTAGTGACTTGACTATTGGACGAAGGATTTTTAATTAGGAAACAAATCTGTTATGCCAGGCATATAGCTATGACAAATGACTCAGTAACCACAGCAACTTACCATCACCACTAATAGAATAGAAAGTGAACTCTGCTAAGTTTGCAAGACCTCACTGTGGACGTCTCTCCTCTCCCGGGGTAGACACGCATTGACCTCTTTGAACTTTGTCATATACATGTGTCATTTTTTATTTCCTTTGAGACTCATATTTATACTGGTGCCTGCAACACAGCCAACAGACTTGAATCTGAATCTTTCTGTCATTCTATGATTGTGGACTTAGGCTTTGTGAAATTTGCCTTCTTTTTCTACTTCCACCTATCCTAGTCTATTCCACCTGCTTTTAGTTACAATTACAGTAATAACCTTCAGCACGAGTTTACGAGTATTGTGTGTCTGCATGTTGTAGCTCATTAGCTCATGAATTATTCATTAATACATACATCATAGTCAACCACAGGTATTATTATATATGTGTTTGTATGTGAGGTAATTAGTATGTGTGTTTGTATGTGAGGTAGTTAGTATGTGTGTTTGTATGTGAGGTGGTTAGTATGTGTGTTTGTATGTGAGGTAGTTAGTATGTGTGTTTGTATGTGAGGTAATTAGTATGTGTGTTTGTATGTGAGGTAGTTAGTATGTGTGTTTGTATGTGAGGTAGTTAGTATGTGTGTGTGTATGTGAGTTAGTTAGTATGTGTGTTTGTATGTTCTTATTTGATGTTTGTCTGTTAATTGGTATATTATATAGAAATATCAACAATGTCCTCATCTGAACCTAGTCCAAGACGACGCTTCTTCTCTGTAGGTAGACATTCTTCTATATATCTATGGGGTGGACTGGATTGCTCAGGTGTGCCAGTGGATGACTTGGACTACTTGCATGAATTCAACTCTGCCACAACAACATCGACCAGACACCGGTTACAAGGTCGTCATCCTCCTGGACTTTATGATGGAGGATGTGCTAGGATAGATGACTGTCTGTACTTCTATGGGGGTGTGGGTGAGAGAGGACAGAAAACTGGATCATTGTATCAACTAAACCTAACTAATTGGACATGGCAGGAGATGTCTCCTCCAGGAGCTAGTGGTAGTCCTGGTGTGAAGTTTGGCTGTGGTATGATAGACTATAAAAGCTCACTACTAGTACATGGAGGAGTGGATGAACGTATTACATGTACTAATGTTCTTCACATGTTTGACCTAGCAACTGGTGAGTACTAACTATCATGAAATATGTTAATTAGTGATATATGTTAATATTTAATTTATATTAGTCAAGGTTGTATTTATGGGATGGGGAGGGGAACCATTCCACTTCCCCTCCAAGAAGTTCAGTGTGGTGAAATAATAGCTCTAAAGTTACACACAAAGTCTGTAAATTTGTCCTTCATGTGATACTAGCACATTATACTCAATATGGTGGAGGCACTTGATGATCCTTACCATACCATATGTAATTGTGTAATATTAATTAATTATTTTAGTGTATGTTTTGTTTGTTTGTATTGTTATACATGTGTATTTGTTATTGTCAGTGTGTTTATGTTTACATTTTTTAATTACTCTACTTTAATTTACGATTTTTATTTTAATTATTTAATTAAACAATTTCAGTTTACTAAGTTACTAATGACTGTATGTATTGTTAGGGACTTGGTCTTCTCCTCCAGTCACTGGAGATGTACCTGATGGTAATGCACACTTTGCCTTCACTAAAGTGAGTCCTCATCAAGTCATAAGATGTGGAGGAGGATGGGGCAGTGACATGCATATGTTGGACTTGTCCACAATGGTAAGTGTATGAAATATCAGACACAACATATGATAGTATTATTTATATTGTTTCTATTTAGCACTGGACTAGACTACATTCATATGGACCTGACTTGGGTTACGATCCTACTGCTACATGTATAGAGTATAATAGCAGCCACGCCCAACTTCTGATGATTGGAGAAAATAGAGTGTGTTTATTTGATGTGTCCACAAGAGAGTTGAAGGAGATATCAAATACTGACTTGGTATGTAGTAATTGTTATATTGTGTTAGTATTTATTAGACATGAGATACTGACTTGGTATGTAGTTAGTTGTTATATTGTGTTAGTATTTATTAGATATCAGATACTGACTTGGTATGTAGTAGTTGTTATATTGTGTTAGTATTTATTAGATATGAGATACTGACTTGGTATGTAGTAGTTGTTATATTGTGTTAGCATTTATTAGATATGAGATACTGACTTGGTATGTAGTAGTTGTTATATTGTGTTAGTATTTATTAGATATGAGATACTGACTTGGTATGTAGTAGTTGTTATATTGTGTTAGTATTTATTAGATATGAGATGCTGACTTGGTATGTAGTAGTTGTTATATTGTGTTAGTATTTATTAGATATGAGATACTGACTTGGTATGTAGTAGTTGTTATATTGTGTTAGTTTTTATTAGATATGAGATACTGACTTGGTATGTAGTAGTTGTTATATTGTGTTAGTATTTATTAGACATGAGATACTGACTTGGTATGTAGTAGTTGTTATATTGTGTTAGCATTTATTAGATATGAGATACTGACTTGGTATGTAGTAGTTGTTATATTGTGTTAGTATTTATTAGATTTCAGATACTGACTTGGTATGTAGTAGTTGTTATATTGTGTTAGTATTTATTAGACATGAGATACTGACTTGGTATGTAGTAGTTGTTATATTGTGTTAGTATTTATTATGCAAACAATTTTAATTAATTAATTAATTTAATACATTTATTTATTTTAGTTACTTGAAGGAAATATTACAGACTTTGTGTGTATCTTTAGAACTATTATTTCACCACACTGAACTTTTTGGAGGGGAAGTTGGTCTGAAAGTGGAGGGGACCAACAGTGGTGGGGGCTTAGTCACTCCTTCTGTTACAGTGGGAGGAGTAGGGGGTGGAGCTATGCTACTGATACAATCCTTATTGTATTTCATAAATATTCTGCCGGTAGTTATAATGAACGTATTTTATGTGTCATAGTTGCCAGGTTATGAGTATATGAAGCGAGGAGGTCATAGTGCAACTGTGTTGTCATCTACTCCAACTTCAGTGGAAATACTCGTGTTTGGAGGACGTACACATGCATATGCAGTCATATCAGCCACTACTCTACTCATACTCAGTGAGTGGTTGTGATTGTGTCTTTGCTGTGGATGGTGTCTTTTTGTGGATGGTGTCTTTGTTGCGGATGATGTCTTTGTTGTGGATGGTGTTTTTGTTGTGGATGGTGTCTTTGTTGTGGATGGTGTCTTTGTTGTGGATGTTGTCTTTGTTGTGGATGGTGTCTTTGCTGTGGATGGTGTCTTTGCTGTGGATGGTGTCTTTGTTGTGGAGGTGTCCCCTTTGTTGTGGATGGTGTCTTTGTTGTGGATGGTCTCTTTGTTTTGTGGATGGTGTCTTTGTTGTGGATGGTGTCTTTGTTGTGGATGGTGTCTTTGCTGTGGATGGTTTCTTTGTTGTGGATGGTGTCTTTGTTGTGGATGGTGTCTTTGTTGTGGATGGTGTCTTTGTTGTGGATGGTGTCTTTGCTGTGGATGTTGTCTTTGTTGTGGATGATGTCTTTGCTGTGGATGGTGTCTTTGCTGTGGATGGTTTCTTTGTTGTGGATGGTGTCTTTGTTGTGGATGGTGTCTTTGTTGTGGATGGTGTCTTTGCTGTGGATGGTGTCTTTGTTGTGGATGGTGTCTTTGTTGTGGATGGTGTCTTTGTTTTGGA
>WLWD01004463.1_pt1 | contig 18483 bp, 12 predicted proteins | sample 6712731 | NCBI WGS metagenome assembly WLWD01 (sample SAMN12718690, study PRJNA576275) | sponge metagenome | isolation source: marine sponge | host: Mycale hentscheli | place: New Zealand: South Island, Marlborough, Capsize Point | collected 2014-11-01
CAAAAGAAGTCCAAGACAAACAAACATGTACACACAGTAAATAGATTCACTAATACAATAACAAAACCCTTTAATCAAGTAAAGTAGGACAACAGAAACTTGCACATTGGTATATAAAGAATTTAGGTTGCTAAACATTTGTTATACCCTCCAATGATCTCACCGTTGAGTTCTGGCTCAGTTCTCTTTGTCGCTACCTCAGTTGCTACAGATGCAGCAGGTGAGGTGGTAAAAGTAGGTGGAGCCTCAGGCTTCTTACCCAGCCTCTCCTTTACACTCTTTCGAGTTGAAGTTGAGGCTGGCTCTGATGAGGGTTCGTGAGACTGTGGACTAGATTCAGGTAGATTGAGACCTCCAAGAGTTACTACAAACCTAGGACTGCACAGGCACACATATACATACATCATGTAATCTCACCCTACAACAATTGCGGTTACTTGGTTATTATAATTAACACCAACCACAGAAATTAGCAGCACATGTGTAGCTGGCAATAATTAAACCACGTGCATATCCTAGTATACATACATACATACATGAACATGAAATACTTATTGCATGAGCCAGCTTACAATGTTGGGAGATATTTCAAGAGCACGCAAAGCACATATTCTTATGAGCCTAAGACAAGTGTAAATAGAAGTGTGAAAGTGAAGTCATCTCCATATTGTATGAGAGACATTGGATATTTATCTAATTTTCTAAACAGTACAACCACATTCATAGCCTCGTTTTTCAAAAGGAACAGTTGTCCAGAATGCCGCTCAGGTGAGTATGCAACATTCAATACGGGAAAATATTGAATGCTTGCGTGATACTGAAATACTCAAGCAACTATTCAATGTATAATAAACATATATAAGTAAAACATTCCATAGGACCTGTAAACATTAAAAAATCTCTTGTACAGAATTTAGTGAATAGCTACACTCACACACACCTTTGAATTTCTGCCTTTTCTTCCTTGCTTTTGTTTATGAGTGTCCTGAGGTCTAGTCCTCTATCTTCTCTGTCTTCTGCCTCCTCATAACCACGCCCACTGGTTGTACGTGTAGATGTCACCACCTTAATCCTGTGACCAATCCTTGGTGACATCATGTGATGATTCTTACCAACTGCTACATAACAAAAATAATTGTTAAGCTAACAATAACAAAACAAAAACAAAATCACTAAAATATTGACATTGGTGCAGTGCAGAAGCCCCAGTTAGGTGGCCATATCCAGTAATAATCTGTGGGAGGAAATTTTCTCCTCTACTAAGTACGTAGATGGCACTATAAGTATTTTTATGAAGTGCCATTTGCGGAAAATTGCCTTATTTGGTGAAAACATACATGCCCCTATGGTCCAGCGACAAATAACGGCCCCTATGGTCCAGTGACAAATAACGGCCCCTATTAGTGGCATATAACGGCCCCTATGGTCCAGTGACAAATAACGCCCCCTATGGCCCAGTGACAAATAACAGCCCCAATGGTCCGGTCCAGTGACAAATAACGGCCCCTATGGTCCAGTGACAAATAACGCCTCTATGGTCCAGTGACAAATAACGGCCCTTATGGTCCAGTGACAAATAACGCCCCCTATGGTCCAGTGACAAATAACGGCCCCTATGGTCCAGTGACAAATAACGGCCCCTAGATGGTCCAGTGACAAATAACGGCCCCTATGGTCCAGTGACAAATAACGGCCCCTATGGTCCAGTGACAAATAACGGCCCCTAGATGGTCCAGTGACAAATAACGCCCCCTATGGTCCAGTGACAAATAACGGCCCCTATGGTCCAGTGACAAATAACGGCCCCTAGATGGTCCAGTGACAAATAACGGCCCCTATGGTCCAGTGACAAATAACGGCCCCTATGGTCCAGTAGGACAAAATAAACGCCCCTGATGGTCCAGTGACAAAGTAACGCCCCCTATGGTCCAGTGACAAATAACGGCCCCTATGATCCAGTGACAAATAACGCCCCCTATGGTCCAGTGACAAATAACGGCCCCTAGATGGTCGAGTGACAAATAACGGCCCCTATGATCCAGTGACAAATAATGCCCCCTATGGTCCAGTGACAAATAACGGCCCCTAGATGGCCAGAGTGACAAATAACGGCCCTATGGTCCAGTGACAAATAAACGGCCCCTAGGGTCCAGTGACAAATAACGGCCCCTAGATGGTCCAGTGACAAATAACGCCCCCTATGGTCCAGTGACAAATAACGGCCCCTATGGTCCAGTGACAAATAACGGCCCCTAGATGGTCCAGTGACAAATAACGGCCCCTATGGTCCAGTGACAAATAACGCCCCCTATGGTCCAGTGACAAATAACGCCCCCAATGGTCCAGTGACAAATAACGGCCCCTATGATCCAGTGACAAATAACGCCCCTTATGGTCCAGTGACAAATAACGGCCCCTAGATGGTCCAGTGACAAATAACGGCCCCTATGATCCAGTGACAAATAACGCCCCCTATGGTCCAGTGACAAATAACGGCCCCTAGATGGTCCAGTGACAAATAACGGCCCCTATGGTCCAGTGACAAATAACGCCCCCTATGGTCCAGTGACAAATAACGGCCCCTATGGTCCAGTGACAAATAACGGCCCCTAGATGGTCGTGACAAATAACGGCCCCTATGGTCCAGTGACAAATAACGGCCCCTATGGTCCAGTGACAAATAACGGCCCCTATGGTCCAGTGACAAATAACGGCCCCTATGGTCCAGTGACAAATAACGCCCCCTATGGCGCAGTGACAAATAACGGCCCCTACGGTCCAGTGACAAATAACGCCCCCTATGGTCCAGGTCCAGTGACAAATAACGGCCCCTAGATGGTCCAGTGACAAATAATGGCCCCTATGGTCCAGTGACAAATAACGCCCCCTATGGTCCAGTGACAAATAACGGCCCCTAGATGGTCCAGTGACAAATAACGGCCCCTAGATGGTCCAGTGACAAATAACGCCCCCTATGGTCCAGTGACAAATAACGGCCCCTATGGTCCAGTGACAAATAACGGCCCCTAGATGGTCCAGTGACAAATAACGGCCCCTATGGTCCAGTGACAAATAACGCCCCCTATGGTCCAGTGACAAATAACGGCCCCTAGATGGTCCAGTGACAAATAACGGCCCCTAGATGGTCCAGTGACAAATAACAGCCCCAATGGCCCAGTGACAAATAACGGCCCCAATGGTCCAGTGACAAATAACGGCTCCTATGGTCCCGTGACAAATAACAGTACTTGTCCATAAAGTAACCAATTCGTAGTCTTTTCAATTTTCCTATTTCTTCTCATCACATTGGAAACTTACTATGAAATTCAGAGATCCTCATACACATTAGGAACTACAAGGTAAATTAGCTCACGTTTCACAGCCATCTGAGAATCCATTTCTTCTTCATCTACTTCCGGAAGTTCAATACCTCTTGTATCTATAATTACTTCCTCTTCAATGTCTTCTTCTTCTACTTCAATATGTTCCTCACTATTATCAGAGTGGGTGGAGCTTATATCGTGCCTAGATCTACTATGATGACCTGCAGCAAACATACATAACATTAGTTCACAGCACACTACACACACACACACACACACACTCACTCACCCACTTTCTCTCACACACATACACACAGACAGACACAGACAGTCAGACAGACAGACACACACAAACAAACACACACACACACACATAAACACACACACACTAACTCTCTCACTATCACACATGCTTACACACACACACACATACACTTACTCACCCACTTTCTCTCACACACAAACACACATATACACACACACAAACAAAACACACCTCACTCACTCACCCACTTTCTCTCACACACATACACACAGACAGACACATACACACAAACAAACACAAACACGCACACACACACACACACCTGCTTTGTCCACCAGTTTCTTAGTCAGTATGACACTACTAGGAGGTTTGTCTCCAAGAACAGACTTGGGGAGTAAGAGAACCTTCTCTCTCTTTGGCTGAGTTGCTGTGTCCCGGGTTGTTGTGGCCTCGCCCCTCTGAGGCCTCAGGCCAAGGATAGCTCTGTGCAGCAGTCGACTGCCTCCCTCGTTAGTCCTTCTAGGCCTAGTGCTACAAAGAAGTGGGGGAATATGTGTCATAAATGCTACAAGAAACTTCACTAATTTTTTTTTAATTCTTAGAAAATTTTCTAACACCAATCTTACTGTATTTATTAAAACCACGGTAGGAAACTTTTTGATAGCATTGGTATCTGATTAACAATTTATGGAGTCATCACTCACTATAAATTACTTGTCATAAACAAGCAAAACAAAGTATATCTGGGAGACATTTGTCAACTGATAACAAGTTGTCAGGGTAAGTAATCTACAATGTTTACTAAACATCCTGTTTCTAGTTGGGTCCTCATGTCAGCCAAACATCAACTCGTAAAGAAGCCTATGAGTATACCAATCTCAATATAGTGTACCACACTCACTGGTTAATACCTAAAGGCAAATAGTCACGCTCACAATACATTCAAAAGTTAATATCTTGAAAGAAATGGCTACAAGAGAGTGATAGAGATATAATTGCACGATGGAAATACCAAACTTTAATAATTTAAACAACATGTATGTGTAAACTGTAGGACCATCTCCTAACAACCTCACTTTCTAAAATCGGATGCTAACAATGTTTTCATGATGTTCTTTCATGCATTCGGCGTTAATGATGCACTTCTTGTGCCTTTATAGTATAGTCTGAGCATGAATGGGTATGTCACACATACTCATTACACTTTTTCTATCTGCGTCCCATCCATGGCTAGTGAAGGTGTCAAACTGATCCACCCATGATTCCACAACTAAACCTGTTATACAGAGCAACTTCTTAGAACTCACTACTAAGAGTAGGAGTCTAGTTAGGATGAGGGTGAGAGTGTGCAAGCCGGCTTTACTGTGCAAGGTACATAACTAAGGGTCATGTGGTAGTACTACTATATACAACATCTCAAGTGTGCTTGACCCACTCATTCCTCCCAACAGCACCGCATAAAAAGCACCAAATTTTCATCTTTCATTATTGAATTAATGTGCATGGTTTAGCAAACAAAATAGGGTCCATTGCACACACACACACACACATGCACACACACACACACACACCTATCCACCAGTCGTACTACACTGGCTACAGTAGTGCTAGCTGCCTCATCTTCTTCTCCCTCTTCTTCGAGCCCCACCTCCACCATTTCCTCCAACTCTCCATCCTCACTGGCTTCTCTCCTCCTCCTATCATGGTGACCTTTAGGACTGTCTCTCCGCCGCTGCCTGAATTCCTTCTGTCTCCGTCCATCCTCAATGTAGCCTCTCAGGTCCTGGTCCTTGGTAGAATCAGGCTACATTCAAATACAACAAATTCACTGTAACATTCAATAAAATGCCAAAATAATAATAATAATAATAAAGATAATAATGAATTTTTAAAATCTCGCCCTCCCTTGAAGTCTTTTTGCCCCATTTCACGAAATCTCTTAAAATTTTTTATTGTGTATACATCACTTACTTGAGCTCTTACAGTATTCCTGGCTGTGGCTCTGAGCCGTCCCTCCATAGGAGACCTCCTACGTTCCCGCATTCGGACACTTTCTTCTCTATCTCTATCATACCTGTCTGATCTCATCTTGGAGTGCTTCGGAGAGGGTGGGTAAGGGTCATCAGCTTCCTCAGTACCTCCTGGGTGGGTGTCATCCATTCTGACTCTTTTTCTAGACTTCATTCGCGAATGGTAACCTAAATAATAGCAAAGTAGTACACGTATTCGCAATGGCATCCCTTACCACTACGTATATCAGGCTAGTTGAGAGCACTTTCAAGATTTTCCCGTACATGTAAGTCCTATTCCATGACATAATGTCAGTATAGGGATTGGAAGTGCACAGCTAAGTATGCATTAAGTTATGATATTAATTAGTTCAAATATTTGATAGTAAGATATATCCTGCCCAATAGTCCACAGAGCATGTGCTGAAGTACAATAGAACCTTACTCAATGCATACCTCAGATGCTTATCTTCTAAGAGAACCTCACCTTCTCCAGCTCTTGCATCCTCCTTCCTCCCTTCCCTTCTTACATCATCTTCTCCAGCTCGTAAACCCTCTTTCCTCCCTTCTCTTCGTCCATCATCTTCCTCCATATCAACCTTTTCTCGGGACAGTCTTCCACCAGACCTCCTTCTCTCATTCTCTTCATTGTCTCCGTCTTTCTTACTCTTCTCTTTACCACCTCCTACTCTACCCCTTGCGGGTTCACTCACCGCACTAAGTTCAGCCTTCTTCTCAGGATCATCTCTCTTGACCCCACCACCTCCCTTGTCCACCTTGCTTTCCCTTGCTACACCCCCTTTCTTCTTGAGCAGAGTAGGGTTGGCGACAACATCCTGTAGCCACGTGGTGAAGTTGTTCGTGTTGTCTCCGAGAAAGAGTTGCAAGTCTTGGTTTATCTGAGTGATGGTCTTGTTGTTGGCTAACATCACCATGATGTAGTCAGGCAGTTCATTGTCTATATGACAACACACGCGCACGCATGCACACACACACACACACACATACACACAGAGTTATTGATGTACATGCACCACATAACCTTAACATTTTCTTGAGGGGGGAAGGGGACGTAAGTACTGGAAGGAAGACTGAACTTTTTTCTTTAGAGTCTGTTGCTTTTAAGCTCAGAAGGGCAAAAATAAATTACAGGAATTAAAGATTTTATCGCTAAGTTAATTTTCTTAATGAACTTAACAACATGACAGAGAACAATGAGGAGAGACTCTGGCTAAGGGAAAGGGATAAAAGCCACTCTTCCATAGCTGAGACATGCAGCATACATTCTAGAACAGACTAAAATTACACATGAACATATATTGCACACTGTCACCAAAAAGTGCTACATTGGTCAAATGTCAACTTGAAGCAAATGAAGAACTGGAAAATTTGTTAGTGAAGATTGACTTCATTCCTATGAGTTTAACCTTACATTTAAAAAAAACTAGAAAAACAGATGATAAAGAAAGAGAGTGTGTGTGTGTGTGTGTGTGTACTTGCATGCATACTTATTGGAGAGTCTTACTATTGTATGAATGCCCGTGAGGTATTCACGTGTTTCTTTCTTCACTCATTTCTTACCCAACCAACACTATGCTGTTTATGACACAGTTTATAACTACTATTATGTAGACATAGCACTTACCAATGTATGCACTGAATTCCTTCAACTTGGATATGATTCCCTCCTGAACAAAAATAAATCATTATTTTATTAGACATGGGTGAGAATGATGGGGAAAGGACTGAACACGATGTACTTCCATAAGAACTAATGCCCACTAACTTGCAAACAAAATAATGAAAGAAGAGAAAGAGAGAGAGAGAAAAGGAAATCTTGAATTAGTAACCATTTAGGAATAAGGCTAGTTCTCTCCATGAGAAGTCTAATGAATCTGTAAGTAAATGATATTTCGGCAAGGATAATATAATTGTGTTGTGTTACTTCCTCTATGTCTATTGGCATAGGTTGGGAAGTATCCTCAGCGATTGTGAACAATGGTAAGAATTCCTATATCATGAATTAACAGGTGACTAACAAACCACAATGAGTGTATTTCAAGTGTGTGTCCTCTATTACTCCTCAAAAGGAGGCAACAGAGCTTACAGTAATGCAGTACATGTAATTATTAAAGTCATGAATATAAGGGGGAAATGTACAATATAAAAAATATAAGTACCAGCACGAATAGAATTATAGCTTCTTGTGTAAAGCAAATCAAAATAGCTAATGATATCTACAAAATTAAATACTTAAAAGCAAACTCTACCAGCGCAGACAACCCTAGGGTACTTTTCTTACCCTAAGCAGATCATTCATCTTGGCTGTTGCGCTAGATAAGTGCCCAAGACACCACTGGTGTGGTGTGCTCACACTTTCAAAGGTATTGTTGACGTTTCTATTTTATTTACGGAGCAAGGTCATAGGGCAAACCACGTGTATGCTGAAATATAATCACGTGATGCATTGGCAAGTATCATGTGACCATGAAAAACAACTTCGTCAGCATTCTGCAGCAAGTCGTGAGTGAGCTAGCTGAGGCATTTAGTTAGAAGACGACCTGGTTTGTTTGTCAGTTTTGGAGACGCGGGATGATTTTGAGATAATTGAGACGGTTGGAGAGAAGTATTAATAGATGGCATCGGCTACGTGGCTGCTTTCGGCGTTCTTTCTCCTGTGGGCAGGATTTAGTCGAGGTGGGTACTAATCAGACTATTTATACTGTTTTCTAGATTACTTTGTTTAATTCAAAATTGAGGTAAGCCTATGAGTGCATATATTAGCTTTACTATAATTTGTTAAAAAGTGTATCCAGCTGTTTCTTGATTCTGTTGCAAACCTACATTTTTTAACAATTTTTTGACTCTGCAGAGCAAATGATTCCCAATAGTAGCATCAATTTTCACTACTAGTGTAGGGAAAGCTAGAGTTAAAATTACACTAGACTGAGAGACGTGTAAATCATTAAAGGAAGTGGTGAAATAAATGAGCTGATGTGCACAAGTTTTTTAACAGTCCTAGTAGTAGTATAATGGTTTGTTTGAGAAAGAAAACATTTAATTTTCATACTAATGAAGTTTCAAACCACTCAGTTTTACTAAAGTAACTGCCTCAAGAAAGAGGCATGTGTGTCCTGATGTGAACAATATTTAGTGAGTATTATAGTCGTTTCCTGTATTCCTTTTTAAGGTGATTCAAGCTGTTACTATTTTAGTGTTGCAATTCTAGTATTAATCTTTACTCATGAGTGTAATGACCGTGTCAACCCATTGGTCAATATCTATAATTAGCCTATTCTATATCTATAATTAGCCTATTCTATATCTATAATTAGCCTGTTTCATTCATATCTGGTAGGAGACAAGTGATAATACAGTAAAACGTCTCTTATCCGGACGTCTAAGATACGGGCAACTCTATTATTCGGGCAGGTAAATCATAGAAAATTGCAATTAAAACAGTGGGCGAATGCAAATAATTTGTAGTTTTCAAGTTACTCCAATTAAAAATGTATTGCTTCTGAGATATGGGCAATTCCTAGTTACGGGCATCCCTCTGTCCCAAGCTGCCCAGATAAGGGACTTTTACTGTATCAGTCACTCCTGGCAATATGCACAAACCAATCAATCAGACCGGGTAAGAAAAGCAGCTGGGGTAGATTGTGTGATATTAAATCACATGGTAGTTGTGGAGTTCCAACTCTAGTATCACACCACACACCTTACTGAACACATACACATTGTTTGCAACATGTCACATACATATGTTCAGTATGTGTGTTTACATCATGTGTACATTTTAACAATTCTTACCATATGGCACTCCCCAGAGAGAACCTACTTAGTTTATTTCTTTATTGGTTTTTGTTTGATTGAGCGAAGGCACTATCTCTGGTCTTGCATCTTGAGTCATGTACGTTTATGTTTGTCTTCTATATATGTGACCGTCTATGGGAAAATCGGGCACAACGCGGCATGCGTAGACGGCGCAAAAAGATCGATTTAGTTCTTAAAATTGTATTAAATAAGCCTAACTAAGGGAACGGTTAGGTGATATATAGCGGGAATGGCTAAAGCTACGACGATAAAACTTGGAGAGCTTAATGTCTGGATGCCGAGGAGTGCGTAAGTGCAAAAAAAAATATTTTTCGTCGGGGCCGCGTTGTGCCCGATTTTCCTGTAGACGGTCACATATAATGTTTGTAAAGTATGCAAGATAGTTTGTGGTGATAACCTGTAATACATAAATTTGCAGGACTGACTGGCTCACCATCACTGCATTGCTAAGTATGACAAGAGAATATGGGGATATGTTTGTTAGGTGTATAGAGGGTTTATGACCTCAGCAAAGTGTAAAACAAACAAATACATCAAAATTTTCACCTGCAAAATTAAAAACTTTCTCCGAGTTGTGTTATGCTTTTGAAGTCCTGAATTTCCCCTATTTTGGCTATCATCTATGGAATCAGCATTTCCATACTCCTTCTAGAACATTTCTATATATCTTATGTAATTCCTACATATTTTTGGGTAATGTCCCATTCCAAGTTTCAGAATACTTACATACGCGAGTGTCATCATCACAGGTCATTGTATCATATGCACTTGGTAAAGGGTCATTCTCAAGGATGTGTGGTATAAAGGTTTATTATGTTGAAGATTATACGGGTATCGATAAGGGTGTCATCTACAAATGACTTATTTTGCAAACTGAAATTTCCAGGCACTCTGACACAGGTGTGCACACATGCCATGTGTGTGTATGTGAGCATGTGCATCATATGTGAATGTGTGTGTGCAGGTTCAGGAGACAAATATCTGGAAGATGATTATGTGTTTCGAGTGAAGAACTCGAGTGGCCAAGTCTGTCTCACAGCATCCTTCAAGCTGAGCTTTGACTTGTACTATGAAAACGTCACATACAATGAATCCCAGACTATCGTCAATGTAACGGTAAGAAATGAGACATTATATGCAAGTAATAACCAGTAGAGTATCATTAACATATTGTTGTTGTTTTTTGTTGTTGTTGTTGTTGTTTTTTATTATTATTATCCTCTGTTTGAGCAAATGCCACTTGTTTCTCTCCATTCATGTCTTCCCCATTATGATGTATGGTTGCCATTCATGAAATTAGCCACTCAGAATAGTAACTACAACTGACTACGAGCTTAGACACTGCGGCTTTTTGATTTGATGATCCTTTTCACACATACAGAATGAAGTGACATAAGGCTTGTAATAAGATGATAATTGCCTTCTAATTTTCTCCCAACTCATTAACAAATGACCGGTTTGTTTCTAGCGAATGCCACTGTTGAATAAGTGTCCTTGGTCTGTCACAAGCCTGAATAGAAAGAAGTACATAGTTGTAGTGTGAGATTAAGGATTTATGACAGTTTTTCTCTCTTTGTTAATTCATTACATGTACATGCAACATTTGTTTATCAATTATTTGAATTGGACTGACCCATCAGTAATGAAGCCCAGATAATGGCAGAGAGGTAGCCATTGAGTTAAAGGGCTATTATGGTTGTGGTTAGTAAGGTAGTTCATTTTTTGTGGCTTACTACTCGGACATGAGCACACACACACACACACACACATTTATGCACACACAAACTCACACGTACAAACGGGGACACACTGATTAATTTCTCCCTGTGTGCAGCATCAAATGATTGAAATGCCCAACATGACGGCAGTGGATGTGAGTGGATCATGTGGTGCTAACGAGAGTGCACTCGTCTTATCTTGGACCAGAAACAATACCAACTTCACACTCACTATGGAGTTCGCCATATTTACAAGTTTGAACCAATGGTTTCTTACGTCAGCCAAGCTGGACTTCGAATTGGACGAAAACAACTTTGAAAATCCTTTTGGTACGATTTTAACAAAAGTTGTAACTACTTTTTAATAGTTTGCTCATTGTTTAGCTATTTTTAATTGGGATTCACTGAGTTTGTATCCTCGGTTGCTGGATGAGATCAAGCAAACAACATTAAGTTAATGGAGTCTTCTTCTCCATTGAGCAAATTACTCTATCCTTTCACCTGCACAAGTGCCTATAGGCGCTAAGAATTTGGTCAACAACTTTTTTTTTAAATTCAATGTTCCTATTTTTGGTTTATGTGATGCTGTGGCATAGTACTTACTGTAACAGAAAATCAAAACACAAGCATTGGTATTTTATTTTGAAAAATATGGCTGTCAGAAAGCTTACCTTTGATCGTTAGTCTGCCTGAATTATTTTTACATACTACTAGGTTCTGAAACTCAGAATTTTAGAACTAGGAGGCAAGTAAGCCATGCACTGTTTGAGTCCTGTGGCAATTCTGTAACCATTTGAAATAGAGCTTAAGTTAACTGTAAGTTTGAATTTTGAATTTTTTTCGCTTGCTGGATGTCTTTACAGAAAATGCAAAGATAATAATTATGTATGTATATCAAGTTTCCATACTGTGAAAGGATGAACTCAGTACTTCTAACATAGAACCTATCCATTGATTTATATAGCTTTTGGCTTATCATGCATGTGTAAATGCCTGTACATTGTTACTGAAGATGAAGATGTGTTTAATTTGCAGTGGATGCATTGCTTGGCAAAACATTCTATAGGTCAATGATAAATGTTTGTGTTACATAAGCATGCAATGCATGTATAACTGTCTGTTGCTATGGTATCCATGCGGTCTCAGATCCGGGTCAAAAGGAATACAAGACCTCAGAAGTGGCCAACAAATACTTCAACAGGACGTTTAGTCTAAACGACTACTACTACTGCAAGACTGATACGAAGGTGTGGTTTAGCAACACGTCCAGTGACTCTTGCTACGTCGTGTCCGTCAAGGGCAACAATAAGACAGTCTGTTCGTTCATGACCTTCTCAAACTCCGTCATTTGGCTGGGTGACCTTGACAGCAGCACAGACGATGTCCATCGTAAGTGATTATCTGATACTGTATCTTATTGAAATGTACGTAATGATATGTTTTGATATGATCTAATATATTCCATTAATGATAGCATTTACTTCCCTGCAATATACTTCGTCCACTTTGCATTGACAGGGAGTAAAATAACATTTTAAAAAAACTGCAAGACATCAGGATATAGGTTGTTTAATTGGTTTTAAGAGAACAAAAAGAAAATCTGTATAATAATACACTTGTGCGTCAGTAACAATGACGACTGAGTGTGTGTGTTTAGAGCTGAGCCAGTTTGGTAAAGCATCGTTAGTAATAACGCCAATTGTTTTGTGTGTGTGTGTATATATATATATATGGGTCAAGAAAGTAAGTGAGAAAATAAGCTGACTGGAGTAACTCTAGACCAAGTGGCTGAGGATGATAGCAATAGATAAAAGTACCTTGTGTGCTAATCTATTCCTAATTTCCAAAGGTTTGTACATCAAGTTCCACAATGTGGCGGGGTACTTGATATACGTAAAACTTTTCAAGTTTAGCAAGAGTTAGCTTTATTGTTTGTTTGTTTGTTTATTTGTTGTTCCAGGTAAAATGTGTATAGGAGATTACATAAAGCTGCAGGAGCTGATAGTTCCTATCGTGGTGGGAGGGATCCTTGCTATACTTCTGGTGGTCATCTTTATATCTTACGCTGTGGCATACTTCGTCAGAAGAAGGAAAGAAGGTCGTTACGAAACGCTCAGCAATGGCTACTAATTTATTATATATCTATTTGCCACTGGTGTTATGGGTGTTTGTGTGTTTTATGTGTGTGTGTGTGTGTGTATTTGTACTGTTGTAATTTTACGTATGTCAGTGACTTTCTACTTATCTTCATTTTTCTCTCAGTTTCTCTCATTTTCACTTTTGTCAAATTAGTATTTCGGTGATGCACTTAATTTTATTGACGATTCTAAAGAGTTGGTGTTTCTAGTGTGTAGGTAAGTGCTGAATTAACTGAAGAAGATCAACTACAAACTGAGTAAATGAACCGGATGTGCTGATTCAATTAAGTACACTTACGTATGGAAAAGGGTTTATTCCTTTTTTGTGTACAAGTAACAAGATTAACTTGACAAATCAGCTAACTTTGAAAGTACAATGCAATGGCGCAGTCTCAGGCCAATTGGAAGCTAACCCTGCAGACACAATGCCTGGCTTGTATCCTGCAGCATATTCACCGTTATCCCGTCTCCTGGCTGTGTCAAATCCCTACCCGCCAGCGGCGGGAACTGCTGATGAGTTCTCCTCCACTTGACATCTGTAAGCTGGAAACTACAGAAGCGGCTCACGGCCTCGACATGAACGATATCTGGCGGGTTACGTGCCTTCTGTACGACGAGACAGACAATATAAGAATCACAGGGAACCCAAAATTCGATACTCGCTACCTGGACTATCGTTCAAACCGGGATGAAGCCAGTGACGACGAAGAAAGAGGGTCTACACGTAGTAACAGTCAAGTTGGCAGTTTCGTGACAGATGTATCTAGAACTGGCACCTCCAGGCAGAATTTAAAAGCTGATGAAAAGGTCAGAGGAGATTGGAAGGCTCATTTCTTCACAAGAACTGTTCAAATATTATTGCACAGTTTTGACCCCTCAGAATTGCAGGACGATTCCATCAAGCATAGCAATGTGTGCAATTCACTCAATGACTCTGAGACAGACCAAAGTGAGTGTGACTGCTGGGGGGAGGGACTCGACGCAGACCATCAAATGGTGCTACGAAGGTTAATCACGCTACCGCCACAGTCAGCCATTTCAAAGGTCTACACAAACTTCTTCAAGTCATCCAACGGCTTTCAGGCCATCACAGATGATGAACGGTACGACCAAATGCTAATTCCCTTTCGATACTCTCACTTTTCTGAGGAGAATTTTACCATTTCTGCAATAAAGCTATTGTCTCTGATTGTGGAGGAGTGTCACTTCAGACCAAAGCTTCTCCCTGTCCGCTGCGAATTTTTCTTCTACACACAAATTTATCGCACATATTTGCAAAACCACGAAGAATGGGTGGAGAATATGTCAAAAGTATTTGCCGATTTTCTCTCTGAAATTGAGTGTTTAGAATTCTTTTGGGTTGGAGGTCTAAGAGATTCAGACGTTCAAGTAGAGGGACTGCAGAATGCTGTGACTTCAGTACCGAAGCTATTTCTTGATAGCACGTTCTGCAACCCTTTACCCAAATTAGACTCGATTGAGATCAGCATGTTCAAGTTTATGCGTTACTACATGCCTAAAGTCGATTCTTGCTTGAAACTGATCGCTCCATATTTCTGCTCACTGGATGAGGTCGTAGACTGTGCACAGCTCACTGTTCCATATGACAGATTAGAGAACATCCACATAGCTGGAATATTTGAGGACGAGGCATCCGATGGCATTCTTTCTTCATTTCTTGGCAACCAGAAGGTCCTGAGGGGCGTGAAACTGGCTATCAAGGCCGGCCGAATGGACAAGACTCTGGAAGTGCTTGCTGCCATTAGTGGAGATTCACAAGTGGAGAATGTGACGGTTAATATGTGGCAAGTCCACAACCACACCATGGATGACTTCAGAGAAATTTTTGAAAACTTTGTCAGTGCTGACTCGGGCTGTTGCCTGTCGCTGTCTTCAGTTGACCACAGTATAGATCTTGCTCCTCCCACTTTGACCACAGTAGGTCGTTGCAGGGTTCTCAGGCTCTACACGTTCAACAATGCTACGTATGGCGTGGGCCGTTTGTTTGAATGGCTCCAGTCCATGAGTGTAGACCTTCTCCCCACATCTGTTGTCATTTCAGACTCTGTGGCCAGGAAAGTTCATCAGTATGTGACCCCTTACCTGTCAACGAGTGCAAGGGTTGAAATTGTGTCCAAAATTTGCATCAAACTTCCACCGGTTTTCTTGTCTTCCATTTCATCCAATTCAAACCTTCAAACTTTAATTTTGAACAACTGCAAAGTTCCTATAATGGACTTTTGTCAAGCGCTGCAGCAACTTTTCACAAGAAATACAAATCTTCAAAGGCTTTCTTATTGCTCCAACAAACTCAGTAAGCTTCCTAAGGAAGAACTGGAGGCTTTCTTCAAAACTGTCTTCTCTTTTTCTAGACTAGACCAGCTTTTGCTAGACATTAGTAAGAACAATCTGCAGGCTGCGGACTTGGATGCTGTTGGTAGAATATGGAGTAGTGTAGCACCCTGGAGGTTGTTGAAAGGCATTATAGTGGACAGCCATTTGCAGGACTATGAAGCTATAAGACATATTGTGGGCTAAATCTCTAGCTAAGTAGTGAATTGTTTATTTTTTACTTGGCCACTGTTTTTACTATCATGAATTTTGATCCCTGCTAATTAGTTGAGGCCAGGTGGGCGCGGTTCGTGCTTGGAAATCGCTGATTATAGTTGCGTGCGGTTCTCTATCGAAAGGTCCTGTTACTCCAAGGTCAAGATTCCCAAAATGAAGAGTCTATTTTGTTTGGCCCTGGTGGTTGTCGTCGAGTTGGTGAGTAAAAATAAACTGCGTACCCTTTGTGTTTGCAGATAGTTGCGTATTGTTTACCTACCTGCTGGTGGGTGCTGCGCATATTAGAGAGCTCGCCCTCAAAACACATCGAGTTATTTATCTCACGTTGTGTGAGCCTTGCTAAGTTACAAGATGCACTGTATTCGCTGTATACTGCTAATACACTGATGGTGTATTAATATTTCTGTAGCAAAGCTACCTGTGACTAACAGATCTGTTTTGTGTGGGAGGTAGGCAAACAACAATGACAGTTTCTAGCTGTATGATGTTTAACTGGGTCCAACATATAGCTGTATTTGCAGTAGACTCTTCACTTGGAATGAGCAGTTTCGGTAATGGTTTAATCATAGTGACATGTCAGTGAATGATGACTAGCACTTGCACTGTCACTGTCTCGCACAATTAATAACTTCTAGCTATTGGAGTATTTAGTCCGAAGTATTCAAAGTATTTCAGTCCAGTCTATGTATCATTATTATTACTAAAGCTGTATTTTATACATGAGTGCAGACGTTGACCTTAAAGGTAGAGGGTCGCATTCATAATTCAATGTAACTCTGTGTATGCAGAACCTGTGGCCTTGTTTACCACATTCTGAACTCCTACTGGGGGTCCAGCTATAAATTGTGTGTATGAGATGGTCTCAAAACCAATTATATGTATTGAACTCACTTGACATTTACTCTGTGTCCATGCACCATTTACCTTCACGTTAGCTTAGTGTGGTGTTTAATTACTCGGCACAATTTTGTCTACCATTAAGTAACACGCACACCACTCTCTACAATCTTGAGTGCAGATCCCGGAGTACATCCATATTTATTAATATATTGCTGATATTATTACAATGTACATATTAACAAGCTAATGAGAAGGTACCTGATAGAACAGATTTTTCATACATAGTTTGGGTTTGGTACAACACTTTCCATATCACTTGCAAAATCGTAAAAAATTGTGAACTTTTTTTTAACTGGATAAGACGAATCAGTAACACTGCACTAACACTGCACTAACACTGCTGCACTATCAAGACACTATTTGGTGTCAGGTCTTTGAGTGTGTGTCTTGTTTGTGCCTTTGGTTTGTTTACTTTAAATTCCTCATGTATATATGTGACCACGTGCACAGGAGAATTGGCCATAATGTGGGCCAGTCAAAGAAATGTTGTTGTTGTTTTTCACTTGCACATTTGTTGGCATCCAGATATTGAGCTCTATAAGTTTTATCATGATAGCTTCAACCATTGAATGACCTAACCATTTCAATCTACAGGCTTCTTTACCTGACATATTATGCACACGCATAGTGACCAATTTTCCTGTGCACCGTCATTCATTATATTGAGAGGTCAGAGTTGGTGAAACACTTTATTTTTGCTAGTTTCAGTATTTGTCTACGTTGAAAGTGTGTGGCAGATATATGGGACTTATAGGTGCGAAAAAGAATTTAATCTATTCGCTTAAAGTTTGCAAGATATTGGAGCGCATACATATTGTGACCCCGTACCACCTAGTGTATGAACTAATTTAAAGAGTACCAGTAATCACACATGAATATGTCAACTCCTAACCCCATGATTATGACGTGGTTCTGAGACTGCTCTAACTACGGCTCCTGCACACTTCTAATTGCCCCTTTTACTTGCCGTGCCCACGCAACTGTGCCCCCCCCCCCCCCCCACCGTATTATAGTATATTAACTCAATTTAACAAGGCATTAAACTTTCCAAGCATCTGGAGGAAGCTTACTGAAATATAAGTCCAAATATGAATGTGGCACTTGTCACCTGCTTTTGAATTTGAATAAATTGGAACACGTTTGGCTTCTTGCTTGAAGTGGGCTAGACACCTCCAGGATTGTTTTTTGATGAATTTTCCAGATATAGGTAGTGCAAAGAAGGAGAGGTACATTTAACTATCTGAGATAGTTTCAGGTTACGGTGTTCTTGGCCTCCTCTTAAGCAGAAGTTTTTTCCATTAAGATTAAAAAAACGGCTCGAAGAAGTGCTTTGGGATTTTCTGTCCTGATGACTTTTGTCTCCCACAATTTGATTTCGTCCTCTTTGGAAATGATTTCAGCATGTTTCGTGTCTTGTGCAACACCATCCTTTTGAAATTCTTTGAACAAATTGTCCAACACAGCATGAAGGGACTGGAACTTAATATTGTTCTTGTCCAGAAAGTTCGGAGCGTGGGTATTGACCTGGCGAGCGTGGCGCAGTATACCAGATAGTAGCAGATAAATGGTTTTTGGTGGAAACTATTCACTGTTGCTTTTCCTAGTTTCTAATACTACATACTGCATCAGCCAGAAATTTACTTCCTCCTCATTTCCATTAATGAACAAGTTTCCAGGAACTTTTTCGTCTACAGAACGGCTGTTTCTGGCAAGTCTCCAACAATC
>WLWD01005474.1_pt1 | contig 18479 bp, 14 predicted proteins | sample 6712731 | NCBI WGS metagenome assembly WLWD01 (sample SAMN12718690, study PRJNA576275) | sponge metagenome | isolation source: marine sponge | host: Mycale hentscheli | place: New Zealand: South Island, Marlborough, Capsize Point | collected 2014-11-01
CTAGGCCTTGATAAATTATCCTTTTGTTTTTCTGCCTATTATTCTCTTCTTGTATTCAAATAACTAGCTAATCCCTATTATTCATTTGAAAACCCTATTATGTTTTCTAAAAGACACAAAATCTGTTTCGCTAATTATTAGCTAATCAGAGCTCTTGAAATGGACATTAGCTAGCTATCTATAAATACATTTTTTTCTATGCATGCACACTAGACAATATAAATTCTAAAGTTTAACAAAAACTGTAATAAGATACTTGAATAGTCTCTAAGGTATGGCTGGTACTTGTTGTGAAGAGAAAGTATGTCAGTCTAACTCTGCATAACCTTAGTGTTGTTTTAATTAACTAAAACTAAAACCAAAACCCCTTAGTTTTGAGGTTATTACTTCTGGTAAGAATAACTAAAACTAAGCTGTAGAGAACATGAAAAAACTAAAACTAAATATTTTAAATACATTGAAACTAAAACTACCAGTAGAGTGGATAGCAAAAACTAAAACTAAGCAATTTTATTGCAAACGATTCACTTTGAATTATGTCATTATTAACTGAAGGTAGCTATAAATTGCCACCAAGTAATTATTCTCTAAACTATATAAAATAATATCATACTTTATTTATAATACCTAATATTTCATAGAAATATGCTATTTTTTTAAGTTATAATATGGGAAAACTACCTGTACTACTTTCTTTAAGGAGTCTCATTATTGAAGAATTTGAAAGACAACATAAATTAACCAAAACTAAGTCAATTAATAACATAGCTAACTATGTCAAATAGCATGACTAAGTCTTCTACATCATGATATTTATGGAAAGCCAAAAACTATGTAACTAAATCTTCAGGGAGAATTAGGTGGAAAAACTAAAACTAAGAATTCAAGATGTTTTTTTTAGTAGCTAGCTATGAATAATAAAACTAAGAAAGTTTGGAATCTCTAAACCTAAACAACACTGCATAACATGTCTTAGTCTTGTTAGGATAGTTACTCTCATGCAACAGCACAAATAATTATTATCACCCAAATCCTCAGAGGTAGCCACGCCTCCTATGAAGTTGTGACTTTAGAACATCTAAAGTTCTCCAATTCAACCCACATGTAATTAATGATTCAGAATCAGCAATCACAGGCTTGATCTCACGTAGCTAACCTCAATGGTGAGATTGAACTGCTTTAAAAGATTGTACGGTAAGCTTGAGGTCTTTATCAACACATCATTATTCTCATCAAATTTTGCTTGAAAATTGCTATAACCTGGTTTAACACTGGATTTGGATCAGTTTCCAGAGAGTTGCGCAGAAATTGTGCAATTTTTGTCAATTCTTTTGGTTACATGTTACTCTCAATTATTCTCAATTCTTTTGGTTACCTCCAGAATAATTTATCAAGGCCTAGAAATAGCTATGTATATAGCTAATTTAAACTACATTGCAAACTTTTTGATATGTGGCTTAGATATAATACATTACAAGTGTTGTTATAGTTATATTAACAATACCACAGATTGTATTTAAGGTGTTTAATGTCTATCTAATCAATGTAATAGCTATTCTGATGCTATGTTTATTGAGATGCTCTGCGGAGTGGGAGGAAACACTGCTCAAATTTTGACTATGAACAGGTGGTACAAAATCCACATAATTTGAAGGTTCCATCCTAATTACAATTGATATCATATGGGTTCCTGACAGCTAGCTAGACAGATTACGTTGTCATAATTTCTTTATCAGCCTTCTTTTACTCATTAGCTGTATTCTCTCTCTTTCACAGGCTGTTTTAAACAGTACTAAATTAAAAATATTTGGTTGCCACTAGAAATTGTGCGTTAAGCAAGCAGTCCTGGGATCAATTCCCAGTGGCGACCAAATATTTTTAATTCTGTATTGTTTAAAATAGCCTGTGAAAGAAAGAGAATACATCTAAGATTAGCTACATTGTTTGTGAAAAAAAGTGATTGTTTTTTTTAATCAACCATTGAATCCCCCCCCTAGCTATTCTGAAGGTTTGTGTGACTTGGCTATATGCACTAGCTGGCAACATCTGTTATTCTTCCATTCTCTAGAACATCACTGTAACAATGTTCTCTTGTTAAAGAAACACTGCTTCAATATAAATGTATACATACCAAAGGTCTCAGTCTCAAGTTAGCCACGTAACAAATACTCTCAACAAGGCAACAATGTCAAAAGAAGTATTGAACAGAAGTGATGTATGCCCTAGTTCTGGCAAAGATGATGATGAGAATACAAAACTACTGCTTGCCAATTTGGACAGTTTTGTTGAAGAAGAGATACTACATTCTTCTACTCCATTACCTGTTGAAGCTGCTGGTGATATACAAGTTGGCAGTGATGTTGAAATTGCCGGTGATGTTGAAGTTGCCATTGATGTTGAAGTTGCCAGTGATGTTGAAGTTGCCGGTGATGTTGAAGCTACCAATAACATGGAAGTGTCCAGGGATTTAGAAGTTGCTAGTAATGTGGAAGATGCCAAAGATGCTGAATCCACAGGATATACACTAGATGATGCCATTGACAAGATTGGACTAGGCTGCTGTCAAATGATGGCGTTCTTGTTTTGTGGGTTGATGATTTTCTCTAGTGCAATGAGCATCATGAGCAGCATCCTAATCCTAGCGTCTGTCCATTGTCAGTGGTCTTTATCTGGTATCGAAGAATCCCTACTCTCTGTGCTGCTATTCTCCGGATATTTCTTTGGCAACCAATTCTGGGCATACTTAAGTGGCAAAATTGGTTACAAGAGTGGATTTGCAAGTGCCGACATAATGACCGTTGTGTTTAGGTTATTATGTTCAATCCAACTAAGTCCAAGTGACACACGTATACTTGGGTATCCATGGCTACTACTTTGTCTATTTGGAATAGGATTTGGAGGATCCAAGGTGGGACAGGTTGTAGCATATTGGAAAGATTTTCTTCCTAGAGCAAAGAGAACTTCCTTCTCAGTGTGTGTATTAAGTTGGTGGTGTGTGGGGGCAGCTTCAGGAACACTTCTTGCTGCTCTTCTGATTAGCTCTGAACACTACATGTGGCATTGGTATGCAGTTCTGTGCACCCTTCCGTCTGTACTAGTTGTATTACTAGTACTCTTAGCATTGGAATCTCCTCACCATTATTGGCTCACAGGAAAGATTGAGAAAACTGTGCAAGTTCTAAACATTATGGCCAAATTTAATTTCAAAAAGCTCCCTGAGGGCAAATTGTTACCACCTGCAGATGAATATTTCAGAGAAAAGTCATTGAAGACGAGTAATAGTCTGAAAGATGACAATTGTCATATATTTTCTTCAGTTTTCATTTCTCTGACACAATGTCGTAAATTATTTACCAATGATAGGTGGAAGCGGAGTGTACCCATTGGAATTATGTGGCTTGTGGTCGGATATCTCTACTTTGGAGCGGTACTAATATCTGTGAATGTATTACAGGGGAGACATACATGTCAAACACACAGCATCAACTGGCCACCATTTCAAATTGGAAAGAATGAGTCATCAATTGACAACTTGGCGTATAATGATGTTTTCGACACCTTGACAGATTCATACAAAGCAAACGAATTGATGATGAGAGATTACTTGATTCTAGCATTAATTAGTGGAGCAGAGATAGCGGACATTATGATAAACATATCATTGGACAAACTTTTTGGTACCAAACTGTCAATGTCAGCAAATTTTGTGGTCATGATGCTAGGGTTTACATTTCTCTGGATTTACTGCTCTTCTATGAAAGCTTTAGTCCTTTTCTTAATGATTGTTCGAATTTTCAGTTCCTGTTTGCTGAAGGCTGTGTATGCTCACTCACCTGAGCTTTACACTGAAGGAGATGGACATATTGGGGAACAATACTCAGCATTTATGTATCACTTAGGCATTCTGATAACTCCATGGGTTTCCCAGGCTTTGTTCTCTGTTAGTTCAAAGACTGCCATGATCATTTATGCTGGTACGTGTTTCATCATGGTTTTCATACCATTTACCCTTCCCTTTGAGAAAAAGAAACCACTACTTCAATCTTGAATTATCAAGTATATATAGAATCCATTTCTAGCTGTTTCTATTATTTCATGTACTGAAGGATTAGATTTAATTTAATGTAGACGTGCTAACTTTTCAAAGAATTTATACATCCATTGATCTTTGCTGTAAATATAATAAAGATTATTAACTAGTACAGCGAAAACACATGTTGATTGTCAGTAGTTATGAGGCGTTACATAGAAAATAGCTACTGGCAAGTGGCAAATATAATAAAAAATGTATAGGGAGTTCATTGTGGAAGCTTAATAACCACTACATTGGTAAATATATTACAGGTAAATATAGTTGGTTGTACTTACAATAAAACCTGCTGAAATTTATACCATAAACTAACATTCATATCTGCAGGAAATAATATAATATAGTACTTCATTCAATATTAGACAATAGGACGACTCGAATTTGCGGGATACAATGCGCTATTTTCAGCAGCAATATTATGTATTTTCCTACTAATGAATTTTTTTCATTATAATGATTGTGTGTTGAATTAATCTTTAATTTTTTTACTTCAACTGCCTTAAGATGAGAGAATGACACACTTTTCTTTCTTTTGTTCATAAGAAGTACGCAACTAGCATTTGATCAGCTATTCAACCCATTCATGGTGGTTTTACCAATTTTGCTAATTAAAGGGGGAGTTAGAAGCTGGTATTGAAATAAACCAAAATAATAATAATAAAGAGAGAAATAGCATTGAAAACATGCCTCCATCGAATGAACTCATTCCTCACTCTGATGTAATCCAAATTCTAAACATCGTGTGAGCTGCTCCTTGGAAAATTCTGGCCACAGGCCTGATTCTGTTGCATGCAACTGTTCTAGCTATAGCTAACACAGAGGAACATTATCTCTGTAAAATGACTCCTAAAGTAACCAGACTCCCAACAATAGCCAACATGAATTGAAGGAAATGATCTACCACTACATGTAGCTATATAGAAAATTTCTGTTTAATAACCTTTGAACTAATAACAGATGCCAACGTGAATTGATGAAGAAAATGATCTACCACTGTATAGATAGAACATTTATATTTACTGAGAACAGATGTCGAAAGTCGTCAAAAGACTCTCTTTAAAGTACGTCCGTTTTCATACAGCTAGCTCAATTATTTACTGGAGAATAGTTTCTTATCCAACCGATCAGTGAGGAGCAGTACCTGCCACACTAAGAACTCTGATTACGATAAACTTGTATCTAGGCTTTGTATTGTCATTGATGTGATTTCTGGTTGCGTTTAAAACTGAAGTAGCACAGTGTAACTGCTTTACAAAGGAACTTCTAAATACTGCATGCATGACTCACAACATTTAACATGAATCAAACAAAATTATTTACCACAATACAAAAATAACCTTTGAACTCTCTGTGTCTTTAGATTTACCCCCAAATTTTTGAATTAATACTGTAGACACAGTTTAAGCAACCCCTCTGTTAGTACCAAAATTGACGCAATAACTAATTAACCATTTCTACAACACAAGTAGAGCTATTATGACTACATGATAACTAAATAAATACATGCAGACCATCCCATCAATTATTATTGAATAAACATGTGAAGTTTTCGCATCCACACACCAACACAACAGCCAAATCGGACAATTTGGACTGTGTTAGAATATTAACACTCATAAGGACTCACACGTGTAGTAAACTAGAAAATGCTCGTGTAGCATTGGTTGGGCGAGCGAGCGAAGTTCTGGGGAAATGTTGACACTTTGAAGTTCTGGAATGCGCGCGCGCGTTTAAACGACGACGTATTCAAAACGACGACGTACCACGTATTCAGGATTTCCATAGACTAGAAAATGCTCGTGTAGCATTGGTTGGGCGAGCGAGCGAAGTTCTGGAATAGAACCCCTTAAACCCCTATATATACTAGAAAATGCTCGTGTAGCATTGGTTGGGCGAGCGAGCGAAGTTCTGGAATGCGCGCGCGTTTAAACGACGACGTACCGTATTAAAAAAAAAATGAACGTATTCAAAAAAGACGTATTCAGGATTTCCATAGACTACATCTAGAAAATGCACGTGTAGCATTGGTTGGGCGAGCGAGCGAAGTTCTGGAATGCGCACGCGTTTAAACGACGACGTACCGTATTAAAAAAAAAAATGAACGTATTCAAAAAAGACGTATTCAGGATTTTCATAGACTACATCTTAGAGTTGCTCGCTCGCTTCGCTCGCTCGCCAAATACTTATAGCACGAGTCAGAGTACAATACGGGAAAATATTTTACGAGCACGCAAAATATTTTCACGAGCCAAAGGCGAGTGAAAATGTGGCGTGAGAGTAAAATATCATTCCCATATTGTACGAAGAGTGTGATAAGTGATTTATTGCTGCCTTGATATTTTTTCTCAACCGGTTACAATACAATTTTCATTGATTTTACTTTTTTTGCAGTGTGACTTAGTTTTTTTTTTTTTTTTTTTTTTTTTTTTTTTTTTTTTTCCCTACTAGTCTGGGACATAGCATGTATTACTACACAACTGGTAAAAAGAAAAAGAAAAAGACAATAAATATACAAAAAGTTCAGGCTACACCGTCCAGGGAGGGGGGTATGGTGGGGAGACGGTGGAGCCACAGCGATGCATTCGCTACGCGCATGCGTAGTGTACCGTACAATATAAACCGTACAATATGGGAGAATACAGAACGCTCGCGTGATGCGGAAATATTCAAGTAAAAATATCAAAGCTGCAATAAATATACATATATAGGGGTTCATTTAGTAATTAATATAAGAGGGGGTGCGATTGAGCTTGTGCTATCTTAAGAGGGTCACAACTTTCATACATAATTAAGATGGAAGAGGAGATGGGTTTTAATTACCAAGACAATAGGAGGTAGGTATTAATTGTAGCTGATCACATGAATATACAAATTGATTGGATGGTTTGAACAAACCATGGTGTAAATAAGTATTAGTAGCTATTCATTTGATACTGGATCGTACCCTCCCACTTGTGCTATTAACCCCAAATACCAGTTTTCCATGCTGTTATGTATATATCCATATACATGTATTCCATCAATTCCATTTATTTACTTTCAGTTCTAATAGCTATCAAAATGGCTTCCTTGTCCCAACTTTATTGCAAAATATTTGAAGATATCACAAACTGTCAAAAAACGCGCGCGTTTAAACGACCACGTATTCAGGATGCGCGTTTAAACGACGACGTATCGCATTCAGGATTTCCATAGACTACATCTTAGAGTTGCTCGCTCGCTTCGCTCGCTCGCCAATAAGTCGCCATGGACACAATTTGGCACTTGCTTTTTCCTAAGCCTCTAAGATTTCGTACATCAAGTATAGCTAGTATAAAGGGACAGTAAAGTTTTGAATTTGATACAAAAAACCCTCAAGAACAACAAGCAAAAATAATAATAATAAAAAATAATAAAAATATAAAATAAAAATAAAATGCAACATAAGAAAAATTGAGTGATTGAAAAATTATAGTTTGGGAAGATGAAATGATAGTTTACCATCCTTCTCTCCAGCTGCTAATAGTAGCCCTCCTCCACTTTCAGAGAACTTAGTGCACATGACTGATTCTGAATTCCTTGGAATACATAGGACAGAATGTAGACTAGGTGTGCCACTATTAGAATAAAACTCTGGCTCAAACAGAGCATTGACTGATGTATTTCTGGCAGTCAGGTTAGGGAAATCTAAATCATCGGAGAATGCTAGGAGGTCAATTCCATTTTTGTTTGGAGATGCGATTAGCCTGCCATCACTGCTGAAACACACTTTCTTTTCAGACAGCACACAGTATCTCGATACCTCATTATTGTAGAGCAGTGGTTCTGTCATGATGTCTATACCGTATGCTCTAGCCATGTCGGACTTTGACAAATCTGTGACGTCCACTGCTTCCTGCAAGCTATAGATAGACAGCCAGTCCTTCTTAGTCACGGAGATATGGTCGGCAGTAGTGGTACAGAACCTGATGAGGAGCAAAGGAAGGTGTGGGTGGAGTAAAATATGGTGTATCCTGGATACAGTGGAGTTACAGAGAGGGTTATAGTCCACTCCTTCCACGATCTTGATTGCGTTTCGGCGATCGGTCGATGCGTTGGGCCTAATCCACGACAGCAGAAGGGGAAGGGTGTCGTCTAGCCTAACGAGGCCCAAGTCTTCACCGATGTGGTCCAGGTCCAGGTTGCTGATGGAGAACACCACGCCCTTGTTGTTGACACATACCATCCTCCGCCCGGCCCAGCTAAAGGACGTCTGCTCCATATTTGGACACTTCAGCAGGGTTCCTCTATACCTCAAACTCTCCGCATTGTCATAGTCTCCTCGCTGGACTTGATAACTAGGGATGTGCCAGTACCTGACCTGATTATCGTAAGACGTGCTAATGAGTTGGTGAGAGTCTTCATCATAATCCAGTCCTCGGATCAGCTTTGAGTGGCCCAGAAGAGTGTTTATAGGGACCTTAGTGTTTCTTACGTCCCATAGTAAAATACTAGAATTGGATAAACCGGCGGCAAACTGTGTGTTGCCTGTGAAACAAACTCTGAGTACAAAGTGTGACGCGCTTAAAGTAGCCACACATTTTTGCATGTTGGGGTCGAACAGATGTACATGACCTATAGATGAACCTGCAATCATTTTTTTGCCATCTTTTGAAAAGCTGATATCACAGACAAAACCGTCTTCTGGAAGTGGTTCTTCGCCTGTCTCAGATACGATCTTTGGTTTCTTCCATTCTTTGTGGAATTTCATGAGAGGGTAAAGTGTCTGAAGAGTTTGCCAGTGTTGGTTGTAATATGAGGCTGGAAATGGTCCCAGTGGAGACTTCTGCCCTTCTCGAGCTAAATTGTATACACTTGAACCTAAACATAAACAAATAATATAACAAAGAACAGAAAACTAATTCACTAATAGTTATTGATTGAAAATTCGATGAAAATTACATATAATCAAGAAGCATCGATGGACAAATATTAGGTTTTATTAGCTCTAAAGTTAAATAACTCGTTAAGGGTGCTGTCCTACTCATTCAGAACGAAAAACCTGCAGAATAGGCCACGGTTGCTGCTCCCCCCCCCCCCCCCCCCCCTCTCCCCCACAAGTTATTTTATCTCTGTAGGCCAGCAAATACTACTATAGGAGAAAGCATCTATCAAGAATAAAGACTGGAAGTTCGTTGCACCTCAAAGAAATTTTTGAGAAAAGTCTGCATAAGGGTCAGTGACTGCACAATGTAATAGCTAGTAGTTTTGTGTCATTTTGTCCAGAAATATCAAGGAAACCTTGAAGCTTAAGTGATTTTCACAGTTGAGTAATACCAACACATGACCACAAATATAATATAATTAATTTACCTGGAAATACATCACATTTAAATAATAATCTACCAGTAAAAAACGTTTAAAACAACAAAAATGTTAGAACTCACTTGATGAGGCTTCCCAGCCACATCGCAACATAATTACTATGAGTCTGCGACTCAGCGCTCCGTAGACTACACACCTCTCTCCCCAATCGCCAACTTGATTACATAATAGCCTCCATTTCGATAAACCACTGAGCACTCAATGTTTGTTTACACTAGTGGTGCCAAACGACCCTTTTCCCGAACGGATTGCTAAAATTGGTAATGATCGTACCGCAACCCGACGTCGCCGACCCTTACCTTTTTACTGTAAGTTCTGACAGATTATGGCCTGTGTTGCTACGTGGAGCTTCGGCTTAGAAGCAGTTGAAATTGCAGCCAAACATGTAGAGGAGGGAAAAAGCTGCATTGATGCTATTGAAAGCGCCATAAATGGTACAAGCTTCACAAAGATTATTGTTGTTCTTAGATAGCTAGCTACCTGCTTAAAAAAACACACACAAAAACAAGAAAACTATTTTAAGTGTCTATCTGATAAGTGTGTGCTAACTCCATCCCCTAAACTTACACATTCTTTAATTCAAACGAGTAATCCAGCAAGCTCTCTGACTGAACTGAACAATTGATTTGTATCCAGTGATAGAAGATGACCCATCCACTGGAGTATACTATGTTGGTAGAGGTTGCTATCCCAATTGTGAAGGTGTGGTCCAGTTGGACGCAGCTCTCATGCGGGGCCAGGACTGCCGAGTGGGTGCTGTGGCTGGACTTCAAAGGTTTGTGTTGGGTCAATTGTAGAGGTCAGGAGTGCAGAGTGGAAGGGTACGAGGTGGTGGTGGTGTGTGTGTATGTGTAACAGGGTTGGGGTCAAATACATGAGTATTTGTATTTATGCTGTATTTAAATACATTTTTGGAGTATTTGTATTTGTATTTGTATTTTCAGATTTAAAGAGTGAAGTATTTGTATTTGTATTTAAAATACTTTTAAAAAAATCATAAGGTTAAAAAAAGCAACTGCTTAATTAAACAGTGCAGCTGCTGTTTATTCTAATTGTGAGCCACCATCTTTTAGCTATGGCAAGCAAGAAGAAGTCAGTTCCAGTTGTCTTACAGTACTATGATGTTCCTGACAATGTTGAAGAGGGCACTTTCAAAGTTAAATGTAAGCATTGCTCTGCCACTATCTCGGGATCTACCAAAGCAACATCCAATTTCTTGTTGCATATTAAGGTAACTAGAAAATTAAAACTGAATACTCCATACCTACCATTATTGTATCTGGTATTTTTAGCGAAAGCATGAGCTAGTGTATCAAAAAATCAAGGAAACTCCAAGAGATACCGCACATAGTTGTGGAGGTAGTAGTAACCTACACCAAACAAGACTTGATTCAGTGGTTATGAGTACAAAAAAATATGGAGCGAATGATTACCATCAAGTTGAAATAACCAAAGCAGTAGTATCTTATGTTGCAGGCCATCTTTTACCTCTTTCTACTGTTGAAAGTACCAAATTTCGTCACCTTATGAAGATTTCCAACCCGAAGTATCAGGTTCCTAGTCGAAAACACTTTACTACCAAATTATTGCCACAAACCATGGATGCAACAAGAGCAAAACTTCAGCAGTTATTAAGTAAGTCACAAGTAGTCTGTGTTACTGTAGACCTTTGGTCAAGCCGTCAAATGAGAAGCTACTTTGGGATGACAGCTCACTTTGTTGTTGATTGGCAGTTAAGGTCAGCGATGCTTTCTTGCACTCGATTTCATGGGTCACATACTGGCTATGCTATAGCTGATGAGTTTGAAAAGACTATTGCTTCCTTTAACTTAACCAAAAAAAATCTCTTTTACAGTTTCTGACAGTGCAAGTAACATGATGATAGCATTTTCACTTCCTAGTTTTGAAGTAGAAACTGAAAACGCGTCAGATGATGACTACGATGATGAACCGGATAATCCTGATCCTGATGGTGATGAAGGCCCTAATGATAGTGATGCATATACTGATCTTAGTTCGCAACATGTTCCATGTTTTGCACATGTCTTACAGCTTGTGATTAAAGATGGTTTCAAACAAGCTCCAGGTATAATTAAAGTCCTGAACAGGGTTTCTGCAATTGTATCTCACGTCAGAAAATCTACACTTTCCTCTGAAATTTTGGAGTCTGAAAAGCGACTTGCAGCAGCAAATGCTACTAGATGGAATTCACAACTTATTATGATTCGTTCTATTCTTCGCCTTCCTACTGATAAATTAGAATCTCTGAATACTGTTAGTTTGTCTGCCTATGATCGAACAATTCTGGAAGATCTTGTGGAAATATTAACCCCTTTTGAAACAGCAACCCACTGTATTCAAGGAGATAAGGTTATTACTAGCAGCATGATTGTACCATGTATCAGGGTACTAAAGTCCACAGTTGAAGATCTCAGCCACAAGTACACTTCAAGATTTGTAACAACTTTAAAATCATCTATCAACAAGAGGCTTTCTATGTATGAGGATATCGATGAATTTTTGCTTGCATCGGCATTAGATCCTAGATTCAAGCTTAAATGGTGTTCATCAAATGAATGTTTACGAATAAAGGGCCTGCTTGTGTCTAAGCTTCACTATGAATCCCAACCCAGCACAAGTGCTTCCTTAATGTCTCATACCCAAGTAATAGAGAAAGCCAATGAGCCTGCTGAACCGTCATCATGCCCACAACCACTACCACATAAGAAAATGAAAACTTTTTTTGATGATTTGCTTATAGCAGACAAGGTTAGTAGCTCCTCTACAGTTGATGCAAATGTTGATGAATACCTTCAAGCTCCATTGCTACCGCAGGAAGAAAATCCCCTTGAATTTTGGAAAGTCAACGAAATGAAATATCCCACATTAGCTAAACTAGTTCCAGTGCATTTATGCATTCCCGCATCTTCGGCTCCAGTTGAAAGATTGTTAGCATAGCGGGAAAAGTGTTTCGACCTGACAGATGCCGTTTAAAGGACAAAACATTTGAAGAACTGATGTTTATCAGGTGTAATCAATTTTTGTGACTTTTTAACTTATCAGATGTAGTGATGTTAAAATACAAACGTTCATTTTTAATAGCTCTAATTTCACAATAAATATCAAAAAATATAATAATAATCCACATAACACTTTCGCTAATGGTGATGCAATTAAAAAGTATTTGTATTTGTAATTGAAATACTATATCTAAGAAAGTATTTGTATTTGTATTTTGTATTTGAATTCTTTCAAGTATTTGTATTTGTATTTAAATACTATTCAGAGTATTTGACCCCAACCCTGATGTGTAAGTAGGGGTTTAGAACTTAAACTAAGAGATTTAGTAGATCTAAATGTGAATAAATATATATGTGCATAATCAAAGCATATTTTCGTACCAATTTTTTTTTCTCTCTCCAATTCTTTCTTTCCATCTAATAAATTAAAAAATGTATGTAACAAAAGATAGGCCTCTGCCATTCCCTTTTAGGTGAAAAAATTCAACTTTTTTTTTTATAAGTAGAAAATGTAGCTATTATAGATCAATGTGGTCAACGTGTTATCACTGACAAGACATTATTTACATTATTTAGATACACATAGCTAGCCACTGTAGGGGCAACCATTTATGCTCAAGAGGTAGTTGGACTAAACATAAGTTCATTCACAGCTCATGACTGTTCGGTAATTATTGACAACTTTAGGTATCCGAAACCAATATCTGTTGCCAGACGTGTTTTGGATCATCCTTCACTGAGCATGCTGGTGGGTGAAGGAGCTACTCAATTTGCCCAGCAACAAGGGCTGGTGATGGAAACCAACGATGCACTCTTAACCCAGCAAACTAGAGATGCCTACCAGGTACTGTATGGTGTGTTGGGGAGTTAAGCCTCTCTAACTAAAGTGAAGAAGAGAGAAAGAGAGAATATAAATTTACTATATATCATTTTTTTGACTGCTGGCTCTTTACCATCATATAGTTTATGCTGCATTTGTCATACTTCTCAAGCAAAAGAGAAAAATGATATACAATGATAATAACAACAACAATAATAACAACAACAATAATAATAATAACAATAATAAAACAATATTATTATTGTTATTATTATTATTATTATTATTATCTATATAATAATACCCATGACCGCCGACGTAGTATTCATGAATAATTCATGAGCTAATGAGCTAGAATGCGCAGAGGCACAATATTCATGAAAATTCGCGCTGAATTACCGGGGAAAGCTAGAGCGCAGGGTGAACTGGTTAGCAACCAAACCCGGCACACAAAAAAATGGACAGTAGACTGGAGTGGCACAGAAACAGGAGAGCAGCTTTCGTGAACTAGTGCTGAATTACCGAGTAAACCAAGAACGCAACTTCAAAGAAGTGAAGGGTTTGGCTACGCTAGACTACTGGTAGTAGAATTCGTTTGCAACCTAACCAGGTACAACCATAAACGGAAGAAGAAGAGAGAGTGGCCGAGAAACAGGGGAGTGGACAAAGTGTCGTTACAATCAGTAGAAAGTAATTACTGTAATTGTACTAAAAGCGGGTGGAACAGACGGGGATAGGCGGTGTAGGTTTCAGAAAGAAAGGCTAAAGAGAAGGCAAAAAGCAGTTAATTAGCCGATGGAATGAACGAGGAAATGCAGTGTAGTAAAAAGGAGAAAGTACGAAAGAGAAGGCAAAAAGGAACGATTAATATTGTGCTAAAAAGTGGGTAGAATCAAATCGTCGAGTGAAGGCAGCACATTAGTTTCAAAAAGAAAGGTGAAAATTGAAAAGCTGAAGTTAAAAGTTTCACAAAGCCTAAGTCCGCAATCATGATAGAAGGACAGAAAGATTTAGGAGCAGGAGAGGTAGACAAAGGAGGAGAAGGACTCCTTGAGTCAAGAAGAAAAAAAGAAAAGTGGTAGAAACAGAAAAGAGATTGTTTAGGAAAAATAGAGCAGGAGAGTGAAACTGATGTAACCTTAACCAACTGCATGTAGAGAATGATAACAATGAATAAAAGTAACTTCTGCTACTGCATTCTTACTTTGCAATATGTCAAGCGCCACTGTGGCAGGGTACTTGCTAGTTATTATTATTATTATTATTATTATTATTTGTTAATCAGGAATTCCGATCCAAGCATCAGTTTCCTGATAGCACTGGTCACGACACTCTATGTACGTTTGGTTGAAATCCATATCCGGTTGTATTTTGTGACCTGACTGCTTTGGAATGTATTTCAGCTCTAGTTTGTGTGGACAAAAGTGGACATGTAGGAGTGGGCGTGTCTACATCTGGGCCTCCCTTTAAACCCCCAGGTCGTGTAGGAGACTCACCATTGCCAGGTTGTGGCTATTACGCCAGTGACAAGGTGAAAATAAAATAACTGATGACCCTTCTTTATTTTAGTGAAAGATAGTACATAATCTTGACTGACTCACGTATTAAAAAAATATATATGTATGTGGGATGTTTAATTAAGAATTTATGCTACAATCTTAAGTTTTCAATATTTATAATCTTTGAGCTCCCAGATGCTGGCTACATTTCTTAGCAGTGTTGTGATGTGGCTTGTCACTGTTGTTTGTGTGTTCCTATAGGCAGGTGGTGCTGCAGGTATGTGGGGATGGGTGTGGTTTAACTTATGATTTGTGTGGGCATGTACAATTGAGTACTCTATTATTAAAATGTATGTGGGCTTTCTGAGGATCTGCTACTGATTAATGTGTTGGAAAATTAGAATTATTTATATTTTGAATGATAGTAAAAAATATATATAAGTAGACTAACATATTTTTCTTTCAGTATGAGATGTAGAATGATGGATGTAGACAACAAATGAAAGCCTAGAGAAAAATGTGTACAAAGTGACATTGATCACTGAATTGAATAAGACTCTTTGTCGAAGTTGAAACATCTGTTGTGAACTTATCCATATTGAATTATACTGTACTAATAATTTAAGTTAAATATTTTAATATACGTGTTGAACCCTTTTTAATGCAGATACACATTTTTTTTTTCATTCCATAAATAGTACATACTACATGAGTCAGAGTGTGATATGGTGAAATATTTTCATGAGCATGCTAATTTATTTTCATGAGCCAGAGGCAAGCGAAAATAAAGCCTGAGAGTGAAATATGTAACCAAATCACACAGTGTAATAAGTGGTTTATTCCATGCTAGATATCTTCATGAAGTAGTTCTACTATAGTATGTCCAAGTTGAGTTGGCGCGGTAAAAACCGTTAATAACTTTTGAACGGAAGTAGCTACGCTTCCGGGGTTTGTACCATTTGAAAGCTCGTGCCGAAGCGGTCCAGAAAATTCCCTTTAAAAACTTCTGAGCCAGCGGGGAAAGTGCAGTTCCAAACTCAATAGAAAAGTCTATGGGAATAAATAAAACCACGTTTCCTGCGCTACACGCGGCGGGATTTAGTCACGGGCTCAAACCGGGCCAACCACATGTGCAGTACCTCAGAGACAATTGTAAACAAAAACAGTTGTAGTTTGGTGACTTCGTTTCTACTCTTCTGCTTGACATTCTGGTTCATTTTAGGCTCAGGACTTTGTTGCATTCAAGGCTACTTAACAAGAGCAAGCTACAATGTGAGGTACATTTGTAACACGGGTTGCTTGTCCACTCAGATTTTCTTACCTGTTTTAATAGGGCCTATTTATTTAGAAACTCAGCCAATTTACTGTTCACTGACCAAGATAATAAGATATATAATTCATCATAGACTCTATATGCCACTATTTATGTTTTAGCGTCCATACTTATAGGTACAGTTCTCTATAGTTATGGTGATGCTATTTACCACCCTCCAAATTCAACTGCTGCTTGTATCTACCACAATTTCATGTCATCATAAAATTATATAATATATATTGTATATGTCTTCATAAAATTATATTAATTGTCAATTTTTTTGTATAATTAAAAAAAAAGTTGAAATTTAACAAGTAGATAGAAAATGTAATAAAATCATGAATAAAATGATATGAATGATTCAGTGTGAAGGACAAAGTAATACTGGAATGTGTGTGGCCATAGCTAAAGTGTAGGTGATGTACTGGATTCTTCACATTACTGTTGAGTACTTCAGAAATTTGTCACACCAAGAAAGTAAGAATAGACTTTAAATCCCTTTCACCGTTCTTTTATTTTTTGAGGTATTTTTATAAGGCAAACCCAGTGTATAATATTTTACATAACTTTCCAATATTTCCAAAAACTTCCTAGCAACCATATATTTTTGGAAAGCCACAGACCTAAAGCATTTCTTGAAAAAACACACATATTCCCCCCTTTCCCCCTCATACAATATAAATGTTAATTAAAATTATGTATATTTTGATATTTGAATGCATACAGTATGTTACTAAGAGAAAACAAACTTTACACACAAGCAATCAAAAAAGTCATGATTTCCAATATTCTAATTCTGTATGATATGCTTTATAGCAGTTTCTTTTCTCATTAGGCAAAAATGGACCTCACACACACTGCATTTGATTTCTACACTTTTTTGTACATGCAACTCTTTTGGATAATACTTCTGATTTGGTCTAGCAGTACCACAAGCATTTACTCCTTTTTTTATAAAATTCAAGAAATAATTCAGGGGAGGTGTAGAAATTATCCATATATATCTTGGGGGATTTTGATTCAAGACCACTCAATAACTCCAGTACCAACACGAGAACACAACCTTGAATCGCTATCAGCTAATTGAGAATTTTTTCCGGTGTATACTTGAAGATGTATAGTGTAGCCATTTCTAGCATCAGCTAATACGAACACTTTTATGCCCCATTTAGTGGGCTTATCCTTCATATATTGTTTTATATGTAGGCGGCCCTTGAACGGAATCATTGCCTCATCAATACTGAGTTCTTCATGGGGATTATATTCTGATAAAAACCGGGGAGAAAGAAGGTCAAATAATTTGCGAACTTTATACAAATAATCATGGCCAGGTTGTCCAGCTGCAACTTGCTGTTCAACAACACACAAATGCAAATATCGAAAGATTTGCTCAAATCTTATTTGTGACATAATACCAGAAATTCGTGGACATATTTGAGTGTATTTTGTGGTCCAGTAAAGCTCAAATCTAGGAAGTCTGCAAACACCCATTAATATTAGAATACCAATAAATGCCTTCATTTCTTCCCTGGATATGTCATGCCAAGGTCTTGGTGAAGTGTGGGTACTCTGTTGTTTACAATGAGCAGCATACTTATTAGTCTCAGAAACAAGTAATTGCCACACATCATCAGTGAAAAATCGACAGAATATGTCTGCCACAGATGTACATGCATCTAAACTTGTAGTGCGGGCCCAGGTTCACCTCCTTGATAAGGAAAATTGAGAGAATTGCTCTCTTTCTTTTTCCAAGGACGTTCAAGTAATAGTTGATTTCGTGATTTTGGTCTTGTTTGTACCCTATGTGCATGCCCTCTCCCCCTACCTCCTCTCAAAACCCTGGTACTGCTAGTACCTCGAACTCGACCATGCCCTCTGCCCCTATTACCTCTTCCACGAACTCGTTGCCTCCTCCAACTAACGGGCATTCTCGTATTGCTACTTGACTGACCCCTAGCTCTGCTAGCACGAATACAAGCATGCCCTGTACTCCTGCTACCTCTGCTTCCAAGGGCTCGTTGCCCCCTCCTACTAACAGGTTATCTCCTATTTCTACTTGGCTGACCTTCCTCTGAGGATTCAAACTCATCTGTGTCAGAGTCAACAGGCAATCTCCTATCAAACTCCTCTGTGTCAGAGTCACTAGAAGGCAAAGTATCACTTCCCATACTACTTGACTCCACAGGCTTCCTACAGGTAGAGCTACTGGTACATCCAAATATGTCCAACTGGCCTGCATCTGAGGTCAATAAATAAAAATGATGAATGCTATACAATTTATTAGCTAAAATATATCAAATTAGCTACTACCTGTACCTTCATCTGTGCTCATACCTTCATCTGTGCTCATTCCTTCATCTGTGCTCATTCCTTCATCTGTGCTCATACCTTC
>WLWD01003224.1_pt1 | contig 18477 bp, 11 predicted proteins | sample 6712731 | NCBI WGS metagenome assembly WLWD01 (sample SAMN12718690, study PRJNA576275) | sponge metagenome | isolation source: marine sponge | host: Mycale hentscheli | place: New Zealand: South Island, Marlborough, Capsize Point | collected 2014-11-01
TAGTCACTCAGACACTGCTGGTTTAGTCACTCAGACACTGCTGGTCTAGTCACTCAGACACTGCTGGTCTAGTCACTCAGACACTGCTGGTCTAGTCACTCAGACACTGCTGGTCTAGTCACTCAGACACTGCTGGTCTAGTCACTCAGACACTGCTGGGCTAGTCACTCAGACACTGCTGGTCTAGTCACTCAGACACTGCTGGTCTAGTCACTCAGACACTGCTGGTTTAGTCACTCAGACACTGCTGGTCTAGTCACTCAGACACTGCTGGTCTAGTCACTCAGACACTGCTGGTTTAGTCACTCAGACACTGCTGGTCTAGTCACTCAGACACTGCTGGTCTAGTCACTCAGACACTGCTGGTTTAGTCACTCAGACACTGCTGGTCTAGTCACTCAGACACTGCTGGTCTAGTCACTCAGACACTGCTGGTCTAGTCACTCAGACACTGCTGGTCTAGTCACTCAGACACTGCTGGTCTAGTCACTCAGACACTGCTGGTCTAGTCACTCAGTCACTGCTGGTCTAGTCACTCAGACACTGCTGGTCTAGTCACTCAGACACTGCTGGTCTAGTCACTCAGTCACTGCTGGTCTAGTCACTCAGACACTGCTGGTCTAGTCACTCAGACACTGCTGGTCTAGTCACTCAGACACTGCTGGTCTAGTCACTCAGACACTGCTGGTCTAGTCACTCAGACACTGCTGGTCTAGTCACTCAGACACTGCTGGTTTAGTCACTGCTGGTCTAGTCACTCAGACACTGCTGGTTTAGTCACTCAGACACTGCTGGTTTAGTCACTCAGACACTGCTGGTCTAGTCACTCAGTCACTGCTGGTCTAGTCACTCAGACACTGCTGGTCTAGTCACTCAGACACTGCTGGTCTAGTCACTCAGTCACTGCTGGTTTAGTCACTCAGACACTGCTGGTTTAGTCACTCAGACACTGCTGGTCTAGTCACTCAGACACTGCTGGTTTAGTCACTCAGACACTGCTGGTCTAGTCACTCAGACACTGCTGGTCTAGTCACTCAGACACTGCTGGTTTAGTCACTCAGACACTGCTGGTTTAGTCACTCAGACACTGCTGGTCTAGTCACTCAGACACTGCTGGTCTAGTCACTCAGACACTGCTGGTCTAGTCACTCAGACACTGCTGGTCTAGTCACTCAGACACTGCTGGTCTAGTCACTCAGACACTGCTGGTCTAGTCACTCAGACACTGCTGGTCTAGTCACTCAGACACTGCTGGTCTAGTCACTCAGACACTGCTGGTCTAGTCACTCAGACACTGCTGGTCTAGTCACTCAGACACTGCTGGTCTAGTCACGCAGACACTGCTGGTCTAGTCACTCAGACACTGCTGGTCTAGTCACTCAGACACTGCTGGTCTAGTCACTCAGACACTGCTGGTCTAGTCACTCAGACACTGCTGGTTTAGTCACTCAGACACTGCTGGTTTAGTCACTCAGACACTGCTGGTCTAGTCACTCAGACACTGCTGGTCTAGTCACTCAGACACTGCTGGTCTAGTCACTCAGACACTGCTGGTTTAGTCACTCAGACACTGCTGGTTTAGTCACTCAGACACTACTGGTCTAGTCACTCAGACACTGCTGGTTTAGTCACTCAGACACTGCTGGTTTAGTCACTGCTGGTTTAGTCACTCAGACACTGCTGGTTTAGTCACTGCTGGTTTAGTCACTGCTGGTTTAGTCACTGCTGGTTTAGTCACTCAGACACTGCTGGTTTAGACACTGCTGGTTTAGTCACTCAGACACTGCTGGTTTAGACACTGCTGGTTTAGACACTGCTGGTTTAGTCACTGCTGATTTAGTCACTCAGACACTACTGGTTTAGTCACTCAGACACTGCTGGTTCTAGTCACTCAGACACTGCTGGTTTAGACACTGCTGGTTTAGTCACTCAGACACTGCTGGTTTAGACACTGCTGGTTTAGTCACTCAGACACTGCTGGTTTAGACACTGCTGGTTTAGTCACTGCTGGTCTAGTCACTCAGACACTACTGGTTTAGTCACTCAGACACTGCTGGTTTAGTCACTCAGACACTGCTGGTTTAGTCACTGCTGGTTTAGTCACTGCTGGTTTAGTCACTGCTGGTTTAGTCACTGTCATGTTGTGTATGTTGTTTTGTTCTTATTTATTGTTATTGACATTGTTAGAAGTAGTGGTAGTACTTCAAGAACCGGTAGAATGAAATATGTAATTCAGTTTGTTAATTCAGCAGAGCTGACTCTCTAATGAGTTCGCGATATATATTTATATTTAGGTCTAGAAATTGTTTTTGTTCTTGCGTGGGCGTATGTGTGTACCTTTTCTCCTACGCGCTTGCGCGGGCCGGGTAACCTTCTTAGCAACATTTTGTTTTGTTTACCCGCCGTACGAAGTAGCGATGCCCAGTAGACAAAACGTTAGAAACACTCGGTCAAGAGCTTTGAGGGCGTTAGAAACTCCTGAAGAAAAATTAGTAAGGAGAGCGATAAGAAATGAAAAAGACAGGGCAAGGAGAGGAGAGCTAAAACGAAACAGAAACAGGTAGCGAAGTAAAGAATCTGACAGTATTTTGTAGCCACACCAAGCATGCATGGAATAACTGCAATTACAGGGAACATGCATCGCTCGCTTCGCTATTTTGTGCTATTAGAGCACATCACTAGTATTATAATATGATGGCTGAATGTGATATTTGAAGACAGTCACTCAGTCGTACAAGAAATTTAGAATATATGTGTGATTGTGTATTCATGAATTAGTGAGTGTGTGTGTGTGCGTGCGTGTGTGCGTGCAGGTGATGTTCAGTTGCAGCGTGGAGACAGAGCTACATAATTTCACTGAACCTCACACGTGCAGCTATCACATGGTTCTGGACACGCCTCTTGCTTGTTTCCTGGGAGCTATGCAAGGTTAGGATGTGTGACAGGTAGACGGGTACAAGTTCTCATGTTCTACTGTGCGGTCTTTAATTGGTTATACGTATATTTCACGTTTACCTAATTAGAGTTGTTATTGTTTTTAGTTTTTGTATTTTTGTTGTTGTTTTTAGCATTAAATTGGGCTTGATTTCACAAGCTTGTTGATTACTAATTGGAGCATTTTTTTTTTTATTCTAGGATTTATGCAACAACACAATTTATTAAGCAAATTGATAAAAAACAACTAACGACAGAAGAGCATGCTGGCAAAACTGTGTGCACTCTGCTTTGTAGTCAGGACGATGTATGTAGTTAAAACTATACTGCAGAGCATTTCAAGCAAGAGGTTTGGGTAAAGGGTTTCACTCACGTTCACCCAGTTAACCACTCAAACCATGAAGCAATAAAACATGCGATTCAGTAATGAATAGACTTTAAGTAGATTTAAATATATAGAGCGCCAGTGTTCATACTTTGGCTGATCCTAAATAAGGAAGATAGCGTGCTCTATTTCCGTGTTATGCAGTATATCACGTGCTATCTCCAGAGCAGCTAAAAGCATGGGAGGAGTTAGACCATCTCTACTATGAGGAGGAACTTACTTACAAGGTGAACTCTATGTATGCTGGTGTAGAATATAGTATGGGGACCTATGTCTCACACACACATACATACATACACACACCCGCATGTGTATACACTATTTACTACATACATTCCCAATACTGTAGTTTCATTTTTTTTTTGATTACCACTATAGGGATTATCCAAGAGAAGGAGGGAAATATTGATACAAGCTGGCCTTCTTCAGAAAGAAAAGAAACCACTCATTGGTAAGGTGTGTGTGTGTGTGTGTGTGTGTGCTGTCATGTATGTGCTTTTACACATTTTTTTTGTTGTTGTTGTTGTTTGTTTTTAGAAAAGATGATAATACATTTCCCCAGTGTTATGTTGGTTGTTTTATATTATCTTATTATCTTGTAAAATTGTTTTTATGTGTATAGAGTCCACACCCCCTCCACGTCATCCTCCTCATCAGACTCCACCTCCTTCCTCTCCGTCTGAGCTGGCCAAGTGCCAGGAGGTCAGTTAAAATCAGACAGTGTTAGTGTACACAGTAAATGAGTGGATAGGATGTATACATGTATGTAGAATGGAATATGTTATAGTTATAAACCAAAATTGAGGTTTGTATGCGATTTATAAACTCCGAGACACGAGGGCGCAGCCCGAGTGGCGAGGATTTATAAATCGAAATACAAACCTAATGATTTTGGTTTATAACTATTTTATAGCCCAAACATAAACAACGAGCAAAGTATAGCGTTAGCTATCTTAGTAATTGTATTAAAGTACCCAAACTCTTCATTATTCCATTTTGCTTTGATCTGCCTTCCACCATAATTATGGTTGCTAAGAACTATATCAGACTTTTCCCCGCTAATACATTTTCTTACGAGCATACCAGACTGTATCCGATTTATAGTTCTTAACGACAAGCGCGGTCGCTCGGGTAACGGGCTATAAGCTCATATTATTACGTTCTAAGTAAATGGACAGTCTATGTTTACTTACAATGGGCCACAATGATCATTGTACAGCTCACTGCTGGAATATACCAATTATATTGAGCTGTATTCGTGTGGGTGTGATTGTGTTCTACAATTTCCTTAGGAGGTGAAGAAACTGGAGGATCTGTTTGTGAAGGTCAAGAACCATTCCCTCCGTGTTCTGAAGGACTACCCAGATCTACATAACAAGATTAGTGCTGTGTTCTTTTTCAACAAGGGACTGGAATCAGTTGTTCCTATGAAGGCTATGACAGGAGTCCAGAGCAACGCCTCGGTGCCCACTGCAGGGAATGCAACCGATACTGGTGAGGGAAAGGAAGGAATGGCTAGACGAGAGCATCCACCCGTGGCTGAGGGTAAGAAATCTCCCCAGAGTTTGGATAGACGATATCCCCAGGGTCCAGACCAAGGAGGAAGGCATAAACAATTTTCACCTTCTGAGAGTCAACGCTCCCAGCGAGATCGTCCTCACGATGCACGCGATGAAGATGGGAATACTGATAAAGGGATTAGAGAGGAGAAAGAAAGTCAAGAGGAACAGAAAGAGTTAGTGGATGAGAAAGAGTTGGAGGAGTTGGTTGCTGATATTGGTGAGTTCTTCTTATAGTATCCGTGGTTTGGTGAGCGAGTCGTTTATACTATCTCACTCTATATTTTAGCTGATTAATGATAAATATTGATATGGCCCTTTATTTATATTTTTATTATTTTATTATTATTATTATTATTATTATTATTATTATTATTATTGGCAAGTAAATGAGACACTCTTGTACATGTAGCAGGTGATCAGATGCAGCAAGATAGACGAGCTGGTGCAGCCATTCCTTCTAGAAGGCAAGAGAAAGATGATGGAGGCATTGATAAGGCTATTGATGACTTGAACCTGGATGGACTGCTATAGCAGGCAAATGGTCGTAATTTTCTGTTCACTAATTTTTATGCTTTTTCACATTGCTACATCATTCATTCCAACTTCTGTTGTATTAATTTAAGGTTCTTTCGACTCAAAATTGGTTTTGAAGAAATGGGAGTGGCTTAGAGGGACCAGCTAGCTGTGGGCGGTTACAATACAAGAACAATTAACGAACCCCGGCTAGAGGCTTGGTTTGCAATGAGTTCAAGTAAGGGAGTTTTTAGTGAGGACGACTCAAACGCTGGTAAAGAACCCATTGGAAGGAAGGGTTGCTGCTCAGCCGCGCGTGGAGGAAAACTTTACCTCTTCGGAGGCTACCCTTTCCCTCACCCGGGTGAAATAGACGTCTTCGATTTCAGAACTTGCTGTTGGAATATACTTAAAACCAACAATTTTGGCCCAATAAGAGCTGGGGCCTCTTGTACTGTCATTAAAGATGACGTCTTTACGTTCGGTGGCTTTTTCAACGGAGTCAGACATGCTGATATACACAAACTTGACTTACAACAGGCAACGTGGAAAGAAATCGAAATTAAAAACGAAAGTCAAGGACCCATGAGTAAAGACAAAGCTGGATTGGTAGATTATGGAGAGGAGATGCTGTGTGTGGTGGGTGGATTTGGTTACTTTGGTGACAGGAACTCAGGGAGGGTGGGGCTCAGAAGTCTGCACAGTATGATGTTTGGGATAATGGTCATGGTGGGTATGAATACTGGACTAATGAACTGCATGTGTTCCACATACCCACAGGTAAGTACATCAACACAGAAACTATGCAATGACTTATTGCTTAAAAGCATGAACTCTCAATCAATCTTCAGTGAGAAAGGTTTATTATATAATGTATGCATCTTCGCAAACATTCCAACCAGCACTTATGCTAGTATGCCTGTTATCTGTGTAATCACTTGTGTTTATTGCTGCATGTTTGTTTTGTGTTGCCATGTTGACACTTAGGAATGTGGTACAGTCCAGAGCTGTCAGGTTGCAGACCTCCTCCGTGTGCTGCTTTCTCCTTCACTCGTATAGACAGACATCGTGTAGTTCTGTTCGGCGGGAGACAGCAGAAAGAAAGAGTCAATGAAATATACATATTGGACATGAATGAATGGGTAAGATTTGTGACAGAAGAACATTGTGTGCTAGTTTGTGGGCATCAGATTGCATATATTCAATAAATATTTCAGTCATTTTTATGGAAATAATATGCCAGTAGTACAATCAAACTTTTCACAAGAAATCGATTGGATATACAGTTAAAATTATACCTGTATCATACAGCTATAACCATTATACAGAATGAATGTCGGGCAAATGTATATTGTATTTACACGTACTTTGTTTCTGTTGCTTGATGTAATATATAATAGATGAATGTTTCAACCTTGTTCTTGTTGTTGTTGTTTTGCTTGTTTATGATATGTGAGGAGAAATTACAAGCCAAGGTATTTAGTCAATAATTGTTGTGGAAGCCTGTCCATAACTATCCAGCTTTGCCGTCAATTATTCCATGGGTATTCCTGAGAGGCCCCACCCATAAAATGGGTGTGTCCCTTATACTAATATTGTCAAACCAACCTCGTCATTGTATGTTGGCTAGTATTTTTATTCCATGTTGTCATTTTACTTCAATTTAGTGAGTGTTCATTATTGCCCCTATAGTGTTGGAAGGGTCCATTGCACACCTCAGGGGACACTCCCACCCAGCGCTCTGTCCAATGTGCATGCTCCTTAGTTGATTCATCATCAGCAACTCAACATCACAAGGACGGCCATTCACTAGTGCAGAGGGTGACTTCACACCCCTGGCTGCCGTGTGCTGCACCTGACTTACTAAGGAATGAAGAGAAGGATCTTGGAAGAGAAGGAGGAGATGGAGGGACTATCGTATTAGAGCCTAAGGTGCTAGTTGCTTGGGGTATGGATAACAGTGAGGCGGCCGTGGCAGACTCGTGGATATTGAATGTCTCCAAACTCACCTGGGAGAAGGTACACACTTTCTATGTACACACATACACATGTGTACTGATATAACCCCAATAGAAATTGTCTTGTCAAATATCATAACTTAACTTTCATCACACACATACACACACACATACACACACACACACACTACATTAGCAGAGCATACCCATGGACGTCATAATATGTAGCACCAACTTCTTTAGGGTAGAGGTGTAAAAGGGGAGGGAGAGGTGTGGAGGGGTTAGAAAGAACTGATTGTATAATTGATATTATTTTAGGTTCCATGTCCTTCCCAATCTGTTGGTCCAGCGAGAATATGGGGGACCATGGCGGCATACCATCCCACTCCCTTTGAGGCTACGGTTGTGGCTGCTGGAGGGACGAAGGATAGTTTGAATGCTGGCTATGTACACAATGCTTCTCTGCTGCATTTTGGTACAAACATGGGAACACACATACACACACACACACACACACACACACAACACACACAACACACACACACACACACACACACACACACACACACACAGTTGTTGCAAGTGTTTAAACTCATTGCAATATTTTTTTATAGGTTTACAGTCGTCCTTGTATCAGTTGTGTCTGTCATTCATTGCCAGCCAGTGTGAAGATGTGCAAGCAGTGAGCAATCTACTCCCAGCATCTGTACAACTGGATCTACAGGGAACCTTACAACAATTGAATAATGCTAGAAAACATTTCAAGTATTTCTTTTCACTGTAGTCAATGATTATGTGAAGAGTTTTTATATCAACAGTTAGACCTTGTTCAATCTGGTATGATAATGATAACAATTATTATTATTATTATTATTATTGTTATTATTATTATTGTGACAACATATTAATGCTACCTAAAAATTTCAAAGAAATTTCTATAGTATGTCCAAGTTGACCTTTACTTTGATAACTCGAATATGTCTACGCTCAGAGCAGAATCATAATGACTTTATTGTTCGCAGTACTTCAGCATTTTGTGTGGTAGCCTAAATAACGAAATACGTATGATTCAATTTGGTAAAGGTCATCTACTAAGAATGTAAACAATCAGCAATGGAAGTTAGTGCAAAGCCGCCTACTACAAAAGAGGATGGAGACCATTCCGGTTTAGAACCAGCCGGTAGAAGAGGTGCTTCTTCAGTCCTACATGGTAGTAAGCTCTACCTAATAGGCGGCTATCCCTCATCTATTCCATCGGGGATAGATGTTTACGATTTCAACAAGTGCTGGTGGAGTGTCTCGGATAGCAACAGTCCAACCCACGGAGCTTTGAGAACGAGTGGAAGTAGCTGTGTCGTTATAAACGACTCTCTATTCGCCTTTGGGGGTTGGAGAAGTGGCTATAGAAACTCTGATGTCTACCAGTTTGATTTTAATCAGCTTACCTGGGAGAGGTTGCTGGTTGCCAACAGTGAGTTTGGGCCTATGTGCAAGGACAAAGCAGGCATGATAGACTATGGGGACAAGATGTTGTGTGTGTTTGGTGGTTATGGATGGCCTCCTTTCATGTATCCTGGTGGATCTTTCCACTTCCAGAAAGGAGCCAGTTATCACTGGGACAGACAGCATGGCTTAGAAATTGGTTGGACCAATGAGCTTCATGTTCTTCACATAGACACGAGTGAGTTAGTGGTGAGGGAAGGAACCAGACCTTTTACTAGTTTGCAAGACTCCAGTTTACAGTTTAGCATAATGACATGTTACCAGTAATGCTGTCAATTGTTCCATGGGATGTCCCATCAAAATTATGAATTTGGCACCCACTTACCCCCACTCCTCCCATTCCCCCCCCCTCCCCTCCCGCCTCCCTTCCTTATGTGGTTGAATAGTCGTGCTAGCCTTTTATGTTAGTAATACATAACTGTTATACGAAAGATAAGGAGGAGAGAAGGGAGAGTTTTGCTACCTATGTGTTTATTTATGCATAGAGTTATGTACTAGCAATAATGGTATTAAATTTTCAGAGAGATGGTATAGTCCAGAGTTGTCAGGCTCTAGACCACCTCCATGTGCTGCCTTCTCCTTTACCAAAGTGGACAGGCATCGTGTGGTTCTGTTTGGAGGGAGACAGCTCGAGGAAAGAGTAGACCAGCTCTATATACTGGACATGTACAACTGGGTAAGGGATGACAGTAGCATTGGTACTCCGTTAGCATGAGTATTGTAATGTGTTAGTATCATTATACCATAGACATGGGTTGTTAAGTGACCCTGCTTATAATAAGGAAATGGCACTTAATAAATAAAATAAAAAAGGGCACTTAATAGCGAGTGGTAACCTAGAACCTGGAGATGAGTGTCAGTCAGCAGTAGACAAGACACATGAAGCGCTTAATGAAAAGTGCTAAAAGTCAGGAAGAAAACGGGTGCTTAACAAAAGAAAGGTACTTAACAACCCCCATCTACGGTTTTTCTTTTCTTTTCTTTTTTCTGTCACTGAGTGACTCATAAGTTATTTGTGGCATCATCAAGCTATATACACACGTAATATTTGATATTTTATGGTATGCATGCCAGGGTTTCATGATGTTTTTCACTGGGGGTAGGAGACACTGTGTATGCTAAGCCACACCCATTTAAACTACTATGATGCTTATGCCTATATGAGACTGTAATAAAGTGTTTGGTCAATTTATTTTATTACAATATATTAGCTTCCAAAAATTCTTGGGAGGCAAGGGAGGGAAAGAGATTTCAAGACTAGCCCCACTCTGTATGAAAGCCTGCGTGATCTTATGTTATCTAATTAAGTTGTCTTTACTGCTAGTTTTGCCTTAACTATGTCACTTATTTTTAGCTTTCGTTTGCTATTGGTAATTAATGCTTCTCATACGTACTCTGTGTGCTGGTTTGTACGTGGTGGAAAAATACGTGTGTCTGAAAATGTGTACCTGGCAGAAATAAGAGTTGAATTTAAGCAATTTTCATCTTTATAGTATATGAATTTGTAATTACTTTCTCTAATAAAATTTTTCTTAATATGGATTTGTACCTGACAAACAAAACTGGAGAAGGGAATGTGGAGGCAGTTGTGGAAAGAAAGATGTATTAGTGGTATGTGTAATGCACTAGTGTGCATATGTAAATGGCATTTATTTATTTATTTGCTATTTATTTGTTTATTTTATTCTTTAATTTATTAATAGGATTGTTGTTGTTGTTGCTGTTGTTGTTGTTGTAGCACTGGAATGGACCGGTTGTCCCAGCTGGTCCATGGCCTGCCAAACGTTCCTTCCACACTGCTTGTTCTCTAGTGGACCCTTCCTCCATTCCTTGCTCTCACCAGCACTCCCCCATGTCATCTGACTCCAGAGCAACCTATTCCTGGCTGCCATGCAGTGCTCCGTACTTGTGCTCTAACGACCAGGAAGAAGAGGGTTTGTCCTTGGATCCCAAGCTTCTTGTGCTATGGGGCATGGATAATGAAGGGGACCCGGTAAAGGATTGCTGGATTCTGAATGTCCGGACTCTCTCTTGGCAAAAGGTAAGGTGTCCTACCACTATGTTCAAACACTTATTTTGTAATGGTTCAATTAAAAACAGCATCATAATACTTTTCAACTGTGTACATATTGTAAGACCTTTACCCATGTATTTGAGTTGAGTGGCAAAAAAAAAAAAGTTTGTTTGTTTGTTTTGTGTGTGTGTGTTATTTTTTTTATAAAATTTCCAATTTGGTTTAAACAACTAGTTGAATATCTAATATTCTTTAAGCTCTATATGTCAGCACACATTATGTTATATACGTACATCAATGAATAGAGTGAAGTTGATACCGTTCCTAATATCTCTGCATTTCCAGAGGCACTGATTATTGCCATTGGTGGGTTGTAAAGGGAGAATGTCATTTTTTTGTTTTTAAATTTATTTTCATTTTTAGTATGTCACTTCATTGAAACAGAAGTTTCTCCACTTGTTTGTATTGGTTTACAGCACAGAAAGTTATGTATTAGTGAGAAATGGCGTATTGTGAGTGAGATTATTAATACCACGTAAATATCAACAAATTACTCCATAACTACAACTATTTATGATGTCTTAAACTCAGTGTGTGATGTCCTCTAGGTAGTGATGCCGGACTTTGTGGGCCCAGCTCGGATATGGGCTAGTGCCGCTGTGTTCCACCCCTCCCCTCACGAGGGTGTGGTCTTATTGACTGGAGGCTGTCAGCATAACTTATTCAAGTACAGTGAAGAAAACTTGATAGAGAATGTTCACCGAGCATCCCTGCTACATTTTGGTAAGCCAATATAGAGAAGTTAAGGTCCTGTATGAATACTTTAACTGTTGTTGTTGTTTTTTGTTGCTGCTGGTTGCTTGCAGCAGGAGTCATAGATGCTTGACATATTACATACATACCCTAAGATATTATTATGTGGGCTTGAAATCTGTTACTGATAAGACGATTTGGTCCTGTATGTATATGACCATTGTGGAAGAGTACACAAGTATTTAATCTGACAAGAAGCTATTGTTTCTCTCTTTCCTAACAGCACCACCTGTCACTATTGACTAACAATGGTATGATGGACTTAAAGTGGTAATGATCAGGCAAGAAGACAAAAGGATCGATAGTTTAGACTTTCTGAATCCCAAGGGTCCTAATCTATGTTGTTGTCAATAGTGATGTAATCTTATAGGTGCCTTCTATGCATGCTTACGAACTCCATGTTGTTCTGTCCTCTATAAATGCAGGCTTGCGTGGTTCCCTCTATAGAATTTGCTTGGACTACATTGCTGAGAATATAAATTTATTTGAGCCATTTGTCCAGCATCTACCTACTTCAATGAAAAAGACGCTTGACTTACTCATTCAGCAACTCCACAATAGACAAAAGAACTTCACTTACTATTGCTCATTATGAACAATCGAAACCATCATTTCATTCTTTTATTTCCATTTGTTAATATCAATATAACAATTTCCAATGAATTCTTAATCCAAGCTTGAATTTGAGGGATTTTCAGCTGGATAATTAAGATACCTGGTGAAGTAGATTGATAAAGAACCTGTTTATTTAAGCATACAGTTAAGAGAAGCATGCTTTAATCATCTGCAAGAAGTACTCAAGCACATGTAGCTTCATACCAGTGTAGTTTTGTATATAGAGAATTGGTAGTTTAGTTATTCATACTAAACCTGAAGGCTTAGTGCTAGTTGTTTGTTTGTTTTTGTTGTTTTTGGCTTTTTTTTTTCCATTTTACCTGAAGATATATAGTTGAGCAGCTGCTCTAACCAAGTTTAGTAGGGCTTCACTAGAGGAAGGTAGCTGTAAAACCCAGAAAACTGGAAAGCCAGGCCAGTTGCTATAACTACTATACACCATGAGATAACCCTAAGTGGTAATAAGGTGGGTTTATTCAGCAGTGTAGAATAAACCACTTATTATACTCTGGCAGAGTGATATGGCAAGATATTTCACTCTCTCTCCCCCACTGTATTTTTACTGCCACCTGCTCTTGAATATATAGCTACCACACTCTGATTCATGTAATAAGTATTATACAGTAGGACCTCAGAGTTACGGACTTCAGAGATCCGGAGATACCGGTTAGTTAATTGACATCGGTAAGGATCGCCGCAACGAACTGAAATTACGCGGTCGGGTAAATGTCGTTGATGCAAAGCAGGCGCTGAGCAGACCGCAGACGGGCATTTGTAGTTCTATTCTCAATCATTTCATAGTGGAAAAAAGCGAAAGAGGACAGTTTTGTCTATCGAAAAAAAGTTGGAAATCTTGAAAAAGATTGAAGGCTTCAGAGTTACGTGTAATAAGTGGTTTATTCTACCCTAGATACCTCCACTACTGTTAATCTGTACTAGCTAGGACCTTCACTCACACTGTGTGAAGTTGGCTGTAGAAATTCCCCCCCAACCCCCCCCCCCCCCCCCCCCCCCCCCCCCCCCCCCCCCCCCCAGCTATTATTTTGGCAGCTGCTCTAACCTGGTTGGGTAGGCTACACCAGAGTGTAAGTAGCTGTAAAAACCTGGAAAAGTGGTGAGCTTGGCCCTTGCTATAACTACGGAGCTTGCAATAAAGCTGAAATAATAACCATGAACTAAAAATCATTGTGAAGATATCTAAGGTGGAAGAAATATATATATATATATATACAGTAGGACCTCAGAGTTACGGAACCCTTGGGAAATGGAGGTTTCCGTAACTCTGAATTTTCCTCAGTCAGAGTGATATGGCAAGATATTTCACTTTCAGGTTTTATTTTAACTAAAATTAGCCTGCTAGTGAAATATTTTGCCATATCACACTCTGACTCATGTAATAAGTATTATATATATATATTTATTGCAGCTTTGATATTTTTAATTGAATATTTCCGCATCACGCGAGCGTTCTGTATTCTCCCATATTGTACGGTTTATATTGTACGGTACACTACGCATGCGCGTAGCGAGTAAAATCAATGAAAATTGAATGTCACCGGGGTTAGAGAAAAATATTCAAGGCAGCAATAATCAATTATCACACTCGTGGACAAATGGAATGATATTTTATCTCACGCCACATTTTCACCCGCCTTGGGCTCGTGTGAAAATATTTTGCGTGCTCGTAAAATATTTTCCCATAGTACTCTGACTCGTGCTATTAAGTATTAATCTATATATGTTCTAGTTATAAACCAAAATTGAGATTTGTAGCGCTTTATAAACTCGAGACACCGAGGGGCAGCCTGAGAGTGGCTGAGGATTTATAAATGAAATACAAACCTAAATGATTTTGGTTTATAACTATTTTATAGCCCAAACATAAACAACGAGCAAAGTATAGCGTTAGCTATCTTAGTAATTGTATTAAAGTACCCAAACTCTTCATTATTCCATTTTGCTTTGATCTGCCTTCCACCATAATTATGGTTGCTAAGAACTATATCAGACTTTTCCCCGCTAATACATTTTCTTACGAGCATACCAGACTGTATCCGATTTATAGTTCTTAACGACAAGCGCAGTCGCTCGGGTAACGGGCTATAAATATATATATATATATATATATATATATATATATATATATATATATATATGTGCATATATATGTGTGTTTGTGTGTGAGTGGTGTATTTAACTATGGACACTGAGACTCAATACCCCAAGTAAAAAAATAAATAAAAAAATAAAAAATAAAAAAATACTAACTGAAAAATACTAAAAGACTAGACAGTAAGTGGAATAAAATCATACAATATGGGACAAAAACCACGAAAATGGCATAATGAATAATGACCAAATATACCACACATACACTACCATGGCGTATAGCTAATACAAATTAAAAATACACTCTCAATTCCTACATCAAAGTAGCATTATTTGTTGTTTCAACTATTTATTTGTTTGTTTGTTTATTTATTTATTTATTTATTTAAACTCACAAATAAACAAAATCTAAATAAATATAGCGTATTTTAATCAAATTTAATTCTAAGGTATGCTACGTCATAAAAGCCATATAGTTCTCCAGGAATTTCTCCTAAGCACCAGTATGATCCTCTGTTTTCTATAAATGTAGGGAAAATTCTCAGGTCAAAACTGCCATGCTTTTTGTTTGGTATCACTTGAGCAGTGTGTGGTAGTTGTCTTCCATTGAAGTTCCAAATGACCTCATTCTCTGACACACAATGAAATAGTGCTTCATCCAATTTATTAACAGTCAAAAAATGTGGAGTTATTCTATTCATTTGAGCTATAGAATAAGTGACACAAGACACTAAATTAAACTCTTCATGGAACATTACTTGCAAAATGTTCTGAACAAAATATGCATTCATTAAAAACTTAACAAACCACCTTGTGATAATTTATACAATTTAATTTTAAACTATATATATATATATATATATATATATATATATAATTATGTATTCCAAGCTAGATATCTTCACAATGATATTTTTAGGTACTTGACCCATGAGATCTCATGATATCACAAAGTGTTATCTCATGGCTGTATTGCCCAAGCTCATTACCAGAGTAATTACCTGGCCTGGGGTAGAAGTTTTCTGGGTTTTTACAGCTACCTTTACTCTAGTGGAGCCTACCCAGCCAGGTTAGAGCAGCTGCTATAATACTAGCTGGGGTTGTGGGGAGACTTTACACCATGAGTTACCAAAAAACTATTCCAGTGAAGATATCTAGTGTGGAATAAACCCCTTATTACACTCATCAGAGTGATATGGCTAGATATTTCACTCTCAGGCTTTATTTTCACTCTCCTTTGGCTCATGAAAATAAATTAGCCTGCTCATTAAATATTTCACCATTACACTCTGACTCATGTAATATATATAATATATCCCACCCTAGATATCTTCACAATGATATTCTTAGGTACCTGACCTGTGAAACAACATGCTGTTTTTTTTTCAAGCTATACTGCAAGTAAGCTCATTACCCCTGTAGTTATTATATAGCAACTGGCCAAACTTTTCAATTAAGCTCATTACCCCTGTAGTTATATATATAGCAACTGGCCAAACTTTTCAATTATTCTCGGTTTTACAGCTACCTTTCCCTGGTGCACCCAACCTTTATCCTGCTCAATAGGGTTAGAGCAGCTGTTAAAATACCAGCTGGGGGTGTGGGTAGCCCCTACTACTCAGCAGGGTTAGAGCAGCTGCTAAAATATCAGCTGGGGGTGTGGCCCTACTGCTCAGCAGGGTTAGAGCAGCTGCTAAAATATCTTATTAGCTGGTAGTCAGGTAGCTTAGCGATATTACAGTTCATCGTTGGACAAAAGTACCAAATTTTGCATGAGACTTTCTTTCAACCTGCTTAATAATATTAGCCTAGGAGCCCACCGGAAAATTTAAGCGTGCTCGCTGAGTGACAAAATGGCTGCCAATGTTGGCATCAACACTGTTTATAGAATTCTAGCATTGTTTTAACCAACATAAATCATTATTTTGGACCATACAGAACTTTATTGATGTATCTAGTATAACTGTTTATTCATAAAGAGTCCTGGTTGCATTTACAACTGCATAGTGGTGAACAGGCCAGATTAGCTTTTGCACATTTGCATCTGTTACAGTCTCCTTTGCAGGCACATTTGATTAACTGATTGCATGCCTTCGAAACCTCTGGTATAGTTATCCAAACAGGCACCCATGACTTTCCAGGTGTAGCCTTGGACCAAGCAAATTCACTAGGAGGTGGTACCACTTGATATACCTGAGTGCTGGTTGTCCATATTCCAGCTTGGTATACTGCCCGTTGTGAATGTTGAAGAAGCGCATTCTGTGTTGGTGGTATATTGTCAATGCTTCGGTTCTTGCGGCAAAACAGTTCCTCCCTGGCCTCATTCACTGAACTCAGTGGACTGGTTTTGTCATACAGTACAACTGTGAATCTTTCTATTCTCTGAAAGTGGTCAGACTCAGCATGCAAAAGCTCAAAGGGATGAGCAGCCAAAAAAGTAAATGTTTGAGTAACCTCCTCATAAGCCTGCCATGCCTGCCATGCTGACTTCTTGCCCCTACCTCTGAATGCTGATGTGGTGTCACAGCCGGTCAGTGCATGGAACACTGGTAATGCTCGTGCTCTTGGCTCTCCAATAGTGATGCATATGGCATTAATGTTGTAGAACCTGAAGTTCTTACCTGTGCCAAACGCGACCCAAACATCAACAGATGATTGAGTAGAAGTTAGGTTGAAGAATGCACCAACCAGGATAGCAATAACATCACTATCGGCAGTGCGTACTTTGATTGTCCTCATTCCATGTTCCAGTGCATGTAACAAGTGCACGACAATTCTGGTGTCTGCTTCCTCATGGTTGCAGTCAGGCATTGCAGTACTATTGAGGCCTAAAGATACCACAGACTCACCAGACGTAATGTACACAGCTTTGTCTGGTGGGAAAGTGAAATCAGCACACTTAGATGTGAGAAATGCAAAAAGTTCCTTCTTGTTGTTTGGGTCGCGCAAGAAGTCCATCCAGTTGCTGGGGAGCTTTGTTTGACTCAATACCTTCCTGCGCAATCCTTTCCCTCTCTTTTTTTGGGTAGACTCCTTCAGACTATCTGCAATGTAGGTGTCCCATACCACATCTATCCTTGATGATTTCTGCAGCTGATCAATCAAGTAAGGGATGAACACGTGCTCCGCATATTCATTGAAAGTACTCACAGCTTTTGTAGAGAGAATGTGTACGATAACTGCACCATCTAGTACTGTGCAATCATACATAGAAGGAGGATCAGACACCTCAGCCTGCTCAATACAATTTAGCATATCAGACTTCGTGCCCGGCAAGTAAAGCTTTCCTAAGTCTGACAGCGAAGGTGGGAAGGACTGGATCTCATGGGCAAAGAACTCCTTCAAGTCTCCTTCACGACTTTGCATTGATATATATAACTGGCTAAAGAGTGCAACATTGTTTTGCAATGTTTTGATCTTCTTTCCCTGCTTGGAAATTGCTTTTGGCCGAGGTCTCTTGTAAAGAGCAAGGGAATTCCTCTTGATTGGGTCATGAATAGAAACAGTGCGGTCTTCAAAAACACTTTTGACAAACTCTTGATACTGCTTCTTGCCAGTTTCTTCTATACCATACAGAGCATTTGACACCGATTCATCCAGGCAGTTCCGACTGTCAAGCGTTACTAACTCTTGAAAATCATCCAAGAAGGGATTACCCATCCTCTGAATCGTTTTGAAGAGGCTAGTGACTTGCTTCAGGAATGCTTTCTGTGTTGCATAACCCTGCTCATGGTGTTGAAAATGTTGAGAGCCTAGTTTGGTATCAGGAAGATACTCTGCCTCAAATTGCCTCTGCAGTCTTGCCAGCTCTGGCCCTGAGAGCATCCACCGCCTGAAGGCAACAGGATTCTCAGTGAGTCCTATACAGCCACCAGAGCCTTTCACAAAAGCATTTTCCTGCTCATGAGCCTGGTCAATTGGAATAGATGAAAACTTTTTGTTGGTCTTTGAAATAACCCAGTGGCATTCCTGGTCAAATTCATCTTTGATAGACATGGGCAAATGCTTCATGTCCCTGATGTGGACAGGAATCCACCTGGAATAATTCACATGGTCCAAGGCAAAGAATAG
>WLWD01005246.1_pt1 | contig 18464 bp, 12 predicted proteins | sample 6712731 | NCBI WGS metagenome assembly WLWD01 (sample SAMN12718690, study PRJNA576275) | sponge metagenome | isolation source: marine sponge | host: Mycale hentscheli | place: New Zealand: South Island, Marlborough, Capsize Point | collected 2014-11-01
TGTGCGTTACAACTACTACTTAGCTAATGAATATCACAAAGAAAACGTTTAAATAACTTGACTTGTTTTTTGTTTTCAATTCAAACAGTTGCGGGGAGCAGTTACTATGGCATTGAATTTCCTTTACCATATATTATACGTAATGAAAAAACTCGACTTCAGTTTAGTAACTTGAGTGTTGGAAGTCAACATCAATTGTTTAACAATAGTAGTTTCTGGCTCGCTCGCCATTTGTGCTCAAGCACATCACTAGTTATTTATGAATGAAGAGTGCAACTCATAAATTTGCATGCAGATTGCTGTTGTCCTGTGAACTGTATTGCCTGTATTGATGCATATATACATTATAATTTTTCAATGGTGGGTGGAGCTGGTTCTTTTGCTTCCAACCTCCCAGGCCCTTGTATACAGGTAGCATTTGTTACTGTTGTTGTTGTTTTTAGGTTGCAATGATGTTGCTGATGTCAGCTCAGATTTGGTGGTTCATGAACAATATTATAGAATATTTTCAAAAATGTGAACAAAAACAAAACAAACAAACAACAAAAAAAAAACAGCCAACAGCAAGCATGAATAATGTTAACTATTTCTTTTTAAGCTATTGATTTGATTTAATTAAATATTTTGTGAAATGCTATAAAATGACCTTGATTTGAAAAGTACCTAGAATTGGGCACAATGACAAGACAAACATTTAGGTAAAGGATCATCAGGTTGTATTTCATCATAACGTACATGCTGGCATAGTGGTGACATCTGCAGTGACTTGACAGTGGACTCCTAAGTTAGACAGAGCTCCTGCCAGCAGTCCACAAGTAAATGCCAGAAACTAACAAACAAACATACAAAAAAATCAACTAAAAGACGTAATACAAAAAAAATGACAGCAAAAAAGTGTAATAATAGGTTGTTATGCAATTCTTGCCATAAAAGTTCTTGAAGAGGCTACACTAAGCCTATTTGACTTCTTTCAATCTGCCTACAACCAGTATAGTTCATAGTGTCGCGGAGACACGCGGTAATAGTATACGGAATATAAGGCACACCCCTTGGCCTTAGCAACTCCTTTACATGTTGTTTTTTTCGTTGTTTTTTTCGAAATCAGCAATAATAAATTGAATAAAAATACTGAAGTGTTGTGGGGCGAAGACGGCTTGTGCTACAGCTTCCAAATTAGGAGGACGGCATCCCAAGGCCCTGTGAAACCTACTGGTAGAAAAAAAAGGAAAAAAGAAAAAAAAAAAGAAAATCTTAGATGCCGCGTTTAGGCTGATTATCCCAAAACTGGTCACATATGTCAGTTCACCTTCTCTTGAATAGCTGAAAGATCTCAGCAAATTTAATGCTATAAGATAATTACATACGCACAGATTATGTAGAAAAAGTAAGTGAATTAGTTTGCTACAGTTTCCCCCACTGTTTATCTGGCTAGTGTTTCTATCCTTGTAGCGCGAAATTCTAGAGCTCACCAGAGCTTACAACTGCACCATAAGCTAGAGCTAACCAATGTTTATCCATTTCTGCCATAAATATTTTTGGAAAAAAATCGACCTGTGTGTGGATACTAAAAAAAAATTGTTCGCCACGTTTAGGCTGGTCACATAATCGTATAAACTGACTTAGTTCTCTCTAAAAAACAACAACTAGATCTGGTAATTGGACTCTGCATAATTCTCTGGAGGGATTCCAAAGATTTTTTTTTTTTTTTTTTGTGAATAGAAAGTAGTGCCATGTAGCCAGACCCTTTGCCAACCTCTAACAGTTATACAGGGAAGGACAGGGTCTCATACAATACACTAACTTATTTGCAGCACCCCCCAAAAAACCAACAAGCTTGTGGGATATACAGTGTGATACCAACATTACATCCAGAGAGGGGGTGGGGTGGGGTGGGGTAAGTTGCTTCAGCTGCCAGAATGTCGGGGGTTCTGCAAGTGTTGGAGTTTGATAATTAAACACCCTTTTATGTGGTGCTGCAAACCAGTTTTATTGTATGTTCCCTTCCTTTCTCTGTGTAGTGGGTGGTTGGTAAAGGGTCTGGCCATGCGAAAGAGGAAACTTGGTAGAGTAATAAAGTGAACTAAATAAAATCAGTACCACCCAAACACACACATATCACAAATTAAAAACACACTCGATAATTAAGTGGGGAGTGAGATGGGCTCTGGCTGACTTTAAGGACTCATCTCCACAACAAGAAGAAACGTATGAATAGCCGTCCACTCACCACAGGAGCCTTGTCTTTGTACTGGTCTCCATTGGAGACATGATTGAGTAATCTGAAGTTGTAGTCGTGGAGTACATAAGTATCCTGCAAGGAGTTCAAAATATCAACATAAAACACATACACACAGAACTTGCTTTAAACAGGTTTTAGTTGGAACTACATCAGATAAAATAAAATATCTAGTCTTGTCTATTATTTAGTATGAAGTAGGCCAGGGAAACTGGTAAAGTGGGAAAAATAGCTAGAATACTTCAAATAGAAAATAATAATATTAAATATAATAATAATAATAACAATAATAGAAGTATCTTTCAAACAATGTAGTATTGAAAATTTTTTCGCATGTCACCAAATTCTAAATTTCTGAACATAACATAGATGAGGACACTCTCTTCTGGTACTGCCTGGTGTACATGGCAATAATATGAACTAGTATGTGATTTGGTGAAGAAGCCAGTAACTGGTGCCTGGACACACTCTCCTCTAGTTAAGAAACACATGATTAGTAAAGAAAGGGTTTGGGTGCATATATATATATATATATATAATACTTATAGCACGAGTCAGAGTACAATATGGGAAAATATTTTACGAGCACGCAAAATATTTTCACGAGCCAAAGGCGAGTGAAAATGTGGCGTGAGAGTAAAATATCATTCCCATATTGTACGACGAGTGTGATAAGTGATTTATTGCTTCTTTGAAATTTTTCTCAACCGGCAATTTTCATTGATTTTACTCGCTACGCGCGCGCTACAAGTAGCGTACAATATAAACCGTACAATATGGGAGAATACAGAACGCTCGCGTGATGCGGAAATATTCAAGTAAAAATATCAAAGCTGCAATAAATATATATATATTTATTTATAGCCCGTTACCGGAGCGAACACGCTTGTCGTTAAGAACTATAAATCGGATACAGTCTGGTATGCTCGTAAGAAAATGTATTAGCGGGGAAAAGTCTGATATAGTTCATAGCAACCATAATTATGATGGAAGGCAGATCAAAGCAAAATGGAATAATGAAGAGTTTGGGTACTTTAATACAATTACTAAGATAGCTAACGCTATACTTTGCTCGTTGTTTATGTTTGGAGTCTTGATATAGTAAGTAAGAACTTGGATGTAAAATTTGATTAGTAATAATGTAAAATGATCAGTAGCTAGAGTTGAAAAGTTACATGTTGATGAAATAATGAACTAGCTATTAGCTAGTAGTTTCTTCTTTATTCTCTTTGCTTTGTTTTTGTTGTGTCACTGTTGTTAAAATTGAAAGTGCAGTTGTGGTAGGTTTGACATGGTGCCATATGTTGAATATGTATAGGAATGGAGTGCTGCTGCCATATACTTTGTTTTGAGTGTAAAGCTTGTTGAAATGTTATTTTTTTCTCAGCCGATAAAATATCAGATATTGCTTGGTGCTGTTCTGTGGTAGTTCGCTCATATGTTCGCAGTGCTTCTAAAGAGTGGTGTCCTGTCCGCTCTTTAATAATTTTTTTCTGGTAGTACGCCAGCTTGAAACAATTCCGAAGCTCCTGTGGCACGCAGTGAGTGGTTGGTTTTTCTACCGTCTATCTAGGCTTCGCTGCACATGTTTTTTAACATGGTAGCCACTAGCCAGCATATTTTTTCCCACTGGTACAGGTGAAAACCAAGGCTAATCAGGGTCACTAGGGACGTTAGGCAATGGTCGGGCATAGAAATAATCTTTCTTCCAAGCATCTGGAGGAAGCTTACTGAAATATAAGTCCAAAATATGAATGTGGCACTTGTCACCTGCTTTTGAATTTGAATAAATTGGAACACGTTTGGCTTCTTGCTTGCAGTGGGCTCTAGACCTCCAGGATTGTTTTTTTTTTTTGATGAATTTTCCAGATATAGGTAGTGCAAAGAAGGGGAGGTACATTTAACTAGCTGAGATAGTTTCAGGTTACGGTGTTCTTGGCCTCCTCTTAAGCAGAAGTTTTTTCAAAAAACGGCTCGAAGAAGTGCTTTGGGATTTTCTGTCCTGATGACTATTGCCTCCCACAATTTGATTTCGTCCTCTTTGGAAATGATTTCAGCATGTTTCGTGTCTTTTGCAACACCATCCTTTTGCAATTCTTTGAACAAATTGTCCAACACAGCATGAAGGGACTGGAACTTAATATTGTTCTTGTCCAGAAAGTTAGGAGGTATTGGCTAGCTGGTGCAGTATACCAGATAGTAGCAGATAACAGTACTTATTACATGAGTCAGAGTGTGATATGGTAAAATATCTAGCCATATCACTCTGTCCCAGTGTAATAAGCTGATATTATAGCAGCTGCTCTAACCTGGCTGGCTGGGTAGGCTCCACTAGAATAAAGGTAGCTGTAAAAACCCAGAAAACTTGTATGCCAGGCCCAGGTTGCTATAACTACTCTGGTAATGAGCTTGCCATACAGCCATGAGATAACACTTTGTGATACTGACTGAATACCGAGGGTGCAACTGACTTGTGCCATGGCTCTAGGCTATAAGAAGCACACAAAAAATAATTTTGATTGGATGGTTTACTTATTCACCTCCCAGGAGAGGTAGGTGTGAAATTTATTCACCTCGAATTGAGCAATCTGATTGGACACTGAATGAATTGAGCAATCTGATTGGACACTGAACTTACCATGGTGGTAGTCTCGCGTAGCCAGATCCTTTACCAACCGTAACCGCTACGCGGGGAAGGAAAGGGTCTGGGAACATACAGTACAACGACTTGTTCTGCGGCACCCCAAAAAGGGTGCTTAATTATCACATTCCAGCAAGCTTGCGGTATACTGTGTGACGTCAACATCACATCTGGGAGGGCGAGAACGTTGCGTGACTTCGTCAAACTGGTGAAATTGTTTTCGTAGGCTCTTTATAAGCACTCCTGGCAAGCAATAAACACGTACCGGCATGAATAGGAGAGCTGCTATCCGGCCGTGGCCGTGACATCATTGGCTACCGCAAGCATAGGAATGTGATAATTGGAGCACCCTTTTTGGGGTGCTGCTGAACAAGTTGTTGTATTGTATGTTCCCAGACCCTATCCTTCCCCGCGTAGCGGTTAGGGTTGGTAAAGGGTCTGGCTACGCGAGACTACCATGGTGATACAATAATAATAATAATAATAATAACAATAGGGTGTATATCGAAGCAATTTCTCATAAAGTATACATGTACATCCCCACAATTCTGGGGGACTAACAAGAAAACTGGCATGTGCTGAAACCATTCCTCCAGCATAGCAGTAAGGTAAAGGGTCATCTGACTGATTGTACAGCTAGAATTGTTTCTGAGGTACTTGGTATCATTCCACTCACCTGATGGTTGGTTTTTAAGTTGTCAATCTGTTTAGCAAAGGCATGGAGCCAAACAGTCTTACAGATAAAGATTACAGCATCCAGTTCACTTTTAAACCTGGGAGTGTCCCTTGACACTCGCTCCACCAAGCTCTCGCCTATTCTGTGACCCATAGTTTCTAACCTCTTCACTACATCTTCCTGGCTCGGCTGTTCTCGGTCATTCTGAAAGAAAAACGGCAACTAAATGTGAAGCACGAAGGAGAGATGGAACCTCACTTGGTCCGACGGAGGGTGGTTTCTTTGAAAGTATCCTACCAATTCAGCGTGTAGTATTTCAAATACACTCTGGCTTACATCTGCTTGTACAGTTGTCATCGACATTTTCCTACTCACTCTCAAGAAGCGTTTCTACCTACAATCGTGTTCAACAGCCGCGCCCCCTTGATATGTACTTTGACCTTACTGTGGTAGCGGGTTTCACCCGGCAATTTAATTTAAGTTGTGGTTTGCAAAACTAATTGAGAACTTTCTAGAAGAAGTTGCTCAATTTATAGTTATACGACTCGTTCTTGGATCATAGTAAAGGCAGAGGTTCTTTCCCCCGTCAATTTAGGCTCTATTGATCTCATCATAACTTGTAAAAATTTCAACTTGGGTGTGCACTTATTAAGGAAAAGATGGCCAAGTGGGGTGAGGGAGACCCTAGATGGATTGTTGAAGAACGGCCTGATGCCACAAACGTAAATAACTGGCACTGGTAAGTTCATTATTTTTAGTTTTCAAAGTAAACCGAAGGTTCTACTGCAACACAGGCTTTAGACTAATTTTTAATACAATGATGAGTATAACTCATCACTGGTGTTCAGGAAGGCTTTGAGTGTCTCATGAACAGCTAGAGATCTGCAAGGGGCTTCTTAAGTGGTTGTGGTACTCTTATACTGTATTGTACATACATTCATTAAATGAGCCAGATACTGTAAGGATTCCTTATGAGTGGCAGGCATAGAAGAGTTAACCAGCTCCAATGAATTTAGGTCTTGACAATAGGAACAACTAAAGTGGGTTATACTTATGACTGGGTTATACTTATGACTGGGTTATACTTATGACTGGGCCCTCATAGCTTGCGTTGTTCCAAAAGAAGTTGTCAACTCTTTTCTTTTTGTAAATTACTGCATGTACACGTTCAAAATTTAACAACTCTTCATATGGTGTCAAAATCTTTTTGTTTTGAATATTGTCATATATGTACATGTATTATTAGGACTGTTAGACTTCATAGACGAACATGTATGCATTACTGACGTGGATTGTGGAATAGTACTGATTAGTGTAGCTCAATGATTATATGTATCAGAGAATTCTTGTAGGATTTTTATTTTATTTATTTTTATTTTTGGTGGGAAGGGGAAGAGACTAGATGTTTTCTGATGGAGTCCTACAAGAGCATCTAAACATTACTGTGGGTATGTGTTGCCTCATATGTACGTATATGCATTAGCATTACTGTGTATGTTTGTGTGATTTTATGTTTTGAACTTCTTGTGTTAGTAATGTCTTCTAATGTATTCTGGCTTACATTACTCTTTATGTTCATTTTATCTACTTTTTAATTTTCCCATCCCACCCAGTCCTCTCCCCCAATTCTTGGGAAGTGGGTGGGTGGAGGGATTCCATTACTCTCTAACCCATTTGTTCCTATGTTGTCATGGCATAGGTAGCTAGTATTGTGAGGAAGAATCGCTCATGCGGTTGCCTTCCTACTCTCTTCCCCTTGCAGTCAATAGGTACATGGTGAAGGTGAAAATAGTGACCTTGGGAGTTGTTGTTGTTGTTGTTGTTGTTGTTGTGTCTCATTGTGTTCTCATTGTATAAGGGATACTCTACCAATAATACATAAGTGAACTTAATGGGGTTAGGACAATGTTATACGACACATGCTCTTTGAACTAGTGTATGGAAAATTCTCCACTTTGCTCGCACCATTTTGGTGGACACCTGCTTTTTGATAATGCGGTAACCCACAAGCTCGTCTCTCTGCTACATTCTGGTTATATAGTGCAGACAATGTATCAGACTGAGATAGAATGGGACAAAAAAAAAACTTTTTTCTCTGGTATTTTACTGACCTATTGAATGAAGTCTGAGGATGTGGCATGCTTTGTCTGTACCCAGTGACCTATAATTAGTATAAACTAGCTTGAGGGCTAGACCCTTTACCTAAAGGTTTTTTATTGTAAATAATTTACCTAATACTTGGTTGGCTTTCATTGGAAAGTGGTGTAGTCTCTAGACTGTTTTCCTTTATCACATTGACATTCATAAATGGAAATGTACAAACATTTTCTTACAAGTTAAAGCCGACTGTATATTTATCTCTCAAAAAATTGATGCAATTCTAACTTCTTGAAGGAAATTTTTTTCAAAAGTTTACTTTTAAATCAAATACTTTAGGAGATTCTGCCACCACTAAGGTCTTGCTTTAATGAATGTTATCAAGATTGAATGACGTTCATTATAGTTCTGTTACAGTTTTTAATAGAGTAATGGTGATCAGTTTGCCGGTGAGTAGCAGTAATCAGAAATGTACAAGTAAATTTTGTTTTGTTAATGGAGGCTAACTGCCATATTTTTTTGCTCCGGTGATGATGGTCTGATATTTACTTTTCTTGTGCTAGGTATATAGAACCACTTTGAGCACTTATCATATCTAGTTATAGTAATTTGCTATAGCAGACTCTACATCTGCAAACCTGCAGCCTGTGTAACTATACTACTAAGGTTGTTTTTTAAACCTTTTCCCTCTCTCATGCAGGACTGATAAAGATGCCAGCACATGGTCCAAGGACAAGTTGAAGTCACTATTAGTTGGAGTAACAGTAGAGGGTAGAGAAGGTAAGGGATGTGCTACAATGTTGGGTGGTGAATATGGTGTGAGGTCACCATCGCAGAAAACAATTGTGGTCTTTTGAGTTTGTACATTACAGAGCTAGGGAGGGGAAAATTTTTTAACCCTCAGCGTGCAAGCACAAGAGGATTATAGTTATCGTCCTGTCTGTTTGTCTGTCTGTCTGTCATGCTCTGATATTGGAGATTACTGACAATTAACCAAATTATTTTATGTAGGTAAGAACTTACTCAGTACAACAACTTAATTAAATTGTACTACTTCTTAATTTCGGGGTGAATTTTGAGAAAATGTGAAGCTGTCAACTCCGCATAGGTACTAGCTTTTGTGGGCAACTCCCCATCGCCACACAAGCAGATAATTTCTTGCTGCCCACAGTAGTTTATTTTATGCTGGGAGTGGAGTTTCTCATTGAAATGATATACCAGTGAGTGTCTCTGGCCTGTTTAGCTTCTTTTCTTGTGAAGACAGTACCGTTTTAATTACTCAAGCTATATTGATACCTGATTAGAACAGCCAATAAATTATTCTTTTAGTCCGAGATGATTTTGTAATAATAGCTTTCTTGTACAGTATCACTGAGGGTTCACACCTTTTTGGTGCTTAATTTGAAATGTAAATTACATGTTAGATACAATCTGTGGGCTCTAGATAAAGATAATTATGTTCTTGGAGTTTATATGCACTTGGTAGAACTGATACCTAAAAGCAATCAGCACTAAACATTTTCATCAAAAGTCCTCCACTATTCTATTTTGCCGTGTGGAAATTAAGATTTATTTATTGGTATGTAGCTTTGAAGTCTATTGGTATTGACCTCTGGCAATCATGTTACATTATGTTGTCAGACATCATCATATCCAGGTGTCTCTTCTGAATTGGCAGTAGCAACGAATAATAAAGACTAGAGTCTATTAAGCATTCCTAGAGGGTTACGCATCTTACGGCTCAGTGGGATGATATGGAGAAGGGGCTTCATTTCATTTCTAAACTGTGAAATATGAAGGTTTTTCATGCTTGACTAGTGCTAAAATACTTTATATTTCAACAACATGATAGTTATCTTGGCTGTAAAAAAAAGGCAAATAGCAGTTAAAAAAAAAAATTCACTTCAGATGAACTCTTCTAACCTGTACATATCAGATTTCAATTCTTGTTTCTTGACAAAAATCTTACCTTGATCACCTCCACTTCATTTCTACTTGGCCCTTTATGCTATAGATGAAATTTCTCCTTATCTCGCTTGCTAAATAAACAAGTAGATGAGATTTCCTGGTATCTCGCTCGCAAAAATGTGGGAAATTTGAAAATAAAGTTACCATCACAAACAGACCAGCCTTTTTCAACTTGAAACTTTAATGTACGATAAGATAGAAAAGAAGCTCACTAATAGAAGTCCAGTAACTTCAGGCTGCAGAATGAAGAGTCCACATAACCGAAATAAGGCTTCGTTTTCTGCTCTAAATAAGCATGTTACAAGCTTAATTGTGGTCGCAGTTGGACTTATGATTCAATTTATTTTGCAAGCTTTCTGCCAAGCCAGACAAAGTTTCCAATTAAAGTAAATAAAAGAACGAAAAAGAAGTGTAATTTTGAGCGGAAATTGTCTAGTGATTGACTGTTTTCAGCGGCACTCCACAGTGGTCCTTCCCCTTCATGTACTACCTGTTTTATTTGCAACTTAGAAAATGCAGTAGCATAAGGTGGTCATACTATTCTGCTGTATCATCTTCCACTCTTTCAATGAATTAGCTATATCAGTCAGCATTTTCTCACTGGCTTACAATTTTGTTTGATCATTTCGCTCTCCCACTTCTCTGCCGTTCTTCTTTAGCTAAGCCATCATTTCCTTACTGATTTCACTCACTGTCTTATCCTCTATCTGGTTACATTTTCTTTTTTAAAATTTTATCATCATTGCCAACATTACTCGATTGTAGCGACTGTACGTGAACACCCTTTACCAATCTAATTTAATTTGGTTACATAATACAGCCATCACCCTTACTGACAGACGAGCATATTATTAATTACATTAGAATAATCAAGGGGTTGTTGCTTGTTCCGACTACATATATACCATGTTTAGTCCAGAATGTTACATGCACTACACTCACTATTACGGATATTCCCATATAAAGTATAATTAGTCATTATGTCGTAGACATGACTCAACTTCTTCAACACAACAGCATAAATTCATCTGAGCAACACTTGATATTTGGTAAAGGGTTATTGCATCATTAGTATGATGGCTATTACATCATTATTGTGATGGCTGGTTGATTCAAAGGAATCTGGTAAAGTGTCGTGGCATGCTGATTGTGGTTATTGGCTATCTCAATAGGAATCAATTTTAATAATAGCAAATTTTATCGTTTTAACAGTCAATATTGTTAATTAAAACTTAACCTGGCATTTCGTTTTCTTGCCGAAGTCCTCTTCAGGGGTCAATTGGAGGACTTCGGAGTCGAAACGTCAGGTTAAGTTTTAATAACAATATTGGCTGTTAGAACAAGAAAATTTGCTATTATTTCAGCTGAGAATGACTGTATCATTGAAAGAATTGGTAGTACTTCGTGGATTTTTCTATCAATGATTGTCTGTGTTGCAATCTGAACACAGTTTGGTACACAGTCATCAAAGTTGTTGGTACTTTGTAGTGTGATGAGAGAATTGTTTGGTAAGTGCTGCCAGGTACGTATCTACACTTGTAGTAACTTGGCAATAGACGAAAAGGAGAATTTGGAAAACCATTTTTTTAGATAATTTTGGGTGCAGCACTTTTTAGGAATAGATAATGAAATCTGAACTATTCCATGTTTTTTTGCTTCTTTCTGGTTTAGTATATAATCACTGAAGAAGGAGAATTCTGGCTTTATATTCTTATGTGATTGGACGGCTGAAATGTTTGCCATTATGTTCATTGTTGTGCCTTAGAATTGGGTTGGTGAGCCCTAAATAGAGTGTGGAGGTAACACTCTATTGTGTAACTGGATTAATATAATAACCACCTATACACAATTGCTCTGGTCAGCCTTCTCACCAAAGTAGACGTAAAGGATTAATTAATGGAATTTCTCTTTCTCTCTCTCTCTCTCTCTTTTTTTTTTTTTTGGGGGGGGGGTGTGTGGGAGTACTAGGTCACATGTGTTAGTCTGACATAATTAGGTTTGGCTACTATTATTATTTTTATTATGTTTATTTTCCTGCAGGAAGGTGTGAGGTAATTGAAGTGTCAAGTTGTTCGGGTGAAGCCTTTGCCAAGTGAGTGTCCAGTCTGACCGACTGGGAAACTTGAAAGGTTTTAATTAGCACTTTCTTGTGTATAATTTTGCCACCTTGTCATGGATGCAGCAATCGCAAGGGCAGGCTCATCTTCTTTTACGACTGGCAGCTCAAGTTGAAATGGAAAGGTAAGAGATGGTGTAAGGTGACAACTGTATTCTACATTAACATACATTGTAAAAATAAAAATAAACAACAAATGAACAACAAAAACATCCCCCCCCCCTACACACACACACACACACACACACACACACACACCTTCCCCTCCTTGTACTTATTTATCAGCTAATTTTTTGTATTGGGTGTAATTTGACTGACTAGTTTGATGGTTTGTTAAGTTAGTAAATTAAAGTTTAACTAGTAATCATAGCATGTTAGTATTTATTGTCAAATAGTTGCATTGGTTTGTTTTCCTTACGCTTAACGGGCTCTAGTCAGAGTATAGTGGTTGTGACAGACACATACAACTTCAGGTAATATTAGTTTGGGGAAGTTAGGAGGTGGAGCCTACTCTAAGGCGAGGAATTGATAAACACAGCATATTCTCTGTCAGAGTGCTGCTGGTGACATTTCAACCTTTGGAGCTGATCGCACTGACACAGCGTTAAGCTGGAGGTGCTTGGCTCATGAAGTAGGAACCCCCCCTCCTTGAAGCTATAATTAAACCTACTAAATTGGGAAGTGGGTGGGTGGGTTAGATAAGATCAACAGACACTTTTCTGTGAAAGCTACAGAAGCTACAGGTTGCACGGTGGTGGTACTAGCTTGTATGTTTGTGTGTGGTATACCCGCCCATGCGCGGGCAGCCTGTGTGTGCGTATGAATACCATGCGTGTGTGCATATGACTACCATGCAGGTACCCTAGACAGGGATTCTAATGCTACTGCACCAACTCTGCTGGCAGTTAACCTCAGTTATCGGGACCGTTAACTCCATTAAATGTTAACCAACTGTCATTTTTTTAGGAGCTCCAGTGGGTGGAGACCCGCTAATCTCCTCGTCCTCTTCCTCCTCTGAAGACGAAGCGGACAAGAAAGGCAGCAGTGTTGACAAGAAGAAGAAGAAGAAGAAGCAGAAGAGTGACTATTCTGGTGAGATTGAAATTCCCAATCTGAGTGAAGAGAACGACATGGATGAAGTGGATGTAAGTTATCAAAAGAAAGTCTAATTCAAGGGTGTGGCAAGTGAGACGAAGTATAAGGGCATTGAAATATTCTTATAATATTCAAAAAAAAATTTTTTTTTACAGTTTCCATGTGTACGGAAAGGTTTTGTTGTTTTTTTTTTTTTGGTTGTTTTTTTTTGTTTTAGTGCATGTGAAGGAATGATAGCTAATAAGGCTAAGTTAACGATGATGTTCGTTTACTTAATATTTAGTTTGTAAACTACCAAAATAAGCAAACACTCTCTGAAGTAATGAATAACACTGTGTCAGCTTGTAGCTTCATACTCTCTCTCTGCGAGTTGTTGAGAGCACTGTTTCACTGAGCTGTGGATATACAGGGAGCTTGTAGGATATCAGCTTGTCATTTTGGAGATACTCACCAGTTTACTATGTGCGGTTGTTGATCACACACACACACACACATGTCAGTGCAGGGATGACTGCCCAAACGGAATGTGAAGGAACAGTAAATGCACTTTCCATCCTTCACATTCCGTTTGGTGCAGTCATCCCTGCACTGGTGTGTGTGTGTGTGTGTGTGTGTGTGTGTGTGTGTGTGTGTGTGTGTGTGATTAACAACCAGATCTGGCAGTTCACAGAGTTCATGTGTTGTTTTTATGACTACAATATTTTACTCACACGCATACACATTATACACAATCTTTGTGCTTGCTGACACCTAATTTACACCAATCGGGAAAAATGTTTCCATGTGTGTGTGTGTGTGTGCATGTGTTGAGATAGAGAGGGGTGTGAAGTTGGTTGTGTCGGTGAAGTTGGTCAAGTGTCTTTGGCTCAGACCCTGCAAGTCCCAGTTCAAACCCCACTCTGGGAACTTTTCATCTTGTTTTTCATTCTCTGCCTCCCACCAATCTACCCAGCTGTGATTGCCGGTACCTGGCATTTGCTGGGGTGCAAACATATGTCTTTTCTCATTAAACAGTAATGGTCCAGGAGGGAATTTGGGTGCCCACACCACTTTCTGTGAGGCAAGGCCTGTTCCCTGCGTGTTCTTAGCCCGGCTCCATTAGCTTGTAATGTGTGGCTATTATTAATAATTACTCAGGCACCATACACACGAATGGTATGTAGCAATGTTACACACACACACACATAATACACACACACACACACACACACACACACACATACTACACACACACACACACACATAATAAACACACACACACACACACTCCATGACAAGTAATGTTCTTTCTTTCTCGTAATATGTGTCAAACAATAGGTGATCATAACTTTAAAGAAACGAACTGGTGAGGGCCAGAGTCTTAAGGAGCTCATGCATCGAGAATCTCCGTCCATCATCAGAAAGTGCCTGAGGGAATATCTCCGCTGTCTTAAGGAAGGTAATGAAATATTTTGAAATGTGATCATTTTTTTTCCTCCTTATTTTCCCCTTGCTCTCTATTGATATTATAATTTGAGTTTTTGTTTTGTTTTGTTTTTTGTTGTTGTTGTTGTTATTTTTTCTTTTTCCTATTTTTTTTTTATTAATTAATTTTTTTTAATCTATAAAGAATACAGCAGGGACTTGATCTTGCCCAAGGGAGACAGTTCTCCATCACTTGTGCCCACCAAACAGTCCAGCCAGACACCCACTGCCCCGCAGACCAGCCGACTGGTCTCCGTTCCGGGTAATGCCACTCCCAAGAGCTCCGGCTCCAGGCCATCATGTGAGTCAAATGACTCATTATGCACAGAGTTTAGTGTGTAGGAGTTGTATGTGTTGATAAATGTGTGTATGTATGTGCATACTTTCACTGCCGGGAAGCCATGACCTAATCACGAACAAGACTAAATGTATCGTGTGTGATGCATACTGAGTATATGAATTATGTGCCAAATCAAAGACTGTTTTGTTTTCCCAAAGATGTCTGCTATTCCCACAATCTCACAGCCCATGATTGTTTTCCTGGAAACTTGTGTGGGTTTGTTTTATTTCATCCTCTCTTTCTGTCTGTTGATTTCGTCTCATGTTCCCACTAATGTATCCATTGCAGCGTCCCCAGTGGGGTGTCGAATCTACACAGCCAAGATCAACATGACGGAATCTTTCTTGGCTTCAGTGGAAGATTTGTATAGTGTTTTCACCGAAAAGGAGGTGAGGTAGTCTCTGTTGTAAATGTCTGGCTGAGCACTTGGCACCGTGGATGCAATATGGCGGGATTCTTTAAAGAGAGTCACTTGTGTGTTTCCCACTGTTCTCATTGTAGCATCAGTGTGGAGTTTGTTTTGTTTGTTTTGTTGTTTTGTACCAACGATGTTGTAGGAAGCTGGTAATTGCCAAAAGGAGGGATTAGTATGAAGTACATTTGACGTTATTAATATAGCTTGAGCCAAGTACACGAGATGTATTTATTGGTAGTTATTTATAGCGATAATGATTTAAAGTCAGATATCTGTCTGCATAAGTGAGTGTGTGTACATACATAATGTACATGTCAGTCTAGTGCATGCACGCACATGTGCACATGCTTGTTTTATAGAGCACGGTCTTGTTAATTGATTCGTCTCACACAGGAGTATTGTAGTACGGCAAGAATGTCTCTGATGAAGTTGTAACATTCCAGGACGATCATGCAACCGAATCTGATCCCATTCCCTCTGGTACCATCTAAGGCTAGAAAAGTCATGGCTTCCACTAATTGAGTTATGATTATTAATTTTTCCTCGCTAAAGGTGGTGTATTTACAATAGTTGGGTGTGGGTGTGTGTTCGGGTGGGGGTGAATGAATGCGTGTAATAGAGGAGTTATTATGACACATGCAGCATCTCTCTGTTGCTCCTAGTGTCTTCCTTACCTTCCCTTGGCTAACTAGTGTGCCATGATGACTTGTTTTGTTAGGAACAAATTGCTTGCCCATTGCCTCATTGTAACATAGTTTATATCAACTGTATTTTCTCATATTTGGTGTGCCTACACATGCACACACACACACATACACACTCACACACTCACGTGCAGATGGTGGAGGCCTTTACTCAGAGCAAGGCCACTGTTGAGGCTCATAGGGGAGGATCTTTCTCCTTAATGGACGGTATGATATCTGGGGAATTCTTGGAGTGTACAAGGCCCTCTAAAATAGTGCAGAAGTGGCGGCTGAAGTCGTGGCCAGAAGGTATTTTAGAGTGTCATGCAAGCATGAGTTTATAGTGCTACTATTTATGTTTGCCATTCCTTCGTAATGGTACTATTTTTATTGACAGTTCGTTGAGTTCTGGTTGTAAGGAGCTGACTAAAAGTGTTTTATGTTTTCTTTAATACTCTGCAAAAACACACTCCGTGACTGAGCCTGATTATGACAGTATTGCTTATAGTTGTGGTATGTATTTATTGCCTTCTGGCTCACTTCCAATAGTAAAACCTGGCATATTCTTCTTCATCAGTCACTGTGGCAACCGTTACTCTAGTGTTGAGTAACACTAGATATTTTAATAAGGCAATCGGGTATGACACATGTGGTATAGTAGTGGGGTCACTGAGCCTTATGCAGGTGTAATTCATTACCATCTGTGATCTTGAGTTGTGACTTACTTCAGAAGTTGTTGTCAAAACATAAAGGTAGCAAGAAGTTTAGTATAAACATCTATTGTACTGTTTTTCACTCACTTGGTTTCATTTTAAAATAAACCCTCTTCAATTAACTGTAGGAACTGATTTAATAAAAGCATTTTCTTTCCTACCTTAATAACATAAGAGCAATGGTCTTGGTGGCCATCTATTAGTGTAAGAATTTTTATCATAACAGTCTTGCCAATGGAATGTGCTGAGGTTGAAAGAGACAATGTTATTCGTAGTCGTTAAGTTAATATTATACATGTACTGTGTGTGTTCCTTCAGGTCACTATTCCACGGTAACCCTCTCCTTCAACCAGTGTGCCACCTGTGCTGAACTTACATTGTCCCAAACTGAAGTCCCAGAAGCTGAATCTTCCAGAACCAATGAAGGCTGGAAGAGATACATCTTTCAGAGAATTAAAGCAACCTTTGGATATGGCACCCAGCTATTTTGATATTTTTTGAACTTAACTTACTGAAATTATATTCATTGTATTTAAACAGCTGTTTCCTCTCATTGACATTGAATCTATGCTGCATTAAAATGATTTATTTATTTGTAATATTTCACACTTTGTATGGGCGCCGCCGCCCTGCGGTTTGTTTTTATGGGTAAATAGGTCGAAGCGGATGCGGAAACGTCTAGTCCTACTGCGCTAGCGAGTAAAGTCCGGTCATTGTAAGAAGAGCAATTTGTTCTAGAAGTGGTTGGAATTTGGGTTTTTATGGTGGCGTGGCGGTTTTGAAATTGACTGTTAGCGGCGAGCGGCACTTGAATTGGTTTGCTTATCTAAACTCTGGCCAAGTGCTCCAAGCGGCTGCCAAAGTTCTTTTTTGAAGGTGGCAACTTTCATACTAAATCGATTCGTTGTCTTGAGGTGCTCAGCCAGAAATGGCCCTTAGCAACGCTGCGGCCGGTTTCATCGGTGCGTCTGTCACCCTCGTTCTGGTCATTATATTCATGATTCTGATGGTCATTTTAGTCAGGCAGTGCCTGGCATTCATTGCCAAGAGAAATGCCATTAGAAACCAAATTGAAAATCAGAGGCAAGTAAGAGAACAGATGAGGCAAAGGAGGGGCAGTGTCTCTGAACCAATTCCTGCCACCTTTGACTGGCACCATGCGATTAGAATAGAAGGCACTCCGCCACCTAGCTACGTGGAAGCAAAGGAGCTCCCAGCCATCAAGAAAGAAGGGATTCAAGATGGTGAAAAAGAACAACCCATAACAAAAAAAACTGATTTGAAAAAGGCCGAAATAGAAGAAAATGATGCGATCACCCCCAATAATAATACAATACATGTAGCCTCTTCTCCAGATTCATCGTCACATGAGATTACTGTGATCCAAACAAATGGAAGTCCAGAGGAGGCACGGACTTTCACAACTGGTTACACCGAGTACGACTCAGCTCAGCCGAGTTGAGGAGATCCATTCTGGCATAGGGCTGTAGTGTTGATGGTGCTGTGATGTGTGAGCTGGTATTCTTGAGCCTGATTCATTCTACACAAACAACTATTCTCATGTTTCATCATTTAACTAATTTTTTTCATTTTTTATTTATCTTTTTTGTGGATTAAAAGCACAACAAAATTCTGGCTGCACTTAATTACACACTAATTAAATGAACTTTTGTAGTAACAAAAGGGTGTATGTATAGACATACTTGCATAATTATAGGTGCAATGTGTATTGCATACTTTAACGATGAGATGGAATCCCTTTACCAGTTGCGTTCAAGTCTTTAGAGGTCAAAGTGCAAATACTGAGTCAGCAAACAAATCAATGGGGATATGGTGTGCAAGAAATGTGAGTGGTTTCTTACGCTTCTAACCTTTTTCTTTTTACCAATATTCTAATGATGTGTTTAAATTTTAAAAAGGTGAAAAGAAGCTTGGTAGAGTGATTTGTCCTGACCCTTGGAAAGGTGGGGCCCGCAATACCGTAGGTAAGTAAATCTAAATCGAACGTCTGGCGGTGTGG
>WLWD01002129.1_pt1:2500-5000 | contig 18457 bp, 15 predicted proteins | sample 6712731 | NCBI WGS metagenome assembly WLWD01 (sample SAMN12718690, study PRJNA576275) | sponge metagenome | isolation source: marine sponge | host: Mycale hentscheli | place: New Zealand: South Island, Marlborough, Capsize Point | collected 2014-11-01
CCTCCGACAAAGGAGACGCGAACATGTATACTGATCAGTAGCGCCTCAGGGGGGCTTCTCGTCTTCTCGCCGCTCTGCTCCTCCGAGCTAGGCCCTGGGCCGGGGGCCGGGTGACAGGGCTGCCTCCACTGGTCCGAAGGCAGGCTGTGCGGACCCCCCAAGCCGTGCGGCCTGGCCAATCAGTTCTTCTCCTCGCCGTGAAAGCGATGAATCCGGAGACGGCTGCACTGCTCAGACAGCAGCACACGCCACCCCCTCATAGTAGCCAGAGTTGTTGTGTGCTGCAAAGGCGCTTCCTCGCGGAGAACTTTCCGGTGCTCCGCGTGCACTGTGGACTTTGTGCGTGCGCGTGCTCCGGCGCAGCGAAATTTTTTAAATACTTCATTTTCGCCCGTTATTTTGGCTGCAGTCCCCAGTTGGGTCCTGGGATGCAAGCACGCCTTGGGTACCACAAAACCACAATTTTGGCTCGTGCTGATGAAACTGCTTGGAAAGCCAAAATTTTCGTGCAAGGTTCTCTGCAAGTAAAACAACTGTTCCATTTATGCAAATGGTTTGCACACTAAAATGGCGCATGCAGTGGGCGGAGTCACGCTGTCGTCTTTAAAATGTTGAGGTAAAGCAGTGAGCGAAAGCAATAAAGTTGGCTGTTTCTTTTAAGCAAACTGTTTCAGGAAACCAGCTGCTTTATTTGAGCAGCTGGTTTTGGAAGCCAGCTGTTTCAGCAAAGCAGCTGTTTCAGCAAAGCAGCTGTTTCAATTCCTGTAGCTGGACCAGTACAGAGGTGGTTCCACTATACTCAATTGTAGCTAGGCAGCTGTTCATGTCAAGCAGCTGCCAATGTCAAGCTGTTTGTTGTGGTAAAGGAGCTGTTTAAATAAAACAGCTGTTCCCATTAAACATCTGTTTTCATAAAGCAGATGTTTTGTTTTACCAATATTCTGCTGGAGTCGTAAATTATGGGGACAAGCAGCTTTGCGATCTAAGAGGGTGTTTGCTCCGAGCATCAGCACCAAAATAAGCTGTACAAGATAAGCAGCTGTACAAGCTAAGCAGCTGTTCAGGAAGAGAATTCAAGTGGAGCACTAAGTTGAGGAGTTCAAGTTCAACAGTCCATTCAGTTTCCAACAGAGAATTGGCTCCAATGAAAACAGCTAGTTTCAGACGCAGTAATGGGTTAAGATCTTTTTGCTGTTTTATTGAAGCAGCTGTTGGAATTCACCTTCATTAGCTGTATTCGCAAATGTCAAGTTCAAGTTTAACATGCGGCTGTTCAAATCAGTTAACATGAGCTACTAAGGTTCGTGCCACGTCAATACGCTGCGCACATTAATGAGGGGTTTTCATAAGCCAGTCAATTCAAATATATGGAAAAGTAAAACCAAAGTAAAAGTATGATTAAATGGATGGTTAATTACACACTAAGTAGAAGTAAAGTAACCAGTAAACAAGTAGAACTACAAAAGTTAAATTAAAGTCCAGTAAACAACAACTACACTAAGTGAATTGAAGTCTACTAAAGTACCAGTAAACAGAGTAGACAACTAAAAAGTTAAAGTAAAGTACCAGTAAACAACAACTACACTAAGTAGAAGTGAAGTACTACTAAAGTACCAGTAAACAGAGTAGACAACTACAAAGTAAAAGTAAAGTAGTACCAGTAAACAGAGTAGACTGCAATGAGTAGAAGTCAAGTACCAGTAAACAGAGTAGACTACACTGAGTAGAAGTCAAGTACCAGTAAACAGAGTAGACTACACTGAGTAGAAGTCAAGTACCAGTAAACAGAGTAGACAACTACAAAGTAAAAGTAAACAGAGTAGACAACTACAAAGTAAAAGAAAAGTCAAATATGTAGAAGAGTAAAATAAAAGTAAAAGTAGAATTAGATGGAGCAAATGAGTGTAAATGCATTCTGAACAGTGTAAATATATATATAACGTCATAGCTGTAAAGTGGTTCTTTTGAGATAGTATAGTAATTGTAAGACCTAACTCACAGCTTTGCTTAAAGAGTGGCCAGTCCTGAGCGAAAAGTGACTGTTTAGAGAAAATAGTAAACCTAAGTGTTTACACACAAGTCATAAGTTGTACCAAAGCAGAAATTTAGAGAAACTATAAAAGTAGTAGTATGGCAAGCACAGTAGGTAGTATTAGTCCAGTAGGAGTATGGCAGCAGCAGTAGGTAGTAGTAGTAGCAGTGTAGTAGTAGTAGTAGTAGTAGTAGTAATAGTAGTAGTAAGTATAGTGTGATTTCGTGTAGTAGTAGCAGCAGTACAGTAGTATCGAAATAAAAGGCGCAAGTCCGTAGCAAAGAACATGTTCAAGTAATAAAAGCAAGTCGCAGCCACAGCACCGCAGAGTATATTAGTAGTAAGTAGTAGTAGTAGTAAGTCGTAGTAGTAGTCGTAGTTAGCAGAGTGTAAACAACGTAAAGAGTGGAAAGTTCGTAGCCAAAGTGACCGTTTAGAGATGTAAAGTAAAAGTCCAAAGTTGTAGCC
>WLWD01002129.1_pt1:12500-18457 | contig 18457 bp, 15 predicted proteins | sample 6712731 | NCBI WGS metagenome assembly WLWD01 (sample SAMN12718690, study PRJNA576275) | sponge metagenome | isolation source: marine sponge | host: Mycale hentscheli | place: New Zealand: South Island, Marlborough, Capsize Point | collected 2014-11-01
TTCAAATCAGTTAACATGAGCTACTAAGGTTCGTGCCACGTCAATACGCTGCGCACATTAATGAGGGGTTTTCATAAGCCAGTCAATTCAAATATATTGAAAAGTAAAACCAAAGTAAAAGTATGATTAAATGGATGGTTAATTACACTAAGTAGAAGTAAAGTACCAGTAAACAGAGTAGACAACTACAAAGTTAAAGTAAAGTACCAGTAAACAACAACTACACTAAGTAGAAGTGAAGTACTACTAAAGTACCAGTAAACAGAGTAGACAACTACAAAGTTAAAGTAAAGTACCAGTAAACAACAACTACACTAAGTAGAAGTGAAGTACTACTAAAGTACCAGTAAACAGAGTAGACAACTACAAAGTAAAAGTAAAGTAGTACCAGTAAACAGAGTAGACTGCACTGAGTAGAAGTCAAGTACCAGTAAACAGAGTAGACTACACTGAGTAGAAGTCAAGTACCAGTAAACAGAGTAGACTACACTGAGTAGAAGTCAAGTACCAGTAAACAGAGTAGACAACTACAAAGTAAAAGTAAACAGAGTAGACAACTACAAAGTAAAAGTAAAGTCAAATATGTAGAAGAGTAAAATAAAAGTAAAAGTAGAATTAGATGGAGCAAATGAGTGTAAATGCATTCTGAACAGTGTAAATATATATATAACGTCATAGCTGTAAAGTGGTTCTTTTGAGATAGTATAGTAATTGTAAGACCTAACTCACAGCTTTGCTTAAAGAGTGGCCAGTCCTGAGCCAAAAGTGACTGTTTAGAGAAAATAGTAAACCTAAGTGTTTACACACAAGTCATAAGTTGTACCAAAGCAGAAATTTAGAGAAACTAGTAAAAGTAGTAGTAGTGGCAGCAGCAGTAGGTAGTAGTAGTAGCAGTAGTAGTAGTGGCAGCAGCAGTAGGTAGTAGTAGTAGCAGTAGTAGTAGTAGTAGTAGTAGTAGTAGTAGTAGTAGTAGTAGTAGTAGTAGTAGTAGTAGTAGTAGCAGCAGTAGCAGTAGTAGTAGAAATAAAAGTCGCAAGTCGTAGCAAAGAACATGTTCAAGTATAAAAGCAGTAGCAGCAACAGCAGCAGTAGTAGTAGTAGTAGTAGTAGTAGTAGTAGTAGTAGTAGTAGTAGTAGTAGTAGCAGTAGTAGTAGAAAAAGTAAAAGTGGAAAGTCGTAGCAAAAGTGACCGTTTAGAGAATGTAAAAGTAAAAGTCCAAAAGTCGTAGCCAAAGTGACTGTTTAGAGAATGTACAAGTAAAAGTCCCAAGTGTGGTAGCAAAAAACTCACGTTTACAAAAAGTAGTAGTAAAGTAGTACAAGTTGTAAGTGGTAGCCAATGTGGCTGTTTAGAGTGTGCTGTAAGCAATAACCATAAATCGTAGCTACCTACCCAAACTGAGTAAAATTGAATGCTTTAATAGTAACATGAGCAATAGTATAAAGACTAAAATTGTAAAACTTAATAGGACTTAAATGTTTTGAGATAATGCTAATAAAAGAAGTACAAAAGGAGTAGAAGTAGTATGGTTGTTTGGAGGTTTGTAGTAAAAAATGTAATCATAAAGTCAATTGTTGAATGAGGAGGAGGAGGAGGAGGAGGAGGAGGAGGAGGAGGAGGAGGTCACTTTTATTGAAACTACTTTTGCTCACTTATACCTACAACCAATTTATTGTACTTTTTTTATTGGGAACCATGACAAAGCATGCAAGTCAATGGTTACAGATGGAACTAAAGTAAATAGTACTATTAACAGTAAAAGGTTATAGGTGGATTTAGATTAAAAGCAGCAGAAGCAGTGACGTGTTATAGGAAAACAGATACACTGCTATTGGTTCTAATTAGATGTAGTGCATTTATAGTATAACTAATTGAGTTGTATTATCCATTTAGGAATGACATCAATTGTCATTGTGTTTTACATATTAACTACTTATAAATCTATTCAACTAATAATCACCCTACTTTTATGAATTGTTACTTACATACCTGTCAATGGCAAGTGGGAAGCTAATATTCTTCATGGAAGGGAGGATCTGTCATCTGTCAAAAGAAAACAAAAACAAACACTCTTATGCAACACATTTATACAAAAGGTGATAACTGGCTCCAAAATCATACCACACACACACACACACACACACACACACACACACACACACACACACACACACACACACACACACACACACACACACACACACACACACACACACACCCACACACACACACATACATACACACATATACATACATACACACACACACACATACATATACACATACACACATATATACATATATATACATACATACATACATACATACATACACACACACATACACACACACAAATATACACATGCATATATACATGGCTACAAATATATACATGTGCCTACAAACATATATCCATACCTGCCTAAAAGCATAGATACATACATTCAATCATACATACATACATACATACATACATACATACATACATACACATGCATATATACATAGCTACAAATATAGATACATGTGCCTAAACATAGATCCATACATACTTATGAGCATAGATAGGTACATACATTCATACATACATGCATACACACATACATACATGCATGCATACATACATACATACATACATACATACATACATATATATACATACATGCCTACTAACACACACACACACACACACACATGCCTACATTCCAAAAAGGTACCTTTCTTCTGAACAAACTTCCCAACCAAAGAAAGTCCAAAAGAAATTTTTTCAAAATGCAGCTGTCACCAGCATAAACTTCTCAGCAAAGAAAGGTTTACAGCAGTAAAATGCCCACACTTACAGGGAAGAAATGTACACCAGTCAGTGAGCTCAAACACAATCACCAGGTACTACAAAGAAACCAAATCTTGAAAGCTAAAGAACTCAGCCACATGCTTAAAGCATGACTTCACATAACTCTAGTAAATGCCCACTTCAAAGAAGTATTTGGCAAAGGAACACTGTGTAGCACTGCAACACACCTTACCAATGCCCTGACAATGGATTCTTTGATCGTGGCAGCAGTTTTTTTGAAGGTAGGTACAAGATTGATCAGGATAAACTAAACTGCTGGGATTAATCTCCAGTTATCCTGCGCCACTTGTATAGAGCAGTTCACTTTAACTTATAGCTAAAGAACAGTTTGTATTTATAAGCTGTGCAAGAACAGCCATATAACTGCTACAGGATCATATGCATGCTGCTACAAGACCACAGACACTTGTACAATACACTATTTGTATGCAACAGTCCTCACTACTGCAAGATCACAGCTAATCTTTCCGCAATCCACTTCAAATCACTGTTGAGTAGAGCAGGACTAAGATTGCAAGTTTGGATGACAGTAAAAGCAGCAGCAGCAGCAGCAGCAGCAACAACAACAACAACAACAACAACAACAACAACAACAACAACAACAACAACAACCACAACAACAACAACAACAACAACAACAAACCATTTCAATGCCAACACTACAAGATCACAGGCAATCTTGTAACACTCCAAATCACCGTTAGTTACATTCTTGAGCAAAGCAGGTAAGATTGCAAGTTATGGAGAAGGCTTACAAAAAATAAACAGTAGCAGCAACAACAACAGCAACAACTACTACCACTACTACTACTACTACTACTACTACTACTACTACTACTACTACTACTACTTCAGTCTGTACAAGATCACAGGTAATCTTGCAACACTACGCTCTGAATAGAGCATAAAGTTATGGAGGATGTTTACAACTAAATGAACAGCAGCAACAATTACTACTACTACTACTACTACTACTACTACTACTACTACTATTACTACTATTACTACTACTACTATTACTACTACTACTACTACTACTTCAGTCTGTGCCAAGATCACAGATAATCTTGCAACACTACGCTCTGAACTATTTCAGTCTGTGACTGCCACAAGATCACAACACTTTATGCTCTGAATATAGAGCAGTAAAGATTTTTAAATAAAGGTTTTGGTAGCAAAAGTAGCCGTTTAGAGAATGCAAAAGGTAAAAGTAAAAGTCGCAAGTGGTAGCAAAAGGGACCGTTTAGAGAATGTAAAAGTAAAAGTCGCAAGTGGTAGCAAAAGGTGGCGTTTAGAGAATGTAAAAGGTAAAAGAAAAAGTCGCAAGTGGATGTAAAAGGTAAAAGTAAAAGTCGCAAGTGGATGTAAAAGGTAAAAGTAAAAGTCGCAAGTGGTAGCAAAAGGGACCGTTTAGAGAATGTAAAAGTAAAAGTAAAAGTCGCAAGTGGTAGCAAAAGGGACCGTTTAGAGAATGTAAAAGTAAAAGTCGCAAGTGGTAGCAAAAGGGACCGTTTAGAGAAAGTAAAAGTAAAAGTCGCAAGTGGTAGCAAAAGGGACCGTTTAGAGAATGTAAAAGTAAAAGTCGCAAGTGGTAGCAAAAGGGACCGTTTAGAGAAAGTAAAAGTAAAAGTCGCAAGTGGTAGCAAAAGGGAACGTTTAGAGAATGTAAAAGTAAAAGTCGCAAGTGGTAGCAAAAGGGAACGTTTAGAGAATGTAAAAGTAAAAGTAAAAGTCGCAAGTGGTAGCAAAAGGGACCGTTTAGAGAATGTAAAAGGTAAAAGTAAAAGTCGCAAGTGGTAGCAAAAGGGACCGTTTAGAGAATGTAAAAGTAAAAGTAAAAGTCGCAAGTGGTAGCAAAAGGGACCGTTTAGAGAATGTAAAAGGTAAAAGTAAAAGTCGCAAGTGGTAGCAAAAGGGACCGTTTAGAGAATGTAAAAGTAAAAGTAAAAGTCGCAAGTGGTAGCAAAAGAGACCATTTAGAGGATGTAGTTCAAGTCGTACCGACCACTACGTTCCAAACTTCAAGTCGTACCAAAAACTCAATCACAAGTTCGGACGAGCGCGCAAATCACGCGCATTCAGACACTGTGGGACAGCGACAAGATTTGCGCACATGTCGCAAACATGCCGGATTGAACAAATCTGAAATAGAAAAAAAAAAAATTTGAAAAAAAAAAAGAAAAAAAAAAGATCTTTAGGACAATCAAGGCTTAATCTCAGTGGATCGTAGCAGCAAGGCTACTCAACCACTTACAATACCCCGTCCTATTCAAGTCGTCTGCAAGGGATCTAGCTCCGCAAATCGCCAAGTTTGGTCGCGCCGCCATCCTGGTAGGACCTTTTACGTCCCGCAGGCAACCGGCACGGTTGGTGCAGGGAACCCAGAAGGGCTCCTAAAGGCACTCGCCTGCAACTCGCAGAGATATACGTCGTCGCTTTCTAGCGTGGATTCTGACTTAGAGGCGTTCAGTCATAATCCAGCAGATGGTAGCTTCGCACCATTGGCTGTTCAGCCAAGTGCAAATGCCAAATGTCTGAATCAACGGTTCCTCTCGTACTGAGTTGAATTACTATTGCGACGACACTTCATCAGTAGGTTAAAACTAACCTGTCTCACGACGGTCTAAACCCAGCTCACGTTCCCTGTTAGCGGGTGGACAATCCGATACGTGGTGAATTCTGCTTCACAATAATAGGAAGAGCCGACATCGAAGGATCAAAAAGCAACGTCGCTATGAACGCTTGGCTGCCACAAGCCAGTTATCCCTGTGGTAACTTTTCTGACACCCCTAGCCTAATACTCTTAGAGACTAAGGGATCGATAGGCCATGCTTTCGCAGTTTGTATTCGTACTGAAAATCAAAATCAAGCAAGCTTTTACCCTTTTGTTCTACGTGAGATTTCCGTTCTCACTGAGCTTGCCTTAGGACACCTGCGTTATCGTTTGACAGATGTGCCGCCCCAGCCAAACTCCCCACCTGACACTGTCTTCGACTCGGATCGGCCCCCCGGAGGGGGACCTTGAATCCAGAAGGTGGGCCGCGAGGCCCAGCTCCGCCTCATCGAATAAGTAAAGAAACGATGAAAGTAGTGGTATTTCAC